>Ga0164313_10000573_pt1 | contig 30302 bp, 22 predicted proteins | sample GuaBasSedimGuay4_FD_113735 | JGI IMG/M metagenome (GOLD analysis project Ga0164313, IMG submission 113735) | Subseafloor sediment microbial communities from Guaymas Basin, Gulf of California, Mexico - Guay4, Core 4569-4, 0-3 cm | ecosystem: Environmental > Aquatic > Marine > Hydrothermal vents... | reverse complement strand
CTTCAGGATATTTGCCTACTACCGGACAGGCCATGGCCACAGCGATCTCCTCCATTTGGCATGCTCCTAGCGCGAGTTGTATCAGGTCATAGAATACAAAATTTCCGGGAGTGATCTCATCGATCCCTGTAAAATCGTTCTGTATGCTGCAGTTGGGTGTATCACCATACAGGGCTTTGGGGCTATATGTGATGAACTGTTCCTTAAGCTGCTTCAGGTCAGATAGTGCCTTGAGGTGTAACTCCTTCCTTTTAACCGGATCTGCCGTTTTATAGGAGTGCCCCGCGTGACAGTAAAATCCAGCAAAAGAGAGATTTTTTATGCGCTGCGATTGTTTGATGAGGCTATCTACAGTTTGAGTTGCATCACTTTTAACACCCGTCCTCCCATATCCGGTGTCTATATCGATATAGAAAGATACCTGTCGCTCTATTTTTCTAAGATGGGGGAGTATATCGGGATTGTCAATGAGAATTGAAATACGAACTCTTTCTGGCAGCGCATTAAGGGTACGGACCTGGCCCGGATCAAAGGTAAAAGCTACCAGAATATCATTCCATCCGGTTTGGGCAAAATAGGTGGCCATCGGGAAGGTGGATACGGTAATTTTTGAGACTCCAAAGTCCCTGTACCAATTGCTGACTTCGGCCGACTGGTGGGTTTTACAATGGGGCCTGAATGAGAGTTGGTTCTCATGGGCCTTTTTGACCATCTTCTCAATGTTGCCAATGCACTTCTGCTTATCAAGTATCAGCTGGGGCATCTCTTTTCATGATTGGTTAGGTCTGGTTAGAAGTTCGGACAGCACCAAACTGGAGAGACAGAAACAGAGAAACAGGTAGAACCCTCCCAGAAGCGTGGTGCCATTGGTGGTAAAGATCTCTATGGGATCAGCAGATTCGCTCAACCCATGGAGCTCGCCTCCCACAATTCCATTAAACCCCACATAGGCCATGAAAATGGCCACCACCATCACATCAGCCATGGACCACTTGCCTGACTTGAATACAAAGAACCTGATGATCCTGTTAGATTTCATAGATTTACCGCCACGTGTAAAGAGCAGGGAACAGATCAGTTTGGCAGCAGGAAAGATGATGCTGAACAGGAAGATCAAAAATCCAACGAAAATCATCTGTATGGATCCTTCCTTCCAGAGGACCCGCACCACATCGGTAATGCTTTTGCTCTGAAAGTAGATGATGTTGTCGGAGAATGCCACTTCGTGGCCCATGAGCTGAAACATCAGCAAATCGATCCGGGCATCCAGGTCAATCATGGGAGTGGTTATGCCACCCATCAGCAAACAGAAAGAGAATAGAATCAGCAGGATAGGTTCAAGGGCATGCAAGGATTTGTTGCCAATGATGTTCACAAGGAAACCCATTAATACCAGAATTATGATCAGGATCACCCTGAGGTTAATTTCTGAGTCCTTCACCTCAATGATTGACGTAAGCAGCTCCTTGTATTGGGGTTTTGTACTGCAATCATATTTCTGCATTAATGCTTCCAGAGTCTCCCTGGAGTCCTGGCTATGGGTGGTACTGTCAAACTCCCCCAGTTTTCCATAGAGGTAATCCTGTACCAGTTGCGTCGTTTCCGGTTTATTTAATTCATCCAGTATCTGACTGGCAAAGGAGGGGATGCTGTCTCTGAGCTGACTCAATTCAATGGCATATCCGGCCAACCATCTTTTTACTCCTGATAGCTCCCCGGAGGTCCTTTCCATAATCATTTGCTGGGCTTCATCCAGCAGACTGTTCATAAGAGCCTCCAGTTTTACCTGGAATTTCTCCCTGTTTTCGGGGGAGAGCTTGAGCTCCATGATCTCTTCGCTCAGGATGGCCGATATGCGTAAGGTCCATTCATCCACATTTAGCAGCCCGTACCGCATGTGATTGACCTCAGCCAGATCGGTCTTTATCTCCTGGTTTTGCCTGGCTTTGACAATCATCTGAACAGTAAGCACAACAGTGGCAATCAGAATACCTGTACTGATGACCACTCTTAAGTTTGTTCGGCTGGAGTCCTTTCGGATCATGGGTTCAGTTTTTCTCCAAATGTGTGCACCATAAGTTACTCAAAATCTCAAATTAATCAATTGACAGAGACCAGACCTATCAAAATAATTGTATTTTTGGCAACATTATATTAAGGAACAGTAAATACTTGAGGTTTTGATCAACTATTTCATTAAGTCATACAAAAGAAAAATTGCGAGACGTATTACAAAAAAGTATCCCTTTCGCATTGACTCTTTTGATTTAGAGGGTATTGGCGAGATTAAATTTGCCAATTGGGAAAACCCCCTGATCGAAAAAAAAATAATCTCAATTGATAATATTGAGTTCTTCAGAAAGTTTTTATCAAAAGGTGATTTCGCGATTGATATCGGTTCTAACATCGGATTAATGACTACTGAGATGGCCATCGTAAACGGAAAAGAGGGACTTACCCTTGCCTTCGATCCAAATCCTTATGTGTATGAAGTTTTGTCTGAAAATATAAAACTGAATCCTGATAAAACGAATATGGTTGCGCACAACGTGGCTATCACCGAGAATGAAGAGGAGTTTTATTACAATTCTTCTGAAGCCTCTTTTGGCAATGGTGGACTATCTTTAACCAATGAGAGCAAACACGGCAAATACACTTTAAGCACCAAAGTGAAGGGGGTTAATTTGGAATTACTGCTTAAAAATGAATATGCAGATTACATTCCCAAATTAAAGTTGATTAAAATTGACACGGAAGGGTATGATAAAGAGGTGATTAAATCTATTTCAAATATACTTCAGCAGTACCATCCTACCCTTATAAGCGAGGTTTATGAACATAACAAACCCGAAGAGAAATTTGAACAGTTCGAAGTAATAAAATCATTGGGATATTCGATCTATTATTTTTCCGACTTTACATCCAATGCTGAAGTTGTTGAGATAAAAGTCAAAGAAGATATGTTAAAGTGGAGGCACTTTGATATATATGCCATTCTCCGGGAAAAGTGATCCGGAACTACATTATTCTATTGTTTTTGGATTTTAATTAACTTCAATTATCCCCACCATGAAATTGAATTCAATTCTATTTTCAATACTATTTTTTCTTGTGAACGCCCTTGCAATTGGGCAAACCGATCCTGTCATGCAGAGGATTGTTGAAATTGGTCAGACCGATAACCAGACCATGCAACACCTGGACGTTCTCTGTAACCGCTTTGGGGGCAGACTGATCGGATCAGATGCATATGAAAATGCAGCTATCTGGGCAGCCAGTAAGTTTGAGGAGTGGGGTATGGAGGTGGTTATGGATGAAGTGGGCGAACTGCCGGTGGGTTTTAACCGCGGTCCCTGGTTTGGTCGTTTGCTTTCGGAGGATGGGATGATTCTCCATTTTGCTACTCCCTCCTATACATCGGGAACCCGGGGTGTAGAGCGCGGACATGTGCTTATTGAACCCAGCAATCAGGCTGAATTTGACAAAATGAAGGGTGCTCTGAAAGGAGCGTGGGTACTGATCGGAGGTGTGAACAATGGATGGCCCATTGATATATCTGCCGAGGCAGACAGTCTGAGGGATTCTATTAAAATAGTGAATGCTGAGATTCAAAAGGCGAACAGTAATATCAGGCGGGAAAACTGGCAGAACAGGGGAACCGATAAACCACAGCAAGAGCTTCTCCCCGCGGTTGAAGAACCCGGGCTTTTTTATAAGCAGATGCGTGAAGCAGGTATACTTGGGATTATACAATCATCAAAAACGCCCATTCGTGTGCTGTATGACCGGAAAAATCTGGATCAGATGAGTTTTGAGAACCTACCCAGCTGTCCCGATATCAAATTGGATGAACACCAATATGCAACGATCTATCAGATGGCAAAGGAGCGACGTTATTTCCAGCTTGAATTCGATATACGGAATCACTTTAAAATGGGCCCTGTTAAGTACCACAATGTGATCGGAGTGATTCCCGGAACTGAATTCCCGGATGAGTATGTGATTGTGGGAGGTCATCTGGATGCGTTCGATGTGGGCACAGGAGGTGTGGACGACGGTTCGGGAGTAACTCCATCCATGGAAGCGGCCAGGTTGATCATGGAGGCAGGTGGAAAGCCCAAAAGGACCATCCTGGTCACGCTCTGGGCAGGAGAGGAGTTTGGTCTCTATGGTTCTACAAGCTGGGTGACCCGGTTCGAGGATAAATTACCTGGGGTATCGAATATGATAAACCGGGACGGTGGCCCGGAAGTCCCGGTCTCTCTTACCGTATCAGAAGCTCAGTGGGATGATTTCCTGGAAATTAGCGAAGTAATCAACGGAATCAATCCTGACTTCCCACTGGAGCTGAAGAGACGAGAACCCAGGGAGAGACCCAAACGTGCATGGGGTACTGACAGCGGTCCTTTCGCTGTAAAGGGAGTCCCAACCATAGGTTTTGACCTGGCCGATCCCAAAGGCTATAATTTTAGCTATGGTGAGATCTGGCATACCGAACGCGATCTCTACAATAAGAGCATTCCTGAATACCAGGAGCAGACAGCCATTGCCACTGCAATCCTTGTATACGGACTTGCCAGTCTGGACCACCTCTTATCCAGGGAGGGGTATTATCTCGAGCAAAGTGAGGAAGTTGAGGATGGTAAAAAGGCCCCCCGAAAGAAGAAGCGCTAAGGGGTAGAGATCACCGGATTATTTCAGAGGCCCAATCAGTTCGACAATGGTCCCGTCCGGATCCTGAACCAGCACAAAATGCCGGTCGGGTCCAAGAGGAACAGGGGTGTCACCCAGGAGTTTTACTTTATGCTCCTTAATACGCTTAAGAAAGGGCTCCAGGCTATTTACCATAATGGTTATATACTGCATGCCTGTATCGTCCTGAATGTAGGTTGGCATGGGGTGTGATCCATCTTTCTTGAAACTCATGATCTTCCACTGGTTGGCATCGGGACTGTCCTGAAGCTTCAGAACATCCACATGAAAGGGTACCCCATTGCTTAAACCCGATACTTTACCAAAATCGGCATCCACATCAAATTCACTCACCTTGGTCATACCGATCACGTTGAGGTAGAAATCCAGGGATTTTTCCAGATCGCTTGCCACCACTCCGACCCCGATAAGGCCGCTTGAAAACTCACTTTGTGCCATAGTTTTTGTGCTAAAAATTAGTACCACTGCTATTGTCAGTATTGTGCTTAGATTTTTCATAGAAGCAAGTTCGGGATATTTTCCTTAGGTTCCAATTATAGCAAGGAAAGCAGTTGCTCCGGATTTCTCCTGCTCCAGAACCTGTTTTCTCATGGAATGATCCCGAACGAAATGTTTATATTTACTTAGCATTCCTGGCACCCCGGAGTTTTAAACCAGTAAACTACCATCCATGAAAGCACTGTTTCTGCCCTCGCTGTTCATTCTGGCATTTCTAGGGGCCTGTTCAGAAAGTGAGCATTTATCTAATGATCCTGAAGTTGTGCTGTGGTATGATGCTCCGGCCACTAACTGGAATGAAGCACTTCCGGTGGGAAACGGCCGGCTGGGGGCCATGGTGTTCGGGGGAACCAGCAGGGAACGGATTCAACTGAATGAAGAATCGGTCTGGTGCAGAATGGGTGGATATGAAGATAGCAATGGAAGAGAGGCCCTTCCCAGGGTGAGGGAGTTGCTGTTCGAGGGAAGGTACAAAGAGGCCCAGGATTTGGCAGCCAGTGAGTTGCTTCAGGAGAGGCTTCCCACCGGTACCAATGCCTACCAGACCCTGGGAGATATTACGATCCTGTATGATGATACTTCAGCAGTATCTGATTATAGAAGGGAACTGAGGCTGGACAGTGCACTGGTAAATGTCAGGTATACCAGGAGCGGTACCGATTTCCATCGCCAGGTCTTTTCATCAGCCGCCAACAATGTGGTGGTTATTAGTGAGTCGGCCAGCCAGGGGGGCAGAATCAACTGTTCAGTGGAGCTTTCCAGACCGGGAGATGGTGAGGTGATCATTATGGGCAAAAACCTGATTACCATGAAACAACAGGTGGACAATGGACAGGGGGTGCTTATTGAATCCAGACTGAAGGTAATTGCCACCGACGGACATATTCATACGGAAGGTAAAAAGCTGCTGATTCATGGGGCTAAGAAATTTGAGATCAGGCTGTTTGCCGGAACAAATTATGGAGGTGGTGATCCCTGTGCTGACTGTGATAGGTGCATGAGTCATTCTGTGAAATGCAACTATAACAGGGTGCTCACCGATCACATCGAAGAGTATCAGAAATATTTTAACAGGGTTTCTCTTGAACTGGGGAGTTCGGCCCATGAGGACCTGCCCACTGATCAAAGACTTGCACTTGTGGCAAAGGGTGACCCGGATCCGGGGCTGGCAGCCCTCTACTTTAATTTTGGCCGCTACCTTCTGATCGGCAGCTCCCGACCGGGCAATCTGCCTGCCAACCTCCAGGGAATCTGGAATGAGCATCTGGCTCCTCCCTGGAATTCAGATTACCACATCAACATCAACATTCAGATGAATTACTGGCCCGCTGAGGTTACAAACCTGTCGGAGTGTCACCTTCCCTACCTTGAATTTATTGGTCAGCTTCGGGAAAACGGCAGAAAGACAGCTGCTGAAACCTACAATTGCCGGGGTTTTGTGGCTCACCATACCACCGATGTGTGGCACCAGACTCAGCTCTTTGGCTCACCCAACTGGGGTATGTGGCCCATGGGTGCTGCCTGGTCGAGCACCCATATATGGGAGCATTTCCTATTTACGGGTGATACTGTGTATCTGGCCCAATACGGTTATGAGGTGATGAGGGAAGCAGCGCTCTTTATGTCAGATTTCCTTGTGGAGCATCCAGTCACCGGTCAATTGGTTTCGGGTCCCTCCATCTCTCCCGAGAACCGGTTTATTACACCAGCTGGAGATACCGCGGCTATTAATATGGGTCCGGCCATGGACCTTCAGATCATATGGCACCTGTTTACTTCAGTAATTGAAGCAGCAAAGGTGCTGGACAGAGACGGGGATTTCAGTGCTTTATTGCAGTCCCAACTTGATCGTCTTGCCCCTGTGAAAATAGGGAAGGACGGGCGGATCCTGGAGTGGTCTGAAGAGGGTCTTGTGGAGCTGGAACCGGGTCACAGGCATATTTCCCACCTCTACGGTCTCTATCCTTCTCCACAATATAACTGGAATGATACTCCAGAGTATATGGAAGCAGCCAGGAAGGTATTGGAGTACCGGTTGCAGCATGGTGGCGGACATACGGGCTGGAGCAGGGCATGGATCATAAACTTTTATGCCCGCCTGAAAGATGCCGACCAGGCCTATTTTCATGTGAGGAAGCTGTTTGAGAAATCGACCCATCCCAACCTTTTCGATAACCACCCTCCATTCCAGATTGATGGGAATTTTGGAGGGACTGCGGGAATTGCAGAGATGCTGATACAGTCACACGCTGGCTATGTAGAGCTGCTTCCTGCCTTGCCCGGTGCATGGAATACAGGAAAGGTCAGCGGGTTGATGGCCCGGGGAGGTTTTCAGGTGGATATGGAGTGGAAAGAGGGGGTGTTAACCGGCCTGAATGTGAAGTCAAAACTGGGAAACCCACTGGAACTGAGATATGGCGAGAAGCAGTTTTCATTTCAGACCAGTGCCGGTCAGTCACTTACACAGGAGGAGCTGTTACCCTTACTCTGATGCTGCCAAAAATTGCGTTGATGTTTGAACCCCGCCTATGTTTTTTATAACTTGGGTATGAGAAAAACTTGATATATGAGTACACGTAAGCGTTCGGGACATATTGGTGTCCTTACATCGGGCGGCGATACCCCTGGATTAAATGCCGCCATCAGGGGAATTGGTAAAACAGCGTCCTGCATGGGTTCCATGCAGGTAATAGGATTTAAGGACGGATTCAGGGGCTTGATGGAAAATCGCTCGGTGAGGCTTGATAACCAGATGCTCTCCGGTATCCTCACCCTTGGAGGCACCATCCTGGGCACCAGCAGGGATAAACCCCATAAAATGCCCATGGGTGGGAAGAGTGTGGATATGACCGATGTGATTGTGGAGAACTATCACAAGAATCACCTGGATGTACTGGTTTGTCTGGGGGGTGGTGGTACCATCAAGAATGCTTACCGGTTGTCTCAGAGCGGACTTAATATTCTCACCTTGCCCAAGACCATTGACAACGACATTGTGGGTACCGACGTTACTTTTGGCTTCGATACAGCACTGGGAATTGCTGTGGATGCCATCGACCGGTTGCATAGTACTGCATCGAGCCATCACAGGATCATTATTGTGGAGATCATGGGGCACCGGGTGGGCTGGTTGGCACTGGGAGCCGGATTGGCCGGAGGTGCAGATGCGATCTTGCTTCCCGAGATCCCCTATACCATTGATAAGCTGGCCGAGAGTATCCTGGAACGGGTGAGCCGGGGAAAACGTTTTAGCATTGTGGCGGTGGCTGAAGGGGCTATTAATAGGGAGGGCGCCAATAAGATCAGAGCCGTTGAAAAGAAGCTTGAGGAGGCAGAAGGGGAGAAAAGAATTGAACTGAAGAAGCAAATAAAGGAACTTGACAACGAATACCGGGGCTCCACCATTAAAATGGCAGAAGAATTGGAGAAGATTACCGGGCTCGAAACCAGGGTTACCATACTTGGGCATCTGCAAAGGGGTGGGACACCCTCAGCTGCCGACCGGCTTCTTGCCACTCGTCTGGGGACCAGCGCCATCGATTATATCAGGAATGAGCAATTCGGGAATATGATTGCTGTCCATGGAGAGCAGACCATGGCAGTGCCTCTTCAGGATGTGGCTGGCAAAATCAACTATGTTCCTTACGATCACCCCTGGATCATCACTGCCAGGAACCTGGAGACCAGTTTCGGAGATTAGAGTTCATCCGGGTTAAGAAAGGTTCCTCCTATTTTTCTTCAGGCTTATAGGAGGGATGTCTGGGCCCTTGTCCAAGGTAGGGAACCTGGTCAAACAGATCTGCTCCACCAACAACCCTCGGATCACGCGTGATTTCCAGTTGCTCCAGCAAAAGCGCTGATAATTCACTCTTAACCTCTGTATAATCCGGATCTTCAGCCACGTTTACCAGCTGTTCGGGGTCCTTGCGGCAATCGTATAGCTCCTCCGCCGGACGTTTTCCAAAAGAGAGATCATAGAGTTTTTTGTGAAGCTCATCCTTATACCTGTTTTCGACCATGTAAGTTTTGGTGGGTCCATTGTCGCAATCACCCAGCCAGCAGTGGGGAATGGCAGCTTCCTGGTAGTTAGGCGTTCCGGAGGGCCAGCGATCGGGTTCAAAATTCCGAATGTAAAGAAAATCGTGATTCCTGAGGGCCCTGACCGGGTAACCTCCCATATTTTCCTCCTGACCGGGCACATGACGCTCTTTGCCATGCAATACATAACTTCGGTTCTGGCTATCCACCAGACCCTCCTTCTGGCTTTCCAACAGGTTGACAAGACTTTTGCCTGTCATCACATCAGGAACCTCTACTCCGGCTAGTTCCAGAAATGTGGGCGCTATATCGGTGGTACTGATAAAATCCTCCAGCACCCTTCCGGGATTCTTTACGCCAGATCCCCACCTGATGGCCAGGGGTATTCTGGCTCCTGAATCGTAATTGTTGGATTTGCACCTGGGGAACGGCATCCCATGGTCGCCGGTCATCACGATAATGGTATTTTCCAGCTCCCCATATTCCTCCAGGGTCTTAATTGCATGGGCAACCAGTGTATCGAATCGTTGTACTTCATAATAGTAATCGGCCACATCATTTCGAACGATCTCATGATCGGGGAAACAGTCAAACAGCCGGATTTTATCCGGATCCAGTCCGCTTTCTGCACCAGTTCCTCTATCATAGGGCCTGTGCGGATCGGAGGTTCCCAGCCAGAAACAGAAGGGCTGATTCTCTTTCCTGTCTGCCATAAATCCGGCAAATCCTTCCTTGTTGTAGTTCTTTCCTGCAGGGTGACGCTCCCAGTCTGAGAGGTCACCGGGACCCCAGCTCTTTCTGTAATGGCCGATCATATAGCCGGCATCCTCAAGCAGCAGAGGATAGACGGGAGTGGCTGGATCCAATGTACTCCACAGGTTTGCACCCGGGCCCAGTCTCCAATGATACTGTCCGGTAAGTATGGCGTTGCGGGAGGGAGTACAGGAAGGGGAGGAGATGTATGCGTGGTTAAAGAGCATTCCTTCTTTGGCAAGCCTGTCAAAGGCCGGTGTCTGAACCACCGGGTCGCCATAAACCCCGGCATGGGGCCATCCCCAGTCATCGGCAATGGCAAACAGGATATTGGGTGGTTGGGCGGATTCCTGTTTGCATCCACAGAGGATGGAGAGGAGCGATATCCCTAAGAGGAGCAGGTAGTTTTTCATTTCAGACGGTTTGGTTTATTTACAGAGATCCTTTCATCAAAGATAGCAAATATGATGCTTATTGATCCAACCAGGCTTTAAAGGAGGCCACCCGATCCCTGCTGATATATATTTGTTCATCCTCTCTATGTAACAGATCCACCTTTAGTTTGCTTCCCGAAAGGGTGATGATCTCCCCGACGGCTCCATGAGATATGATGAACCTGCGGTTGATCCGGTGAAATTTTAGAGGATCCAGCAGATCAACAAGTGAGTCGAGGGTAAAATCGATCACATAATTGCGGTTGTCGGATGTATGCAGATAGGTTCCTTTATCGAGACTGAAAAAATAGAATATCTCATTGACTTCAACCGATTTCACTCGGTCACCTACCCTGATCATAAACCTGGTTTTATAGGTTTTGTGGATCATCTGTTTGATACTTTGCAGCAAATCATTTCCAATTTCGGGAACAGTCTGATCATTAGTGAAGTGACGTTGATACTTGGAGATGGCAGATCGAAGGTCCTCTTCGGATATGGGTTTTAGCAGGTAATCGACACTGTTGACCTTGAAGGCTTTGATGGCGTACTCCTGGTAGGCTGTAATAAAGATGATGGGATATTCGATGGTGACCTGCTCGAAAATATCAAAAGAGAGCCCATCGGCCAGCTGGATATCCATAAAAACCAGATCGGGCTTTTCATTTTTGTTAAACCACTGAACTGCAGTTTTTACCGAATCGATGATCTCCATAACGGTAATGGCAGGATCGATCTTCAGAAGCAAGGTCCTGATCCGTTCTGCTGTTAAATGCTCGTCTTCGATAATTAAAGCTTTCATGCCATGAAAGTTTATGCCTGAATGGTAGGTATTCTTACAATGAAGGCTCCTGACTCTTCGAAAATTTGAAGGGGTTCCTTGGAAAATATTTCAATCCTCTTTCTAAGGTTCTCGATACCCATGCCCAGGGATTGCTCGGGGACCTCCTTTTTTTGCAGGTTGTTCTTAATGATTATATGGTTTTGCCCTGTGGTGAGGATCTCTATGCTTAGTGGCTTGTGGGTAGAAATCTCATTGTGTTTGATGGCATTTTCCACCAGCATTTGCAGGGAGAGAGGGATGATCATCCGGTTGGGTTCCAGGTTAAGATTGTAATGAATCTGCAGGTTCGCTCCAAACCGGATCTGCTGCAGATAGACATAATCCTCCAGGAACTTCAGCTCCTCTTTCACTGTAACCAGCTCATTTTCCCTCTGCTCGAGCACGTAACGGTATACATCCGAAAGTCTGTGTACAAAACGGGTGGCTTTTTCAGGATCGGTGTTGATCAGAGTGACCAGCGAACTGAGACTGTTGAACAGAAAGTGAGGTCTTACCTGGTCTTTCAAGGTCTGGTATTGTAGCGCCAGATGCGCCCTTTTTAACTCTTCCTGTTGAATGGTAGCCTCCCTCCAGTTTTTAAAGAAAAGCACCGCATTCCCCAGTAGCAGGGTCAGGAAGACAAAAATGTATACCACCTTCAGGCTGGGTAGTACCATTTCAAAAATAGATTGCAGGCTTAGTCCTTCTGAAAGTTTTATCCAGACAGTGAAACCCAGAAGAATGATTAGTCCCGTAAAGAGGGTCAGAGATAAAACCTGCACGACCAGCCTTTTAATGGGGTATTTGAGCCATGGCAGTTTTCTCTCCAGAACCACAACTACATATGACATTCCTTTCCAGGCCGGATAACCAATCCCAATTGAGAACAGACAATTAGTAACCACCACCTTTAAGGACCACAAATCTCCGGGAATGATGAAGATGGAGAGTGCATTTCCAATGGCCGAAAGCATCAGAAGGTCAAGAAAAATCCTCACAATGAGCTTATAAGGATTTTTGAGCGTCATTTTGCGGTTATGGTTTGTGTTAATATTTATACAATATACTGATTTGATCCGATTTACTGTACCTTCTTAAGCTCAGCCAGGTTCGCTTCTTCTCCCCATTTGGGCCATAGAGGATCCTCATTTTGGAAAGCCTTGAATTTAGCGTCAGCCTCCTCAAGTATGGGTTTAGCTGCCTCGGAACCTCCACCCATGGACGGGGGCATATTGAGCATATTGACTCCTTCGAGGAAATAGATCCTTGGGTTTTCAGGATTCAGGGCTTTGGCAGTCGCCAACGATTGAAACATCTTCTCCATATAAAGCATTCCCCTGCCCATGGGATCCACCATGATTCTGGAAGGGTAGAGGAAAGCCTGAATGGTAAACAGTTCTGATTCCTCAGGAGCAAGTTCGAAAGCTTGATCGAGCATCAGCTGGGCACGATCCAGTATCAGGTCTTTTTCATTGCCATCGGTTTCGTCAAAACTCATAATAATCAGACTATTGGCTCCGTAATAGTAGGGTAGCCACTTGCTTTTTTCTGCAGTGGCAATTCTTTCGAACTGACTGGCGCACTTCAGATAATCCTCTTTGCTGGAGGCGTTGTCCATGGATTCCATGGTAGAGAGCATGGTGTTGATGTAGCCATCTTCCTGTCCAAAGGAGGTGAAAGACCATAAAGTAATTGCAAGGATAAGGAGTTGTTTTTTCATGATAATTTTATTTTAGTGACGATTATTGTTAGAGAGATAACATGATAAGCAGTACAGCCTGGGTGCCTGAAGTGGGAACAATTGTATTTGAGGCAAACTGTCCATCTTCAGCCCGAGTGTTTGAATAGTTGTAGCCAAAAACATTCTTTGTTCCAAGCAGATTGTTGATGCTCATGTGAATGATGCAATCGTTTTTAAACAATTGGGTCAAATAGGTAATATTCAGGCTGAGGTCGTTGTAGGATTTGGTTCTTCCATCCATAAAAACAGTGCTGTTTTTATCGTGATAGGGCCTGGGGCTTGCATAAGAGTATGTTAGGCCTACAAAAGTGTTTATAGGCGTAATAAAGTGCTTATAGACCGCCGAGAAGTTATGCGCAGAGGCATAATGAGGGGTAACTTCATATGGGAAATCTTTGTAGTTTCGACTGGTATTCAGATAGCTGTAGGATATCCAGTAATCTGCTCCACTGATGGATCTGGAATCCCGCCAGAACAGGTCGAGTCCTCCTGCATATCCATTCCCGTTGTTGTTGTATTCATTTGGGTCGGTGCTATATAGTTCACTGTATTTAACAAGGTGACTGTACTGTTTCAAATAGGACTCTGCGCGAAAGAGCCTGCTGTTTTTTCTATACTGGAAATTGAGGATGTAGTGATCAGATCTTTCTGAGGAGAGTTGGGGTGCGAACCTCAGCAACTCATTTATAGGTTTCTGCCTGTATTTGCCCCAGGCCAGTGAGATCTGACTACTGGAACCTGTCTTATAGGCAGCTGAAATACGAGGCAACAGTGCTATCTCTTCCAGAAAGGATGAGTATTCTGCCCTGGCACCCAGACGGAAGGCAATTTTCGAAGAGACCTTTATTTCCGATTCTAAAAACAGGGAGGGCTGTGTATCGTTAATTGTCAAGGAGATGGTGCTGTCAAGTATAACGCTCTGGGTATTCTCCTCAAGGAAAAGATCTGCTCCCATCCGGATCTTTATTTTTTTAGTGGTGAGGTGTGTGAAGGCCAGTTTGAAAGATGTGGCCTGGCTGTTAGTATTTATGGGTTGGTCTATGTATACTATATCCTCCTGATCCTGCGTGTATGCCACCCCGGTATTGATCAGAAGTTTTTCATTCAGTGCTCCGGAATAGGTAGTGTTGGCATACATGGTATGGTTTTTCATTTCAATGTTGTCTTTTGTCCCATACTCAAAGTTGTCGTAGTTCATCTGCATGGCATTGTAGTTGTATGAGATGAATGATTTCAAAAGTCCGGTTTCGCCTACCCTGTGCCGAAACATCATCATGCCATCGGCCAGTACAGGATCTTTGACCCAATCCACATTTTGTTTGAACATCATATGGTGAAGTGTATTGTTGGCATATAAACCTGTGACGGCCAGAGAGGTGTTCTTCCACCTTTTGGCATAGGAAGCATTGGCTCCAACGGTCATGATCCCCACACTGGCTTTGTCCTCTGTCTCAAGTCCGTTGGTGGTCAGATCCACAATTGAAGATAGAGCCTGTCCGTACTCGGCCGAGTATCCACCTGTACTGAAGAGTGTTTCAGAAAAAAGCAATGGAGAGAACCTTCCCCTTGTGGGGATCTCCGGCATGCTGGTAAAGTAGGGGGTCTGAACCAGCATTCCATCCATATAGGTTTTTGTTTCATAGGCATCTCCACCCCGCACAAACATCATTCCTTCTTCCCCCACCTTTTGTGATCCGGGCATGGTGGCATACGCTCCATAGATATCTCCCATGGCACTGGCCGTAGTAGCTATATCGAAGGAGGTGAGGGTGGCAGATTTCTTTTTATCGCTGGCACTGAATACGCCTGCCGTGATAGAGACTTCATTTATTTCACTCACCTGTTCTTTCAATTGAATGGAGAGGGGGTCGTGACTTTTATCCAGGTTTATGGCCCGGGTGTATTTTTCATATCCCATAAAACTAACCACCAGCAGCTGACTTCCTTTGAGGTTTGTCAACAGGGTAAAATGACCGGAAGAGTCGGAAATGGTCCCATCGTAGGAGCCTTCCAGGTAGATGTTGGCGTACATCACCGGATTCGCTTTTTTATTGGTTATGGTTCCAGAAATTGATAGCTGGGCACTTGTAGTTGTGGCCAGTATAAGGATCCATATGGAAAGTGCAGCTTTCATCTGTTTCACATCTTTGATTGATGTAAAATTAGGTAGCCGCTCCATGAAGAAAAAAAGGAAGGGAATGAATGGTCAGATAAGAAGGATGAGTGGTAAAATTCCCGGATAAACCTTTAACTTGTAGTATGAATGTACCTTTCAAAATTTTGGGAACCGTTCTTTTGATCAGTAGCAGTCTATCCCAAGCCCAGGACTATGTTTCTGAACAAACCAACCAGATAATACTAAGCAACGGTATGGTTACCAGGGAGATCTCAATGAACGCATATGCGATCTCTTCAATCCGGCTTTCCATGGCAGATCTGGACAGGAGTTATATACAACCCAGCAGGGAATTCGCCTTTTTACTGGATGGCCAAAGTGTGGATGGCTCTTCCGGTTGGGACTTGGTTGCCACGCAACCATTGAAGGACCAGAGGTTGGGACAGGGCATAAAATTGATCGTGCAGGGCAGGGATTCATTGAGGGGTTTGCAACTGGAGATTAACTACCTGCTCTACCCGGATCTGCCTCTGGTGCGGAAATGGATCGGATTTAAGAATTTGGGCAATGAAGAGGTGATGATAGAGGAGGTAAATGTGGAGGATCTGCAGACGGATTTTTCCCACATAAGCACCGTAGTTCAGCACAATTATGCCAGAATGAAGCATATCGGAAGATTTGTAGGTACCTGGCACGATCCGGTGGTGGTGCTTCACCATCAGACCGATCGATTGGGTATGGCTGTGGGAAATGAGGCTCCCGGGATATTGAAGCGAATAGCTTATCATACAGTAAGTAACAACCTGGAAGCGGGATTGACACATGCGGATCAGGATTTTCCCTTCCGCAAATGGCTTGCTCCAGGCGACTCCTGGGAAACTCCCAAAACTTTTGTCTGTTTGTACCGGGATAGGGATGATGGATTTGCGGTGATCGATGGGGAGGTCAATGACTTTGTAAGAAGGCATATGTATCCTCAAATTGTTCGCAGGGAAAAGAAGCCTGTATTTGTCTACAATACCTGGAATCCATTCAGAACTTTTGTAAGTGATTCTCTTATACGAGAGGTGGCGATGGCGGCTGCAGAATGCGGGATAAAGGAATTTATAATCGATGATGGCTGGCAGGTGAATTCGGGAGCTAAAACTTCAACAGAGGCCTGGGGTAATAACTATGGCGACTGGAATGTGGATGAAAAGAAGTTTCCGGGTGGTCTGAAACCCACCTTCGACTACCTTGAGTCGCTGGGGATGAAGCCAGGAATATGGATGAGCATTGGTTCTGCCACCGCTGATGCAGCTGTCTACCAGTCGAACCCTGAATGGTTTGCGAGAGACGATCTGGGGAATCATGCAAATTTACATAGCAATGGAGATGAGTTTTATTCCAGTTGTTTTGGTACCGATTGGGTGGATTATATCGAGGAAGTGATCGTACGTATGTCGCATCAATATGGATTGGCCTATACCAAGCTGGATTTTGCCATTGTGGCCAGTGCCTATGTAAACGATCCCCTTAACTCGGGCTGTTATGCCACCGATCACCCCTATCACAGGGATCACAAAGAATCATTTATTGTGATTTATGAGCGGGTACTCGAACTCTTTGACCGGCTACACAAAGAGTGTCCGGGTCTCTTTATCGATTGCACTTTTGAGACTGCAGGGAAGCTCCAGTTGATGGATTATGCCATCGCCAATCACGCCGATGGGAACTGGCTTTCCAATTTTGAGGAACCTGTTCCCACTGGTCCTTTGAGGATCCGGCAGATGGCCTGGTGGCGTTCTCCGGCTCTTCCCGCTAGTTCACTGGTGATTGGGAACACTCCCATGGATGATCCCGGCTTTGAGTTTGGTCTAAAATCCCTGATAGGAACCCTGCCCATTGTACTTGGTGATCCCCGAAAGATCACACCTGAGGGCAGAGCAAGGATAAAAGAGTGGTCAGACTGGATGCAGGAAATGCAGGACTTATATGACTATATGTCCTACCGCAGGGACCTGCCTGGGTTTGGAGAACCACGTGAAGGTGCATGGGATGGATGGATGCGCATCAACAACGATACCCGGGCCGGTGGAATCATAGGTGTATTCCGTCATGGCGCCCTGGAGGAGACCCGGCAGGTGTTCTTAAAAGGGCTGGATCCGGAACTGGATTACCTGATCAGATCGGCACCTACAGGAATACAAGTTTACATGGCATCCGGAAAGATGCTCATGGAAAAGGGATTCCCAGTGCGTATCCCTGATCTTTATGATGGGATGATTTTTGAAGTAGGTCTCTCCCCTCAATAATAGGTGACTACTTTCACCTTTTTCCATGCACCCCTGGTAAAATCGGGGATCCTTACCGGCATACTCTGATTTTCAATTGATTTTTCGGAAAGTTCAATAATCGCCGACCATTCAGCTGCATCATACACGTCCATATCCAGTGGGAGGCCATTTCTCAGGCAATGGATCAGGCGGTAATCCATGGTGAAATCCATGCCACCATGTCCGCCCACTTTCCGGGCCTGCTCACCCACCTCTTTAGTAATGGGATGTTCATACTCTGCAAGTAGGGTTTCCATCTCTTCGTCACTCATAAAACTATGAGCATTAGGTTCAAGAGCAATGCCCTGGATGGGCCATTTTTGTACAAAACCTTTGGTTCCGCTGAGCATATGAATGCGACTGTAGGGACGTGGACTGGTAACATCGTGCTGAATAAGGATACTTTTTCCATTATGAGTTTTGATCAGGGTGGTACTCATATCACCCTTTTTATACTCTCTGTTGGCATAATCTGAATCTTCCCCAAATTTCTCTTTTGCATATTCGGTCATGCCAAACTGGTCGCTTGATAATGAAACCAGATATTCCATTTTATCCCCCCTGTGGATATTTAAAATATGGCAGATGGGCCCGAATCCATGGGTAGGATAGAGGTTTGCATTGCGGTTCTGGAGATGCCTCAGGCGCCACATTTTCCAGTAGCCGTCCTTGCCTTCATTAAAATTATTTGTTCTCAGGTCATGTATATAAGCTCCTTCTGCGTGTACTATTTCTCCAAGCAGACCCTGCCGGACCATATTCAGGGTGGCCAGCTCGAAAAAGTCATAATTGCAGTTTTCGAGTTGCATGCAATGACGTCTGGTTTTTTCAGAAGTGTTCACCAGTTGCCAGCATTCATCAATTGTAATTGCTGAAGGAACCTCTGTGACAACGTGTTTGCCCTGCTCCATGGCGTACACTGCAATGGGTGTGTGGAGATCCCAGTGGGTGCACACATAGATCAGGTCAATATCGTCCCGTTCACATATTTTTTTCCAGTCCTCTTCACCGGTGTATGTGTCGGCACTGGGGTACCCGGCATCTTTAATGATCTGCTGCGCGTTTTCCAGATTCTCCGGCACCATATCGCATAAAGCAACAATCTTTACTCCTTCAAGGAAAGTATAACGACGGACTGCTCCTGTACCTCGGGAACCCACCCCAATGAATGCGATCCTGACTGTATCGATGGGGTCGCAACGTAACTCTATCACATCGGTCTGGCCTTCTGGTCGGGGTGGTTCAGGAAAGAGTTCACTGGCTTTAAACGGAGTTGAATCATTCTGATCTGTGGTGGAAGTGCATGCACCTGATCCTATCAGAATTGCAAGAACCAGTAATGGAAGTAATCGATGTTTCAGGGTTGTTTTCATAACAGCAGTGTTTGTATGGTTTTAGTTATAATTCAGTGGGTTCGATTTCAGAGGCCATTCTGTCCAGCTCCAAAACAACCGTCGAAGCAGTCTCGTCAGGCATGGATTGGGTCATCATCAGGGTAAGCCTGTCTCCCACTTTTTCGAAATCCAGTGATTGGCCATTCTGAAGGAAGTATGCTTTTTTGACATTAAATCCCTCCTCCAGGGGCAGGCTTAAGCTCTTTCCCGGCTCCTCCAGCAGATAAAGATAAATTAAATTGTTCTTATGGGTACTGGCTATCTTTTTGGTAGGCAGATAGGGGCCGCCCCGGGTGCCATAAATTGCTTCCCGGTTGATAGAGACCCAATCGCCCATCTCCTTCAAACGTTCAACCTGTCTGTTTTCAATCTGTCCGTCAGGCATGGGCCCCACATTAAATAAGAGGTTTCCATCCCCTCCGATGGTTTGAATCAGGGTATGAATGCACTCTTTCTTTGATTTTAACTTTTCATTGGGTTTCCAGGCCCATTGTGAACCAATGGTCATACATGTCTCCCAGGCGAAATCGCGGTCAAAGGTTCCTATGTTCTGTTCGGGAGTGGCATAATCACCGGCAAAAACCGGATTCCTGATGTTATCTACCATCCCTTTTCTCCCCTTATCCACCCTGTTGTTAATCAGGAGGTCGTCCTTCATATCCCTGAGCCAGGCATACATATCCATGCCCATTTCGTGGGTCCATGCCCACTCCCATTCCCCGTCGAACCAGATCATAGAGGTGTGGTACTCTTTGATAAGTTCCTCCAGTTGATTTTTCATAAAGGTGATATAGTGATCCATCTGCTGCTGTGTAGCCTGATCCATGCTTCTCTCTTCATTGAATGAATAGTCGGTCGCCGGGTACTCCACAGGGTAATCGGGACGGTACCAATCGCAAATAGAGTAGTAGGTTCCAAATGCAATTCCCTCTTTGTGGCAGGCTTCCGACAGTTCTTTAAGCACCCCCCTGCCATAGGGAGTGGATGCCATATCATATTCTGTGAACTTGCTGTCCCACAGGCTGAACCCGTCGTGATGCCTGCTGGTTATTACCAGGTACTTCATACCTGCAGCTTTGGCAAGGGCCACCCATGCTTCTGCATTAAAATGTTCAGGATTGAACTCCTTGTAGAGGTTATCATACTCCTCTTTGGGGATCTGTTTACCACGCGACCAGGAGATCTCCTCGCCACTCAGGGATACCGGGCCCCAGTGAATAAACATGCCAAATCGCAACTCTCTGAATTTTTTAAGCGCTTCCGGGTGGGTGGTCAGATCCGGATTGGCTTCACCCCCTCCTGAGAACTGTGCCCTGCCCTGTGTCAGGGTGAGAATACATACAATCAGACAAGCAACATATTTCATCCGGATATCATTGAGTAATTATCAAAAATAGGCATTCGCATTTGATTATCCAGAATAGTCTCCTAAATTTATTGTCGCTATGAGTTTGAACCTTTTTCAGCTGTTGCTTCTCAGTGTAGTACACCTTTTTCCGGGAGTCGATAGCTCTGAACCTGTTCACATCAGGGTCAACCAGGTGGGATATCTACCCATTGAAACTAAAATTGCCATTGCCTTTTCCAATGTTCGGGTGAATGAGAAGTTTGAGCTTATTAGCGATGCCTCAGGATCAACGGTGCTTATCATAAAACCAAGAAGGAACCGATCGGAAGGATGGGATACATTTAAATACTATTATGAGCTGGATTTTTCTAAGTTTGATCAATCTGGAGTCTATTTTTTAAAAGGGATGCGTTCAGGGATACGCTCTGGAATTCTACATATTTCCCCCTCTTCCTATGATCATTATCAGGAGCAATTGCTGGGATTTATGCGACAGCAGAGATGTGGATACAATCCAGCCCTGGATATGGTTTGCCACCAGAAAGACGGCAGATCATTTTATGGACCCATGCCCGATTCCACCTATGTGGATGTGACCGGAGGATGGCACGATGCCGGCGATATGTTGAAATACCTGATTACGGGCAGCTATGCCACAGCGCATATGCTGATGGCCTTTACCCTGTACCCCGAAAAGTTCCAGGATCGTACCAATGCCCTGGGTCAGCCTGGTGCCAACGGAATTCCCGATGTACTGGATGAGGCCAGGTGGGGACTGGAATGGATTCATAAACTGCACCCTCTACCCGGAGTGTTGGTGCACCAGGTAGGCGATGACCGCGATCATGTGGGGTGGAAAATGCCCGACTCCGATCCTGCCGACTATGGGTGGGGTAAAAATAGCTACCGGGCTGCCTATATCGCCACAGGAGAGCCACAGGGCCTGAATAAATATAAAAGTGAAGCTACTGGTATCTCCAATCTGGCGGGAAGATCTGCCGCTGCCATGGCATTGGCAGCCCGAATCTGGAAGAGTGACCTGGATGATCCGGTATTTGCGGAAAAGTGCCTGATCTCTGCTCAATCGTTGTTTGCACTGGGGAAAGAAAAAGAGGGATTCCAACAGGGCAACTCATTCGGTGCTCCCTACCGGTATGGGGAGGTGACCTGGGCAGACGATATGGAGTGGGGGGCGGCAGAACTCTTCAAAACTACCGGAGATTCATCCTACCTGACCGATGGGGTAAGGTATGCCCGGCAGGCAGCCACAGATACATGGATGCCCTACGATACGGCCAAACATTACCAGTACTATCCATTTATCAATATGGGGCACTATTCACTGCATGAGGTTGCAGAAGAGGGTTTAAAAGATACACTGGCAGCCTACTATCGGTCGGGTATTGACCAGTGTCTCAAAAGGGCAGGTGAAAATCCTTTTGGAATTGGGATCCCCTTTATATGGTGTTCCAACAACCTGTTGACCAGTATGATCAGCCAGGTGATTCTCTATGAGCAAATGACAGGAGATACCCGTTATCACCATTTTATGGTGGAGCAGCGCGACTGGCTCTTTGGAAGGAATCCATGGGGAACCTCCATGTTTACAGGTATTCCTGAGAAGGGTGAGTATCCGGTGGATGTACATACCAGCATATGGGCCCTTACTAAAAAGGAGATCGCGGGAGGACTTGTTGATGGGCCTGTGTATGGAACCATTTACCGCTCCCTGTTGGGACTGGAATTAACAGAACCCGACGAGTTCGCAAGCTTTCAGAATAAATATGTGGTATATCATGATGATATTGGAGATTACTCCACCAATGAACCCACCATGGATGGGACCGCGGGGGCCATTTTAATGATGGCTTACTGGGCAAGCCAGTGATACCGCCTGCTCTACTTTCCCTTTTTCTTCAATAAGATTTCGGTAGGTTCCAGTGCCACCATGCACCCTTTGGGCATGGTAACAAGATCCTGCTCAATCTCGGAAAAGAAGTGTCTCAGTTTTTCGGTCCGATCCACCAGTTCGATTACCACCGGAAGCTTTTCGGTAAGTTCCCAGAACCTAGAGGATGTAATTTTACTGCTGGAACCAAATCCCATGATGCCTCTGTAAACTGTTGCACCTTCAATCTCTTTCTCTTTTGCCAGCTCAACAATATGTTCATAGAGTAGTTTTGACCCGATCCGGTCGGTGGTGCTGGCGCGGATCTTCAAGATACTGTGTTCAGATTCAATTTTTAATGTGCTCATGTTTTAACCCATTAGCCTGGTGAAGATATAACCCAGATAGACTGCAGTAAATCCCAGAAGAATACTTAGTCCCGTGTAGAGGAAAAGAGGCAGAAATTGTCCGTTCCGCATCAACATCAGGTTTTCACCGGCAAATGAGGAAAAGGTGGTAAATCCGCCACATAAACCCACCATCAAAAACATCCTGAGTTCGACGGTGAGGATGGGACTTTTTTCTGATATGCCTATAAGGAATCCGATGAGAAAACTACCGACCACATTTACAGTCAGTGTTCCCAAAGGAATAGACAACCAGTCAATCCGGGTATTTAGCCTGGAGACCAAAAACCTGGCAATGCTACCCACAAAACCACCAAGGCCAATCAGCAGAAGTTGCTTCAACATAGGCATTCTACTCTTTTAACCATTTATCCAGCCAGTCCCTGAATTCCCTCTGCCAGAGGATCCCGTTCTGGGGGCTCAGTACCCAGTGTGTTTCCGATGGGAAGAAGAGCATGCGACTTGGAATGCCCAGCATCTGTGCGGTGTTGAAGGCGGCCATGCCCTGGGTGTAGGGTATGCGGTAGTCGTGCTCGCCCTGCATCACCATAATGGGAGTATTCCAGTTGGCCACAAAGTGATGGGGTGAATTTGCATAGGATTTCTTTGCCACTTGATTGTCCTTTTCCCAGGGAGCCCCTCCTTTTTCCCAGTTATCAAAGAACATCTCATCGGTGGTCATGTATTCCATTTCTGAATTGAAGACCCCGCAATGTGAGATAAATGTTTTAAACCTGTTCTGGTGGTTTCCGGCGAGCCAGAAAACGGCAAATCCTCCGAAGCTGGCTCCTACAGCACCCAGGCGTTCTTCATCCACATAAGGTTCTGCACTGATGTCATCAATGGCACTGAGCAAGTCCTGCATGGCCAGTCCGCTGTTGTCCTTGCTTACCTGGTCGGTCCAGAGCTGTCCATGACTGCTAACTCCCCGTCGTGCCGGGGCAATCACCACGTAGTCAAAGGAGGCCATCTGGCTCATGTTCCAGCGATAGCTCCAGAACTGGCCCAGCACGCCCTGTGGTCCTCCCGTGCAGAACATAACGGCCGGGTACTTTTTGCTCTTATCAAAATGGGGCGGGTAAATGACCCAGACCAGCATCTGCTGTTTGTCCACGGTAGTGACCCAGCGCTTTTCCACCTTTGGCATGGTGAGCTGGTCCAGAAGGGGCTTATTCTCGAAGCTCAGTTCGGTGGCCTCACCTGTGCCCGGATCCACGCTGTAGATCTCCTGGGGTTTGGTCATATCTACCCGGGTGGCAATAAGCCGGTCGCCGGCAATGGCCACGCTGTGATAATCAAACATGCCTTCAGTAAGGACGGTGATTTCGGTGGTATTTACGTTCATTCTGAATATCTGGTGTTCTGAATTCACCGCGCAAACAAAGTAAAGGTGTTCGCCTTCATCGGCCCAGGTTGCCCCGAAGGGGGAATAATCAAAGTCAGGTGTGAGATAGCGTTTATCCCCACTGGCCAGATCCATTTCAAACAGCCTTTCCTTATCCGCTTCAAAGGTGGCCCGCTCCATACTGGACCAGTACATTTTATTCCCGTCAGGGGAGAAGAAGGGGGCTTTATCATAGCCAGGCATTCCCTTAGTCAGGTTTTTAGTTTTTCCCGATTCCAGGTCATAAAGGTAAATGTCTGAATCGGTACTAAGGGTATAATCGATTCCTTTCAGCTTCTTACAGGTATAGGCGATCCCTTTGCTATCAGGAGTCCATGAAATCTCTTCCAGTCCCCCGAATGGCATCATGGGCGACTCATAGGGTTCTCCCGGCATGATGTCTTTCGCTCCTGAAATCTTAGCACCATCAAAATCTGCCACAAAAATATGACTGTAGGCTCCATCTTCCCACACATCCCAGTGCCTGTACATGAGATCGGAAATAATCCGACCATCCGATTTTGGCAGGTCGGGGTATACATCCTCAGTAGTGGGGTCGATCTGCACATCTTTGGTGATCATCCCCTTACTGCCATCAGGTGAAAATGCAAGGCCGCTAATGCCACCCTCAATCTCAGAGATTTGTTGTTTAGCTGAACCATCACCCTTCATAACCCAGGCCTGCACCTCACCTGAAGCTGATGACAGGTAGACAATCTGATCACCATCAGGATGCCAGATGGCATTGTACTCATTCTGAGGAGTCTCGGTAAGCTGCTGCCTGCCTGAACCATCAGCGTTCATCACAAACAATTCCCTGTTGCTCCTGTTTTGTTCTAAGTTGTAATAACTTACTCCGTAGAGGATTTTTTTGCCATCGGGGGATACCTGTACATCTCCCAGTCGTCCGAACGACCACAATACTTCAGGAGTCATAATGTCGGAGGTAAGATCCAGCTGATTTTTAGTAATCAGTGGGAGCTTGTTGTCCTGTTCCACAGCGAGCTGACAGGAGGCCAGCAATCCTGTGAAAATGGCAAATAGAAATAGTTTTCTCATTTGATCTCTTTTGAGGTGAAAGTTATATTTTATTGATCACAATATTTGCGAATGATCTCTTTTTTCTTCGAATCTGAAGCTACTCTCTCCCAGGACCAGAACACCACTCCATTTGATGGGGGCTTTAGAGCTTCTATCAGCGATTGTTCGAATTCCTCCGTGCTGAGTTCACTCTCCAGGTAGGCTTTATCCACCTGTATGCTGGGTATCACCTTACCTTCCCATTGCCTGTATACATCCTTCACTATTGAGTGGATCCAGGGAGGTTCCTCCCTGACCATATGGGCGTAGGTCATGGGTGAAAGGTAATCGGTGTATTCCGACAGTGCAGGTATATCCTGGGCAGCTACAGATCTGATTGCTCCCTGAAAATCCTTCTCAGCCCAGGGAACCAGGTGTACATTTATCAGGATCTGTGGATTAATCTCCTTAACGGCTTCTGCGATTTCCTTAACCATGGAAGTGATCAGGGCACACCTCCAGGAGGTCCATATTTCAGAGTGATTTTCCAGGATCCAGTCAGCTTGTTGAGGAATCCCATCCAATGATTCGGGAAGCTTTATACCGGTTTCCCATTGAAAATGGTTCAGGCAAACTGAGTCGAAGCAAGTTCGGGGCAAGGTTGCCGGATCTCTATCGGAGTATACTTTTTCCCAGTAGACAAAGTGCCTGATAAAATCGATGGAGATTCCATCCGGGTGGTATTTCCGGACCATCCATTCAGCTTTTTCAACCATTTTTTTTCGATATTCCACCCTGGATGGACAGACAAACTCCACCCACTCATCGATGGCAATTTTTCCCTGGGAGGTAATTGCATATAGATGAGGTGACCGTGCTAACTCTTCAGCATTAAAAAAGACAGGAAAGATCATAAATGTGGTTATTCCATTCTCTTTGGCTCCATCTATGAATTGCTCATTTGAAATCAGATCTTCACCGGAGAATACCGTATTGATACCCAATTCAGTCCATTCACTGAATAGTTTTTCCATGGAACCTTCGTGCCCATAAATCTTGACTGCCACCATGCGATCTTCTAATTCCTGGTTGCAGGATGGCATCATCATCATAACCAGCATGGAAAGCATGATTATTGAGTTTCGAAAAATCAATAAATGGGTTCTAAGAGGAAATGTTAAGAATATCATAAAAATGGTTTTGGAACTATTAATCTCCCTTCAAAATCTATAAGTTTATAACCACCAAAATAAATGATATTAAGATGAAAAAGAAATTTTATTTGCAAGGATTATTTGGGTTTGCCATCGTCGGTTTACTTTTTGTGGGATGCAGTAAAGAGCAGGCAGCAGAACCTGAAACCTTTGAAATGCTCTCATTTGATGCTGAGGAGGTGCTGGGATTGCTTCCCCCGGGGCTCACAGAATCCACGGACACCTATGCACAGTTCTGTGTCACTTACGTCACTACTGCTGTGGATATGTCTGGTTTTATCAGCTTGATGGAGGTGCCTTCTGATGCACAGAGATCAGCGAAAAAATCTTTCGGGGATACCTGGCAATGGTCCTGGGGTTATGGAGGTGAGAGTTTCACAATGTTTTGGTCCTTTGATGAGGATAATTCAAAAAAACACTGGTCTCTGGATATTTCACATAATGGAGGACCGGCTTACGATTATATAGATGCCTGGGAGTACAAGGATGGATCAGGTGGTGAAGTGTTGTACAATTTCAACTGGGCTACCATGTATGATTATGGGATGGGAGAAGAAGCTGAATCTGAAACTGAGACGCTCTATTGGAAGTACAATTGGAGCAAGAATGGGGCAGGCGACTATGCCCTTAACTGGTTCTGGGAATCCGATAGCGAAGACTACGATCATGTGGTAGGATATAACGTCACCATCAAGGCAGATGGGTCAGGTACCCTGGACTCATTTCTGGAGGACGTAAAGCTATACAACATGATCTGGGACACCCTGGGCAACGGCTCCTGGATTATGGGTGACGGCGAGGAGAGCGGATCATGGATAGCTGGCTAAGCTCAATTTGGATTAAGTGAGATATCATTTAACTGTCCATCAAACCGGTAGGTCTTTCCGGCTATGGTTGGAAAGTGAATGGTGTTGTCTTTGTAACTTAGGTGGCATTCTTCCCCGGTCTTTGAAAGAACCTCGATGGCATCTAATATTCCATCTGACCATTGAAATGAGAGATCAAATCCTCCTCTGGCACATACCCCGGCGATACTCCCATTGGGAAGGCTTGAGGGTAGAGCCGGAAGAATATCGATGGTGGAAAGGTGAGATTGAATGAGCATCTCAATCATGCCTGCTGTGGCACCAAAGTTCCCGTCTATCTGGAATGGCGGGTGGGCATCAAACAGGTTGGGATAGGAGCCACCGCCTCTTCTGTAAGTGGTGTTCTGGACCGAGACTGGTCTGAATATCATTTTGATCAATTCATAGGTATGATCACCATCTAACAGGCGGGCCCAGAAATTGATCTTCCAGGCCAGGCTCCAGCCCGTTCCATCATCACCTCTGAACAGGAGAGATTGTCGAGCCGCTTTCATCAGTTCGGGCGAGGTCTCCCAATTAATGTCCCGTGCGGGGTGCATGCCCCAGAGATGTGATACATGCCTGTGCTTGTTTTCAGGATCATCCACATCGGATAACCACTCCTGCAACTGTCCGTACTGACCCACCTGGTTGGGTGCAATCTGAGGAACTAATTCCTTTAATTCACTGGCAAAAGCCTGATCGGTATCCAGGATTGAGGAAGCTTCAATGCAGGCATTGAAAAGAGAACGTATGATCTGATGGTCCATGGTGGGTCCAGCCACCATACCTCCATTTTCAGGTGAATTGGAGGGTGTGCTGATCAGCCATCCGGTGAGGGTGTCCTTCACCAGAAACTGGGTGTAAAAAAGGGCCGCTTCCCGCATGATTGGATAGGCATCTTTTTGCAGGAACTCCTTATCCTTTGTGAACAGATAGTGCTCCCAGAGGTGGTGAGTCAGCCATCCGCTGCCTCCCACCCACATTCCATGGTTGGAGTTGTTAATGGGTGCAGCTCCCCTCCAGAGGTCGGTGTTGTGATGTGCTACCCATCCTTCGCTGTTGTAATGCTCCCTGGCCACTGCCTGTCCTGTTAGGGAGAGGTCCTTGATCAATTTAAGGAGTGGTTCATGGCATTCAGAAAGATTGGTCAGTTCGGCTGGCCAATAGTTCATCTCTGTATTGATATTGATGGTGTATTTGCTGCCCCAGGCAGGTTTAAGGTCTTTGTTCCATATTCCCTGCAGGTTGGCGGGGCCTGTTCCTGGCCGACTTGAAGAGATCAGAAGGTACCGGCCGTATTGTGCATATAGAGCCAGCAGCTGTGGATCATCGGGTGACTTATTAAACATAAGCAACCGTTGATCAGTGGGGAGGGAATCACGAAGGTTATTTCGAAAGTCAATGGTAAATCGGTCGAACAGGGAACGGTAGTCGGAAAGGTGTATTTTCTTCACACGTTCATAATCTTCCTCAGAGACCTCATTGAATACCTTTTCCAAGGTGGCCACCGGATCGTTACTTACATCCTTGTAGTTTTTGAAGTTGGTGGCTGCACTGAGCCATAAGGTTGCCCATTCGGCATTTGAAACCACAATCCGCTCCTCTTCAGAGCTGAGTATCCCATCAGTCTCCACCATAATCCTTGCAGTTCCGGAAAGAATACCATCTTTCACAGCCACCCTGAGTGTCTGGCTGTTCTCCCTGGTTGTTAATACCTTCTCCTCATGTTCTGTATCCAGTCTTAAATTAAAGGAAAGGGCTTTTGCCCGGTCGGCTGTCAGATGGATTGCAATGACCTGATGGGGGTGACTTGCTACTACCTCCCTTGAGTAATTTACTCCCCCTGCGATGTAGGTGGTTTTGCATACAGCATTTTCGATATCAAGCTCACGGTGGTAGTCTGTATATTCTTCATGACCCTGAAATTCAATGAAGAGGTCACCAAAGGGTTGGTACTCCTTCTGCGTTAACGGCACACTCATAAACTCTTCCATGGCCAGCCTGTGGGCACTCTCCTGATCGTTATCGGTCAGCAACCTTCGGATCTCATTCAGGCTTTTATAGGCTCCGTGGTGAGCGTAATCATTGGGAGCCCCTGTCCAAAGTGTCTCTTCGTTAAATTGAATATGCTCCGTTTTCACCCCTCCGTACACCATGGCTCCCAGCTTGCCGTTTCCAACAGGTAGTGCCTCGGTCCACACTTCGGCAGGCTGGTTGAACCAGAGCCTCAGATGCGGCTCCCGAGTCTGTGAAGGGGTACAACCTGATAGTAGAAAGCTTATGAGACCTAAAATACAGAGCCTTACATACATATTCAATTTGATTTAAATGGCCAGGATAAAATGCAATCTTACTTCGGGTTAAATATATTCTTTATCTTTATTTCTGTCAACTTCTACTCAACTAACTTTACTGTCATGAAAAGAATTCTTCTAATATTGATGGCCGGGTGTATGAGTTTCCCGGTGGTAGCACAACGAATGCTTGATCTGGTAACTCTTACCGGGCGTTACGGTCTGCCCCAGGAGTATAAGGAAACTTACTCTGGTACAGCAACAGAATTTGGTTCCATCAATTCCATCACCGCCGGAATAAGGTTATCGGGGAAGAACATGATACCCATTAGCTTCAACCACTTCTATTTTAATGTACAGGGAGACCCTGAAATTCCGGAGGATCTGGCCAATCCTGTTATTGTCAATGGATTCATACTAAGAACGGGCTGGTACCAGCGTTTTGGAAACGGGCATGCCATACAGCTCCTCATTGCTCCCAGGATCATGTCGGACTTTAAGAACCTGGATGGCAACAGTTTCCAGATGGGAGGGCTTCTGACCTATGAGAAGGAGTTCAATGACGAGCTGACCATGAGCTTTGGAGCCATGTACAACCAGGAGCTCTTCGGACCTTACTTGGTTCCGCTGGTGGATCTTCACTGGCAGATATCCCCCAAGTGGAGAATTGACGGGATGATTCCTATTACAGCCAGGGTGGTCTATAGCGTGAACGAAAACATGTCTGTGGGTTTCAATCATTTTGGACTGGTCACCACCTTTTATTTGGGCCATGAGGCCTACGCGGGCGACTATATTGAACGTCAGAGCATCGACCTCTCGCTGTTCCTGAGACAGAGGTTAGGTGGAAATTTCTTTGTGGAGGGCATGGTGGGCCGGGCCCTGGGAAGGAGCTATAAACAATATGCCGGTGACCAGAAGGTGAGTTTTGGAATACCCCTGATTAAATTCGGTGATGACCGGGTTGTTAAAAATGAGTCTTTCAATGACGGAATGATCCTCACATTAAAACTGGTTTATAACATCCCGTTTCCAGCGTGGGAATAAATTAATTAAGGCATGAAAGAAATTTTT
>Ga0164313_10000572_pt1 | contig 30346 bp, 19 predicted proteins | sample GuaBasSedimGuay4_FD_113735 | JGI IMG/M metagenome (GOLD analysis project Ga0164313, IMG submission 113735) | Subseafloor sediment microbial communities from Guaymas Basin, Gulf of California, Mexico - Guay4, Core 4569-4, 0-3 cm | ecosystem: Environmental > Aquatic > Marine > Hydrothermal vents... | reverse complement strand
CTGACATTGGCAGGCGGACCCGAGAAAAGAGGGTTGTTGCCAGAAATTTCCAGCTGTGCGTCCACCACAAAATTGTAATAGTTCTGATCAATGCTATTTAACTCAAGTGTGACGGTATCGCCCTCAAGCAATGCCTCTCTTGGATCTTCATCAGAAAGAAATCCAACTGGTAATCCAAAAATGTAGATGCCATTAAAGAAGTCATCGGACTGAACTAAGTATTTAATAAGTGTATCGGCAAGCAGATCGCTATTCTTCCAGAGTTTAAAGTTATACCACTCCCTGCTGGGAGGATCCAGTGCATACATCAGGACCTGGTAACCAGAAGTAAATGGGGTTTTAAAGTAGGTCAGGTTGATTGAATCAAGGAGAAGACCACCGGGTATGGTGCTTTCTGCATGGTAGAATTCATCCTCTCCATCCTCATCCATATCTACATGACTAATGTTTAAGCGATAAGTTTCTCCAGGGACACCTCTGAATGCATCCGGAGTAAGATAGACTCCGGGCAGAGTATCGTTTTCTTCCAGGGTGATCAGTCCCTTATCGAATTCCAGCTCAACCAGAGCCCCCGATACTTTTGGAGCGGGTTCATTAAGGAAGTAGTCACTGGAGGAGGATAGCTCCACCTGATGGTGCACAGAGTCGCTCGTTATTTCACCATAAACCACCAGTCTGCGATAGGTGGAATCTAGCTCAATTTCAACGATCTCGGTACAGGATTCCAGTCCTATGGCTACCAGGAAAAGGATCATTCCATATGTTATATACTTTCCCTTCATCAGAACTTAAAATTATAGGTAATAGCAGGAATCACTGAGAACAGGTAGGTCATCTCCGCATAGGTCAGGTTTGGATCTGTATCATCCTGAACAAAATCCAGGGTCCATACATTTTTTCTTCCATAGGCATTGTAAACCGAAAAATTCCACTCCCCCTGCCATCTTCTTCCTGGTTTATTTTTACCCCGTATGGTCAGGGAAAGATCAAGCCTGTGGTAGTCAGGAAGGCGATATTCATTCCTTCCTGTATAAACAGGGAGAATATTGCCCAGTATCTCGTACCTTCCCGCTGGAAGGGTAAATGGGATACCGGCGCTGTATATCCAGTTGGCAGCCAGGCTTATGCGTTTTGAAGCTTCATAATTGAAAACAATGGCCAAATCGTGAGGTTTGTCATAGGGAGCCGCATAGGGAATACCCTCATTGATCTCGGGGATATCACGTATGGTTTTGGAATAGGTATAGCTCACCCAGCCTGAGAATTTTGAAATATCGTATTTTATAAAAAATTCAGCTCCATAGGAGGTGGCTTCACCAATTCTGAGCTCCCCTTCCAGTCTGGGATTGAGCATTAGCTGTGCATGATCTCTAAAATCGATGGAGTTTGTCATTTTCTTATAATAGAGCTCCACCGAGGTTTCAAACTTATTGTCATAAAAATTTCTGAAATAACCACCAGAAACCTGGTCCGATATCTGAGGCTGAATGTTTGGCGAAGCCGGGAACCAAATATCAAGTGGAGTTCCTGCTGATGAATTACTGGCCATTTGCAAATATTGCCTGGTTCTTGAATAACTGGCTTTGATGGAGCTTCTGTCATTGAGGAGGTAGATGGCGGCCAGGCGGGGCTCAAGACCATGGTACATGTTGTAGAATTCCCCTTCCTGGTAGTGGGTTGAATCAATCACCTCATAATCTTCGTTGTATTCCAGGACGGTTGCGGGACCTATATTATAGAACATGGAGTACCTGAGTCCATAACGCAACGAAAACTTCTCACTGACCCTTGATTCACCTGAGAAGTAGAGTCCGTTTTCCAGGGCGCGATTGTCATCCAGCTCAGAATTGATATCATTTCCGTTCTGATCACTGACAGAAATCATTCCGGGTTTGATAATGTGATAAAAGCTAGAGAGTCCATATTTAAAAGTGTGTTCAGGGGCGGCATACCAGATAAAGTCTCCTTTAAATCCATAGTCGTCCAGATAGGAGAGCCAGTTGAAATAAGGCGTAGATCCATCTGGAGTACCCAGGTCATAAAAATAGTGAGAGTTTACCAGGGTAAAATTGCTGAACAACCTTTTGCTGAAGAGGTGATTCCATCTGAATGAAAAGGTTCTGTTCCCGAAATACATTCCTGCAAAATCGTTGGCGAAAACATCTTTGCCATAGTAGCCGGATAAGAAGATTCTGTTCTTTTCATTGATAGTCCAGTTCAGTTTTCCATTCAGGTCGTAAAAGAATAAAGAGTTATCCTGGACCGCTGTATCCTTTGCAAAGGGCAGGAATAAATCAGCGTAAGTGCGCCGACCCGATAAGAGAAATGAAACCTTTTCTGAAAAAAGCGGTCCTTCAAGGGTGAGCCGGCTGGAGATGGTCCCGATTCCTCCGGTGGCCCTGAATTCCTTGTTGTTACCATCTTTCATTCGAATGTCAAGCAAGGAGGACAAACGACCTCCTGAGCTGGCCGGTATATCACCTTTATACAGTTTTACATCCTTGATAGCGTCGTTATTAAATACAGAAAAGAATCCCATGAGGTGACTGGCATTGTAAACTGTGGCCTCGTCCAGTAGAATCAGGTTCTGATCGGAGCTCCCTCCCCTTACACTAAAACCCGATGAGCCCTCACTGGTCACGCTTACTCCGGGAAGCAGTTGGATGGCTTTAATCACATCCACCTCTCCCAGGAGAGCGGGGATTTTTCGGATCGATTGAATGGGAAGTTGTGTGGACCCGGTCTCCAGCCTGGTAATATTGGCATTCCCGGCTTCAGCAGTTACAGTGACCTCTTCCAGCTCCAGTAAAGATTCCTCCAGTTCTATGTTGATGGACATATCCTCACCCAATTGAATGAGACGGGTTACAGATACAAATCCAACATAGGAGTAAACCAGGGTATAGAATCCGGGGTCCAGACTGAAGGCGTAGTATCCATAGGTATTTGTATTGGTTCCAACACCAGTCTCCAATATGGCCACATTGGCACCGATCAGTTCCTCACCGGTGGCTGCATCCCTCACATATCCACTGATTATAACCTTTGCACTACTTCTAAATGAAAAAGAGATAAAAACCAGGAGAAGCATTGAAAATATAATCTGAGTTCTTCTCATTCCTACTGGAAAAATGTCATCTGCAACAATAAACAAATATCAGGCCAATACAACTATTTGGTCTGATATTGTTCTGAAAAAAATTAACAATGTGCGATTGCTCTGCTATACGATCTGGCTCATGGCATCGATAAATGCTTCAACCGATGCAGTGATAATATCTGTGGATGCAGAGAATCCATAATAGACCACAGATTTATGTTCCAACTGCATATGCACTTTCCCCATATCGTCGCTGCCCCTAGTGATGGCCTGAATTAAGAATTCTTCAATCCGGACCTTCTTCTTCAATATGCTTTTGACAGCGTTGATGGCTGCATCGACAGGGCCATTACCCTCGGAAGTAGCTGTATAACAATCACCCTCCCAAACCAGGCTGACCGTGGCAACCGGAACTGTTCCTTTGCCACAAACAACCTGTAGTTGATCTAAATGCAGATTTCGTTTGATGTCCCTGGCACTGGCCCCGGCCAGCATTTTCAGATCCTCATCAATAATCTCTTTCTTAGAATCGGCCAGCTTAAGAAACTCATCATAAATGGAGTCCAGGCCTGCTTTGCTAAAAGTGTACCCCAGGTTACCAAGCCTGTGTTTTAACGCTGCACGTCCGCTTCTGGCAGTAAGTAAAATGGAGGATTCATTGATACCAACCGATTTGGGATTGATGATTTCGTAATTCTCCCTGCGCTTCAGTACTCCATCCTGGTGTATCCCCGACGAGTGAGCAAATGCATTCCTGCCCACAATGGCTTTGTTGGGCTGTACAGGCATTCTCATAAGGGTAGAGACCAGCCTGCTGGTCTTATAGATCTTTTTGGAATTTATATTGGAAGTCAGATTGAGGTGCTTCCTGCTTTTCATGATCATTGCGATCTCCTCAAGGGAAGTGTTGCCAGCCCGTTCACCTATGCCATTTATTGTTACTTCCACCTGCCGGGCCCCGTTTATCACCCCACTCATGGTATTGGCAGTGGCCATCCCAAGGTCGTTATGGCAATGTGTGGAAAGAATGGCTTTATCAATATTGGGAACATGATCGACCAGATACTTAATTTTCTTACCATATTCATCAGGTAATGTATAACCGGTGGTGTCGGGGATATTGATTACAGTAGCACCCGCATTTATCATGGCTTCCACAACCTGTGCAAGGTATTTATTCTCGGCCCGGCCTGCATCTTCAGCGTAAAACTCCACATCTTCCACAAAAGATTTCGCATAGGCCACAGCTTCAGCTCCTCGCTTAATAATTTCCTCAGGATTGCTGTTCAGCTTATGGTAGATGTGATAATAGGAGGTTCCTATTCCGGTATGGATCCGGGGGCGTTTTGCGAATTTCAATGATTCCGCTGCCACTTCTATATCCTTCTTCACAGCACGTGTAAGGGCACATATAACAGGTTCGGTAACGGCTTTACTGATCTCTACTACAGAATTAAAATCTCCTGGACTTGAGATGGGAAATCCGGCCTCAATGACATCTACACCAAGATCTTCAAGAGCCTTTGCTATTTCTATTTTTTCAATGGTATTCAATTGACATCCGGGAACCTGTTCGCCATCCCTCAGGGTAGTATCAAATATATATACTCGATCTTTTGCCATTATCTATAGTTTTTAATGGATTGTAATTAATTCACAAAAGAAGCAAATTATATGAAAACGTGCTATCCAACATATAACAAATTCTCACAAAAGAGATTAAAACTGGAAATTTTGGGCTATTTCCGGCCAAAATCAAATATTTCAGCAATTTTTGGAGTCCTCAGGAGAATTCGTTTCTAAGTGATTCTACCCATGCAGCAATGCGCTCTTTATTCATGGAACCCTGGTTTTCATAATCAATGGCCAGGCCAGCAAACTGATCTCCTCTCACCGCCAGTGAACTCTCAAACTCATATCCTGCAACCGATGTGAATCCAACCAAAGATGCACTACAACTATCGAGAATATCAGCCATAACTCCCATTCCATCCAGGAAGTTTTCAGGGTATCCCTTCTGGTCACCAAGGCCGTATAGTGCAATCTTTTTACCACTCAGATCCAAGTCCTCCAGAGCGGGTACAAACTCATCCCAATAATTAGGGAGCTCTCCGTCAAACCACGTGGGGACACCCATAATAATCTGGTCGAAAGACATAAACAGAGACTCATTGATTTCTTCAGCATTTACCATCTCGACCATGTCGTCATTAAATGCCTCTTTGATTCGCTCGGCCACCTTGCCGGTCTTCTTGGTATTAAAACTATAAATGATTGCGGTTTTATTCATTGTATTCCAATTAGGGCTTAGTAATTTAAAAGTTCGCTGGCTGCTTTTTTAATTCTTTCCAGATCCGGGAGGATTGCAGATTCCAGAATTCTGTTAAATCCCACCGGTGTAAAGGTTGAACCCACACGTTTTACAGGACCATCCAGGTGTTCAAATGCCAGATCATTGATCTGAGCTGCCACCTCTCCTCCAAATCCACCAAACACTTTATCTTCATGAACTACAAGGACTTTACCGGTTTTCTTTACCGTATTGAGAATGGCTTCTGTATCCAACGGACTGAGTGATCGCAGATCCAGTACCTCAATGTTTGCTTTCCCTTCTTTACTGAACTGATCAGCCAGCTCAACACACATGGGTGTTGTATTTCCATAGGTAATGATGCTCAGATCGGTTCCTTCCCGTCGGACCCTTGCTTTGCCAAAGGGGACTTCAAAATCGTCCGGTATGGGCGCGGCCACCCTGGGAGCATTATAGAGGGCTTTGGGTTCCATAAATATGGTTAGTCCCCTCGATCGAATACTGGTCCTTAATAATCCTGCAGCATCATCGGCATAACAGGGGTATACCACCCTTACCCCTGGCAATGAAGTTAATGATCCCTCAATGTTCTGGGAATGATAAAGTCCGCCTCCAATATATCCCCCCGAGGCCAGTCTGACTGTAATGTTTGGCGAAAACTGCCCTTTGGTACGCCAGTACTCATGTGTTGTCTCCACAAACTGCTCCATGGCGGGCCAGAAATAATCTGCAAACTCGGCTCCTTCCACTACAATGCGAAGTTTATCATTAAATCGACTCATACCATTGGCTGTTCCCATGATAAAGTCTTCTGCAATAGGGCCGTTGAAAACGCGTTCTTTTCCAAACTCCTGCTGCATGCCCTTGGTAACATTGAAAATGCCACCTTTCTCCTTATGGGCCACGTCCTGACCCCAGATAAAGGTATCCGGGTTGAAGCGAAATTCGGCTTTTAAAGTCTCATTCAATCCTTCAATCAGTTTTTTGGGCTCACCATTGTAGTTATGCAAACCTTCAGGGTACTTTTCACTCACATATGGCTCTGGTATCACAAAGTCATGAATAGACGAGGGATCCGGATTGGGTGCATTCATCCCCACCTTATGGGCAGCCTTTACAATCTCTTTGGCCTCTTTTTCAAGGATTTCAAGTTCTTCTTCCGTAAAACGATCATACCTGATCAGCAATCTTCGGAATTTCGCCAAAGGGTCGTACTGGTGCACATAGTTTAACTCATAATCGTCCCGATAGAGATCATGCCTGTCAGAGTTTGAGTGGGAATGAATCCGGACACAGTTGGCCTGAACTATAACAGGAATTTCATTTTCAATCACACAGGCTTTTGCCGCAGCCATGGTATTCATACTGTCGAAAACATCTTTGCCATTACAATGGAATATCTTCAGATTCTTAAAACCTGTAAAATTATTGGCCACTTTTCTGTTGGCTGTCTGGTCTGCCTTGGGAACCGATATTCCGTAACCATTGTCCTGGAATACAAATATTACTGGAAGCTTTTCATTGCTGGCCCCATTTATAGCTTCATAGACATAACCTTCAGAAACAGAGGATTCACCCTGTGAGCTGATGGCCACACCGGGAACTTTATACTTTTTTATTGCCCTGGCCACACCTACAGCATGCAGGGTGTGATTTCCGGTACAGGAGGAGACATTATGAACGTTCCATTCAGGTTTGGCAAAATGGTTGGACATGTGACGTCCTCCTCCGGCCACATCTGTATCTTTGGAAATCCCATTCAAAATAAGCTCTTCGGCGGTGAGACCAGCAGAGTGAGAGGTGAGCATGTCCCTGTAATAGGGGAAAAGATGGTCGCTCTCCCGGTCAAATACCTGACCAATAGCCAATTGAATTCCATCATGTCCGGCATAAGGAGCATGATAGGACCATCCAATGGCCTGTTTTAAATAGTTAGGAGCTCGATCATCAATGGCCCGCCCAACAAGCATGAGCTTAAACCACTTGGTAAGGGTCTCCTTATCGGTCTTTTTTATGCTGTATCCTTTTTCTTCTGACATTCCTATTTAGATTTTAAAGTTGCCCGATTCCGGATCAAATGATTCAATGTAGTCTCCCAGACGTTTCAGAAAGGCTCCGCCCAGAGCACCATCTATGATCCGGTGATCATAGGTGAGTGATAACCACATCTTCTGTCTGATTGCAATCACATCTCCCTGTTCTGTTTCCAGCACTGCCGGTTTTTTCTTGATGGCCCCTACAGCCAGAATGGCTACCTCCGGCTGATTAATAATGGGTGTGCCAATATCATTTTTAAATGTACCAAAATTGGTCACCGTAAAGGTGCCCCCACTGATATCATCCGGATTTAACTTGTTGCTACGGGCTGCTACAGCAAGCTCATTCATCTTTTTGGTCAGCCCCGTCAGATTAAGTGAATCGGCATTTTTTATATTTGGAACGATCAGGTAGTTATCTGGTAGAGATACTGCAATTCCCAGATTGATCTTCTTCTTAATAATGATATTGTCTCCGTCAACCGAAGCATTGATCTGGGGAAAGTCCTTTAAAGCTTTAACAGTAGCATTGAGAAATACAGGCAGGAAGGTGATTTTTACCCCTTCCTTTTTAAGGAACTCATCTTTCACCCTGTTACGCCAGGTGACCACTCCGGTTACATCCACCTCAATCATGTTTGTAACATGAGCTGAAGTCTGTTTGGATTTGATCATATGGCCTGCAATCAGCTTCCTGAGTCTGCTCATCTCGATCACTTCATCTCCACTGTCAGCAATCACCTTGACCGCCGGTGTTTCCCGAGTGGAGACAGGAGCAGGAGCAGGAGCAGGACTCTCCACTTCTACTTGATGAACCTCTGTTTTAGCAACTCCCCGGTTCTCCAGAAACAGCATAACATCTTTTTTCTGGACCCTTCCATTTAAACCACTTCCCTGGATTGAATCCAACTCTGCCTGGGTGATCTTCTCTTCCTTGGCTATGGTCCGCACCAAAGGGGAATAGAAACGATCACCTGAGGAGGACACTTTTTCTGTATTTAATTCAGGAACAGGAGTCTCAATGACTGGGTCCGGTTCACTAATTTCTCCAGTATCTTCAGTTTTCTCTTCTACCGATGCAGAAGCATCACCATCCATATCGATAACTGCAATTACAGTTCCAACAGCAACTACCTCGTCCTGTTTGAAAAATATTTTTTTTAAGATCCCTTCAACGGGCGATGGTATTTCCGAATCAACCTTATCGGTGGCAATTTCAAGAAGAACATCATCTTCTTCGATTTTGTCACCCTCTTTTACAAACCAGTTTGTAATGGTTGCTTCTTCTATACTCTCACCCATCTTAGGCATTATAATATCAAAATTTGCCATATTGAAATTAATTGATTGTAGTGTAGTAATAGAATTTTCGATGATATAACAATGCTACCATGAAATTGTTTTTACTCTTCTCCTTCGAAGAGAATATCAAGTACAACTGGTTCATCACAGGGAATTTCGTTAATTGCCGGGGACTTTTTAAATTTCGGATAACTAACCTGAATATCAGGGTATCCAAGATGAACCAGCATGGAAACAGCCGCAAATATTTTTGGCCCATGCGGTACCACAATAATAGTATATTCGTTGCGAAGAGGAAGTATGGTGTCTATGAGGGTCTGGTAGATGATCTGCCCATTCCGTATTGGGTAGGTGATCAGGTTCCTGATGGGTATAGAATTGATCATCGCATGGTTATTAACAAAGACCTTTTCAACAAACTTCTTGTCAACAGGCGGATCAGCATAAAATAAATAGAGTATATCAGGCTTGATCTTGTTATAAATTTCTTTGCTTACCTCCTTCTCATACCCCAGACCCAGAATAAGAGCACTTTTCTTTTTCTGGGTTCCTTCATATTCCTTCTTAAGAAAACTTTTCACAGATTTCACCTTCAGGATCCGCTCATGGTCTTTAAAACCGGCCATTGTATAAACCATACGAAGAGATACTTCGCTGTATTCATCCTGATTTTCGTCAAACCAGTTGAAAAACTCGTGGTACCAGCGGGGAGACATACAGGTACAATCCAGAATCACCCGAATGGTATCTTCCTGGAACATGCTGAACAGGACCCCAAAATCCGGGACCTTCGATTCCACTGAGATTATCTCAAACCCTTGATCGGTAAAATAGGCATTGTTCTCATCGTAGGAGAACTCCTTAAGTTGATCTGTTTGTACCAGAGCTATTTTCCGGCAAGATTTCTTTTCAAATTTCCTTGCAATAGTTGTACACCGGGACTCTAAATCCAGGGCAGTAATAAAAAGATCTGCCTCAAATTCAAGTAGTTGACCTGGTTCAATATGTTGGATAGAAGAGAGTCCCATTTGGAAACAACAAGTGTCACCAAATATAAGGAATATCTAAACCTATTTAATTAATTCGATTAAAGTTTTGGGTTGGTAGCAGGAATTTCGGCAATGGGATGTGGAGTATTTGAATCCATGGAAAAAAGATCAATTTCCGGCCATTCACCCACCCGGTTTACTGCACCAAACATCAAACCAGATACATACCTGTGTATTCTGGAATGTTTGGAAGTACTGGTATTGATCATAACTACCCAGTTAATCCCGTCTTTTTGCCGGACCATCAATGCTGATGAACCTGTTAGGTATCCTGTTCTCCACCAGGTGCCATATTTATCAGTTCCTCTCCAGCCAAACAGGCCCATTCCTGCAGAATTTGGATCGGTCATCTGGGAAATGGATCCTTCAGAAAGTATATCAGGTTGACCATCAAATCCATCTATTGCAGTCAGGAATTTAATTAGCTCGGGGGCGGAGGCCACCCATCCACCGGCAGGCCCCAGCAATTCCATGTTGTTGCCCCCATAGTATATAGGTACCTGCTCACCACTTCCGTCCATGTCATAGGTGGTCATGGCACCTACGCTGCTATGATAGCGTACTTCATTGGGATATTTCTCATGATAGTAGCTTTTACCAATATGCATATCGTGAATATCCAGAGGTTTGAATATATTCATTACCACATAATCCTGGTAGAGCATTCCACTTTTGCGTTCAATAATTTCACCCAATATAACATAGCCAAAATTTGAGTAGCTATAACGAGTTCCTGGTTTGTAGTTTAGTCTTCGACTTAGAGTATAAGTCAATATGTCGTCAAATTTTGCTGGTGCCTCCACATCCATTTTTCGGGCGATATAGAGTGAACTGAAAACCGGGTCGCCTGAATATCTGGACCAACCGGCTGTATGGTTCAACAAATGACGAATGGTTATACTTTCAAGCCTCTTATCTCTATAGGATCTAAAGGCTGAGTCATTTAGAATACCCTTCTCTCCAAAAACAGTTTCATCCAAATCAATGAGTCCATTTTCATGAAGTTTCATGATGGCTACAGCCGTAATCAATTTTGAAACAGAAGCAATGCGAAAGAGATGTCCGGGTTTTACTTCCTCACCTGTCTCACTGTTGGCAATTCCGAATCCTTTTGCATAAACCAACTTTTCATCCTTGGTAACTGCCAGACTGGCCCCCTGGATCTTCCATTTCTTTATGAAAGAATCTACCTGCTTGTCAATGTTCCCTGTTCCTTCAAAATCAGAATAGTGATTATCAAGCACTAAAGAGAAAGGAACCTCTTCATCATTTAGCAAGGAAGGGTAACCTTTATCGGAAAATGTTAACGCAATTTCCCCGAAAAAAAAGAGGACTAACAAGCTTATAAAAATAATAATCTTCTTCACTCAAATTCATTTTTATTTACCGGAAAGAAGCCATTTAGACTTGCAAATTTATGTATTAATGCAATTCCGACGAGAAAGTTCAAATGCTTGATTTCACCCCCCTGTTGTTAATCGCATTATCTATCTGATATACAGGTGTATGTGTTCTAAATGAAACCTCCGCGAAGAGTGTGTATATTTTTCACTATATACACTCTTCGCATACTAAACCGGGGTTTAGTCGAGGTATATATGGGTATTTGTGATCTTCTTCTGACTATTGGTCAAAAGAGGTAAACCTGAAAAGGAAATGTCCTGACTGAAGTGGACAAACTGAGTACTCCCGGGGGGTATAAAACACGAATGGGAGCCAAATTTGCATCTGGTTCCCATTCCACTCGTTAGCTACCGTAGTTGCTAATTCGCGCCAAGTTACTGTTATTATGGCCGGAAAACTAGACCGAAGTCTTGAATTCCCTCTTGCTGCCCGACAAGTCGAACAACTTGCATTTAATGCTGTCCGGAGACAGTAATAAATGCTCAACCTTTAACAACTTCCATCGCGTTTTCAGGTACGCTACGATTTCGGTTCGAATCTCCTTCCATGCCTTTTACAGCGCTTCCGGTATTCCAGTCAACTGCCCGCTCCGAAGATTGGCAGAACAGCATCAATACCTGGTTAGCTGCTCCGTGACTCTTGCTCATGCTTCCAGGTTGCCCTGGCTGCTAATGATCTGCATCATTTAAAGAACTGAGTGGCCTTTTATCGCTCACTTGATGATATCAAAATTAGTCGCAAAAGGGCTTCTGACCAAATTTTAAGAGTCGAAGAATTGAACATAGAATTAACAGGATTTATTAACATTAAGTTAAAAAGAAGTTAACGGAAGTAGTATGTGATTATATATCAATGAATTGGCATTTAGTTCGCATTTAGTTCATTGTTAATATACTTAAAACAGAGACCCTGAAAGCGGATGAGAAAATGGCTTTATCAGATCAGGATCCTGGGGATTGACCTGTTTACGGGAGACTAAATGAGAGACAGGATAGGCATGAATGTATGTTTCATCCAAAGGGATTAAAAGCCTGCTGGCTTTATGGAGGGAGATATCTCCTGAAATCCATTCATTCTCAATTTCACGAGGCAAAATAACAGGCATCCGCTTTTTGGTATTATGAATTTTTTCCATCAATGGATTTGCAATGGTAGTAATAATGGAAAATGTTTGCAATTGCTCTTTACCATCCGGATCCCTCCAGTAAGCATACAGACCTGCAAAAACAAATGGCTCATCACTCTTTAGTCTGATGTACCAGGGAATTCTTATCCCATTTTTTAATTGCCACTCAAAAAAGCCATGTGCAACTACCAGACAGCGTCCACTTCGCAACGGCTCCCGAAAAGAGGGTTTCTCGTAGAGTGACTCAGCCCTGGCGTTATAGGTCCCCTTCCTGATCTGTTCGGCCTTTGTTCTGTCTCTGGCCCATTCAGGGATCAGACCCCATTCCATCAGTCGAACCTGAAAGGGATGTTCCATTGAGATCACAGGTATCAAAGGATTGTTAAATGCTTTATAGAAATAGTTGAAATCGAAATCATACAAGGCCGAGGTATCCACCTGGAAACGACTCTCAATGGCTTTTCTGGTTAGATGAACTTCAATGGTGAAACACATAATAGTGCATAGTAACTAGTAACTAGTGCTCAGAAACTTGTAGTAAATAGTGTTAAAAGTTAAACAATACTTAATGAAGTTTTGTTAAGAAAGCATATTAGTTTTGCATGGATAAAAAACCAGAGATACTCCCCTATTTTCCTTTAAGCATTTTTCTATTCCCTGGAGAGGATATGCCTTTGCGGATTTTTGAGCCACGTTACATGCAGTTAATTGAAGAGACACGTACCTCTGGAGACTCCTTTGCAATACCTTATGTTATTGGCAAAGAAATACAGGAATATGGATGTGAAGTGAGATTGAAGGAGGTTGTTGGAGAAAACTCCGGAGGGAGAATGGTAATTACTGTGGAAGCCATTTCCGTTGTTCAAATTATCAGTTTTAATAAACAACTTGATGGAAAGCTCTATGCAGGTGGGACTGTAAAGAGGCTGCCCTGTTCCGATCCGATTGAAAGTCGGGATCTTTTTGAAATAATCAAGAGCTATATCGATCAATATGATGATAGTTTTCTCAGTTGTTGCAGATTGTCTACAATCACCCGTCAGGATGTTATGAAGGCTCTGAATCTGAGTTCTGAGGACAAGTACAAATTTGCTTGTATGCCCGATGGCAATCTGAAAGAGGATTACCTGGCGGGACAGATCAATTATCTGAAAATGATCCGGAAACAAGAGACCCAGTTGGGGAATGACTTCGGACTGAATTAACTTCGTTTTTCCATTCCAGGAATTTTCATTTTAAGATGATCCAGATCCTGTTTCAAACTGGCTACAGTTCTAACCAGTTGATTCTCCGGTATCACAGGTTCCGGAATCTCATGGCTGATGAAGTGTGTAAATTTCCAAATCTCCCGGATGTCATTCACATTTATTTCATAGGGTTCATAAAGCGGATTTAAGGAATAGAGGATCACTTTTCCTTCTGACTCTATCCTGTTCTCAATAATTTTAAAAACGATCCCATTATCCAGGGTGAGTACCACACATGCCTCACCTGTTTTCAATTCTTTCCAGTCAATTAAATATTCGCCAGTGACCCATGCTTTTTCAGGGATTGGAAGCATAGAATCACCCTGTAACTGAAAGGTTCTGTACTTCTTCTCACTTGAAAGGAATGGCAGCTGGAATACCGATAATTCACTGATATATTCCGGGTCGGAAAACCCATTGGTGTACCCGGCCTGTGCCTTCACCGGTACCAGTTCAATGTTCTCTTTGTTTTCTGTATTAACTGTTGATGAAAGAATTCGCAGGTTCCCTCCCCTCAGGAACACATCTTCCCCTTGCTCCAGTTGCCGGAGCTGGGTTTCACTCAGGTTTGAGAGATCCACTTTCAGTAAGGTATCCAATGCAATTTGATAATAGTCGGAGAAAAGCAGGAGGATTTCCAGTCCTGGTTGCGCCACCCTGTTTTCATAACCGCTGAGGGTCGAACGTTTCATCTGTAGTTGCTCTGCCACCTCATCCTGAGTACGCTTTTTGCGTTTTCTAAGGAGTTTAATATTCAAATCGAAATACATGTTAAAACAGCATTAATTGTTGCACAAAATATCTTGTATGATTATATTGTAATCACAATAATGATTAAATACTAATCAAATATATAAAAAAAGTTAATACGAACAAAGTGAGCATAACACGAAGTGTAGTACATATGGATCTGGATACATTTTTTGTATCAGTGGAGAGGTTGACGAACAGTAAACTTGAAGGGAAACCTGTTATTATAGGGGGCATGTCGGATCGTGGGGTGGTTTCAAGCTGCAGTTACGAAGCAAGACAGTTCGGGGTACATTCGGCCATGCCCATGAAGATGGCACGGTCGCTCTGTAGTGAGGCAGTTGTAATCAGAGGTGATATGGATGCTTACAGCCGATACTCCCGGATAGTTACTGAAATCATTGCTGAGCAGGCTCCTGTATATGAAAAAGCGTCCATTGATGAACATTACCTGGATATCACAGGAATGGACCGTTTTTTTGGGTGTATGCAATGGACCCATGAACTGCGGCAGCGTATTATGAAAGAGAGCGGGTTGCCTATCTCCTGTGGCCTGTCTGTAAATAAAACGGTTTCAAAGATTGCCACCGGAGAGGCTAAACCCAACGGGGAGATCGAGATACCTGGCCTGCAGGTAAAGGATTTTCTCTCTCCCCTTTCGATCCGGAAGATCCCTATGATCGGGAACAGGACTTTCCACCAGTTACGCTCCATGGGAATTGCCACCATCGGCACCCTGGGCCAGATTCCCATAGAGATGATGGACAGCCTGCTGGGAAAAAATGGCATCGTTATCTGGAAAAAGGCCAACGGCATCGACCTAACTCCTGTGGTCCAGTACTCCGAAAGAAAATCCATCGGAAGTGAAAGGACCTTCCAGAAGGATACCATGGATGTGGCCGGACTGCACGACCTGCTTACTTCCATGGTGGAAAAACTGGCCTTTCAACTGCGTAAAGAGGAGAAACTCACCTCCATTGTTACCGTAAAGATCCGCTATTCCAATTTCGACACCCACACCCTGCAGAAACGGGTCTCCTACACCTCCTTCGATCATGTGTTAATGCCCATAGCCAGAGAACTCTTTGACCGCCTGTACCAGCGTCGCATGTTAATTCGGCTGGTGGGAGTACGGTTTTCGGGCCTGATTCGCGGGGTACAACAACTGAACCTATTCGAAGACACCTCGGAGATGGTTCACCTTTACCTGGCCGTGGATAAGCTTCGCAGGCGCTACGGTTCCGATGCAGTCAAAAGGGCCAGTGGCATACAACTTCGCGACCTGGAGGAGAGAACAGATCAGTCACAGCAACAGAAGGCTGTTCCATCGCCGGAAGAGCGCCAGCAAATCGATAACCTGAAGAACAGGCGCTTCCGATATTGGTATAGATAAAAGTTAATAGGTTATTAAGTTAGTGAGTTAATAAGTTAGTGAGTTAATAAGTTAGTGGGTTAGTGAAATGTAACCCAAACGCGAACAAAGTGAGCATGTAACCATTGCGGAGCAATAACGCGAACAAAGTGAGCATGTAACCATTGCGGAGCAATAACGCGAACAAAGTGAGCATGTATCTAAATTGTCATTCATATTATAGTTTGCGATACGGAACCATGGCGGTGGAGACACTGGTGGAAGAAGCTGCCAGGCTGGGCATCGAATCGCTGGCTCTGACTGATATCAACAACTCCATGGGTATGGTCGGTTTTGTAAAGGCTTGCCATAAGCATGGAATTCATCCCATAGCCGGAATCGAATACCGAAATGGAGACCGGTTCCTCTATACGGGGATCGCGCAAAATCCCAATGGTTTCAGGGAACTAAACGATTTCCTCTCCTATCACAACGAAACCGGTCTCCCCCTTCCCGAACGCGCCCCTCCGCTGGACCATGTGTGGTTTATCTATGATTTTGATGACAGCCTCTGGCGGGGCAAACGAAAATTGCGGGACCAGGAACTGATCGGGGTCAGGCCGGGAGAAGTAAATAAGATCCTCACCTCCAGATGGAGTTCACACCTCTCCAGGCTGGTTGTCCGGCATCCGGTCACTTTTCTTCAGCAGAAGGACCATGCATTGCACCGCCACCTGAGAGCCATCGATCACAACATCCTGCTAAGCCAGTTGAAACCGGAACATATGGCGCAGGAGAGCGAAGTGCTGTTGTCGCCCGACCTGTTGCGTTGTGCTTATGACGATTATTCCGAAATCAGGAGGAACACCGAACGGATCCTGAAGGATTGCTGGATGGATTTTGACTTCACCACGGTAAAGAACAAAAAGACCTTTACCGGGACTCCACAGGACGATAAGGCTCTGCTGGAAAAACTGGCTATGGATGGAATGGCATACCGTTACGGGCAGAGAAACAGGGAGGCATTGAAGCGGATCAGGCATGAACTGGAGATCATTGATCGCCTTGGATTCTCCTCCTACTTTCTGATTACCTGGGATGTAATCCGGTACTCCATGTCGCGTGGATTTTACCATGTGGGAAGAGGCAGCGGAGCCAACTCTATTGTAGCCTATTGCCTACGCATCACCGATGTGGATCCCATCGACCTGGACCTCTATTTTGAACGTTTTATCAATCCCAAACGGACCAGCCCGCCCGACTTTGATATCGACTTTTCCTGGAAAGAGCGGGATGAGGTACTGGACTACATTTTCAAAAGGTATGGACGTAAGCACACAGCACTGATCGGAACCATCTCCACCTTCAGGGACCGCTCCATTTTCCGGGAGCTGGGTAAGGTTTATGGCCTGCCCAAGGAGGAGATTGACCGGCTTGTAAAGGAACCCGAAAGCAAACTGAACGACAATCACATTACACGGCGAATTTACGAAGCAGGGAGCCTCTTGATGGATTTCCCCAACCTGAGAAGCATCCATGCGGGGGGTGTTCTTATATCTGAGCAGCCGCTTACCATGTATACAGCACTGGATATGCCTCCCAAGGGATTTCTTACCACCCAGTGGGATATGTATGTGGCAGAGAACCTGGGATTTGAAAAGCTGGATATTCTGAGTCAGCGCGGCATCGGGCACATCAAGGAGTGCGTCGAGATTATCCGGCGCAACAGGGGGATCAATGTGGATGTACACCGGGTCGATGATTTCAAGAAAGATAAGAAGGTGTTGAAGCAGTTGAAATCGGGAGAGACCAATGGATGTTTCTACATCGAGAGTCCGGCCATGCGTGGATTGCTGACCAAGTTGCAATGCGACAGTTACCGCACCCTGGTGGCAGCCAGCTCCATCATCAGGCCCGGTGTGGCACAATCGGGTATGATGCGTGAGTACATTCACCGGTTTCATCATCCTGGCGATTTTGAGTACCTCCACCCCATTATGGAAGAGCAATTGAAAGAGACTTTCGGGGTGATGGTGTACCAGGAGGATGTAATCAAGGTGTGTCACCACTTTGCAGGGCTGGACCTGGCTGATGCTGATGTGCTGCGTCGGGCCATGAGCGGTAAATACCGGTCCAGGACAGAGTTTGACCGGATTGCACAACGGTTCTTTGACAATTGCCGTGACCGGGGTTATCCCGACCAGCTGACCCAGGAAGTATGGCGTCAGATCAGCTCTTTTGCCGGCTACTCATTCTCCAAGGCACACTCGGCATCCTTTGCCGTAGAGAGTTTCCAGTCGCTCTACCTGAAGACCTACTTTCCCCTGGAATTTATGACAGCTGTGATCAATAACTTCGGAGGATTCTACCGTACATGGGTATACTTCAACGAAGCCCGGCGCTGGGGGGGCTCCATTCATCTGCCCTGTGTAAACAGGGGTGAGTACACCACCTCCATCACAGGTAAGGAGATCTTCATAGGTTTTATCCACCTGCAGAGTCTGGAACAGCAGACCTCAGCTATGATCATTGATGACAGACAGCAGCGCGGCGACTTTAAAGATCTGGGGGACTTTCTTGAGCGTGTACCCATTGGACTGGACCAGGTGGTTATCCTGATCAGGATCGATGCCCTGCGGTTCACAGGGAAGAGCAAAAAAGTGTTGTTGTGGGATGCACACCTGGCCCTGGGCAATAAGAAGAAGAAGGACCCCATGCGGGAACTCTTCCCTGTACAAAAAAGAGAATTTACACTGCCCGAGCTGGAACAAACTGCCCTGGAAAATACCTATGATGAGCTTGAAATTTTGGGTTTTTCGGTGACTATCCCGGCTTTTGAACTTCTGCAGACCTCCTTCCGTGGAAAGATTCTGGCCTGTCATATGTTAAATCATCTGGGGAAGAAGGTCCGCATGCTGGGCAACCTGGTCACTGTAAAAAATGTACGTACCAAGCGCAAGGAGTGGATGAACTTCGGTACCTTCCTGGACACTGAAGGAGAATTCTTTGATGTGGTGAACTTTCCCGATTCGCTAAGGCGCTATCCTTACAAAGGCAGGGGGATCTACCTCCTCTACGGAGAGATCACCGAAGAGTTCGGATTTCCCGGAATGACTGTGGAGAAAATGGCCAAACTACCCTACAAGCCCGATCCAAGGTATTAGGTAGAAAGTAGAAAGTAGAAAGTATAAAGTAGAAAGTAGAAAGTATAAAGTAGAAAGTATAAAGTATAAAGTATGCAAGCTATGTCAATCTCCTGATATTCATAACGCCCTTGGCTTTTTTCAGCTTGCGGATCAGTGCAGCCAGGTGTTGGGTGTCTTTTACAAGCAGGGTGATGCTTCCTTCAAACATTCCGTCGTTGGAATCGATGGAAATGGAACGCATGTTCACCTGCAGATCTTTGGAAATCACATCGGAGATATTGCTTACTATGCCCAGGTCGTCCACTCCTGTGATCTGAAGTGTAACCGGGAAAAAAGCATCCTTTTCCTTGTTGTTCCAGCGTGCTCTTACTACCCTGTAACCGAATCGGGAAAGGAGCTGGTGTGCATTGGGGCAATTTGTTCTATGGATGGAGATCCCGGAACCTACGGTCACAAAACCAAAGATGGCATCCCCATGTATAGGATGGCAACAGGGGGCCAGTTTATAGTCCACATTGGCCAATTTTTCATCGATTATAAGAAAATCGCCAGATTCGCGTGTTGCATGGCTTGCAAGCCTTTCAACGCTTTCCTCTTTAATTTTCTCCGGTTTGGCTTCATAGGGCTTATCAGCCTGGGTTAACAACTCCTTAATCTGGAGCAGGTCCACTTTCTCTGTAGCCACATCAAAATAGAGGTCAATGGCATCCCGGTATTTGTAGTGCTGGATCACTTTGCGTACACTGCTGTCGTTAAAATCGATTTTCCAGTTCCTGAACCTCCTTTTCAGAATCTCCTTTCCCTGCTCAGACTCCTTTAATTTGGCTTCCTTCAGGGCCGACTTAATCTTACTCCTGGCCTTGGAGGTTACCACCACATTGAGCCAGTCGATTTTGGGCTTCTGGTTTTTTGACCGGAGAATCTCCACTTTATCCCCATTTTTCAAAGAGTAGCGGATGGGAACATTTTTGTTATTGACCCTTGCTCCTACACAGGAGGCACCCACATCGGTATGTATATCAAATGCAAAATCGAGAACTGTTGCATTCTCAGGAAACTTCTTCAGATCGCCACCCGGGGTAAATACAAATATCTCTTTGCTGAACTGACTCAGTTTGAGATCCTCCAACAAATTGGAAGCATCCATGTCTGTATTCTCCAGCGTTTCCCTTACACGTTCTATCCACTGGTCAATCCCTGCCTGACCCTTTATTCCCTTGTACTTCCAGTGAGCTGCCAGTCCTTTCTCAGCAATCTCATTCATTCTTCTGGTTCTGATCTGTACCTCCACCCAATCCCCTCCGGGGACAACCACTGTGGTATGAAGCGATTCATAGCCATTGGATTTGGGAGCTGAAATCCAGTCTCTAAGACGTTCTGGGTTGGGCTGGTAGTGATCGGTAATAATGCTGTAGGTCCGCCAGCAATCGGCTTTTTCCTTCTTAAGGGGAGTATCGATAATAATGCGGATGGCAAATTTGTCATAGACCTCCTCAAACTCCACATTCTGTTTGCGCATTTTGCGCCAGATAGATGAGATGGATTTAGGCCTTCCCTTGATCTCCACACTAAATTTCTCCCTCTCAAGGTCCTCCTTAACGGGATGAATGAACTCGCGAATAAACTTGTTTCTTCTCTGTGTGGATGCTTTTAGATTCTCGGCAATATATTGATATTCTGCCTTTTCAAGTACACTCATGGAGATATCCTCCATTTCCGACATTACATTGTAAAGACCAAGTCTGTGAGCCAGTGGCGAATAGATGGATTTCGATTCGCATGCAAGAGCTATTTGCTCCTTTTCTCCAGATAACTGTGACTGTCGCATCAGATATAGCCTCTCGGCTATCTTTACCAGAATCACCCGAAAATCGGTGGCCAGTGTGAGAATCAGGTTCCGCATATTTTCAGCCTGTCCCTCGGTGGCAGAAGTATCCAGATCACTGATTTTAAGCAACTCCTCAACAATACTTGCTGTCCGGTTTCCAAGCCCGGAGCGAATCTTCTCAGGTGGAACCTGGTTCAGCGCAACACAATGCATAAGAAGGGCGGCAGAGGAGCCAATGGCATCCAATCCAAGTTCCTTTACTGTTAATCTTGCAAGCCCGGTGGAGTATTCAATTAGCGGGAGTCCATGTAAAACCTGTCCCTCTTCCACATGATCCAGTAGAAAATCGAAAGAATCTCTAATCAGTTTCATGGAGGATTTATCGTACTCGCTACTGCAGGTACGAATCATTCCCCTGAATTGATTAAGAATCAGTTTCCGGGAAGTTTCACTGAAGTTGCCTATGGACGCCATGCTTAACCGTTCGCACAGCAAAAATAGCTATTTTTTACAGGGAATAATAACTTCGAATGTAGAACCCTTATCAGGTTCGCTTTTAATATTGAGTTTTCCCTTGTGAATGTTTGTAAATTCACGCACCAGGGTTAATCCCATGCCAGCTCCTTTTTCATTGGCAGTGCCCCGGCGGGTGTAACCCCCGTTATTTATGATTTTCTGGATCTGCTCAGGCGTCATTCCGATCCCGTCGTCTGTTACCCTGAATAATATGTTATCTCCTTCCTTACTGGTGCTTAATTTAATATCTCCTCCCCGATTTGTAAACTTTATGGCATTGGAGATAAGGTTCCGGAATATGGTCTCTACCATGATTCGGTCGACTGTACATTGAGTGACTTCCATGGCTTCATACTGAATCGTAAGTTCCTTGTTTCTCGCAGTTTCATCAAAGAGTTCCAGACAGTTTACAATAAGCATATTCAGGTTTGTCTCTTCGGGATGGAAATATGATTCCTGATCTTCCAGTCTTGACCAGTGCAACAGGTTTTCGAGCAACTCCAGTGAATAGGAGGCTGAGTGCTTCAGATTTCCCAGTAGTTTACGGCGATCAACTTCCGAATCACCGTCACTCTCGATCCGGTGGAGCACCTCCACTGCGGTCAGCTGATTTCCAATGGTACCTCTCAGGTCGTGGGCAATGATTGACATGATGCGGTCCTTGGTTTTGTTTAAATGATCCAGCTTCAGGTTTTGCTTAATGATCACCAGGTTCTGTTCTTCCAGCTTTATGGAAGAGTTCCTGAGTTTGCTTAAGAAGTAACCTACCAGCACTAAACCAATGGCCAACAGGGTTGCAACTGCAAGAATGGAACGGAGAACTCCAGTCCTCCTTCTCATCCTTACCTGATTCAGGTCGGACTGGATCCGTAGGTTTTCGTTTTCCTGTTGCAACACCTTTGAGCGGTATCTGTACTCCATCTCCATGCCGGCTCTGTATGTGGCCTCATCCACAAGGCTGTCTTTATAGAGATAGTAATTCATGGCAAACTGGTAAGCCGCCCGGTAATCTCCCCTGGCCAAAGCAATTTTTCTATTCATCTCCATACCCTCTGCAACATGTTCCAGGGTTTTGATCTCCGCTGCAATATCAAGGGCCATGTCTACCATTTTCCCGGCCTCAGTATGCTGATCTTTCTCCAGGAGAGCCGCCCCAATTCCCAGGTAACACCTTACCAATCCCTCCTGATCCCCCAGGCGCTTCTTCACCGGAATTGCTTTATTAAATAGCATAATGGCAGTATCAGGCTGTTCCATCATTGAATGGATCTGTGCCAGATGGATGTAACAGTTTGAAATCCTTCTCTCATCTTCCAGCTCAATTTTTATGGCCAATCCCCTTTCCACATACTCCAGACCCTTCTCTGGTTCACCCATATCGGCAAAATTGGTCCCAATATTTATCAGACAATTGGATACCTGAACCGGATCATTGTTGGCCTGGCTTGTGATGAGAGACCGACGGTAAAGATTTTCCGCCTCTTCAAAGTTGTGAATCTTATTCTGCACTACCCCGGCATTGGAGAGAGACAGATAGATATTCTCCATAAAGTTCTCCTTTTCTGAGATCACAAGTGCTTTATTGAAATTATCCAGAGCTTGTTCATAGGCACCCAGAAAGACGAAAACGTTTCCCATATTGATATATGCCTGGCTGATGTCATAAGCATCTCTTATGGTATCCAAATAGCGAACCGACTCTTCATAAATGGCAAGAGCTTCAACGTAGTTGCCACGGTTTTTGTAAATGATTCCCAGGTTGTTCAGACAGCGACTGATCCCAATGACCATGTTGTTTCGCTTATAGTAATCAAGGGATGTGTTGTACAGATTGATAGCCTGGTCATAGTCCGACAGAAAGAGATACGCATTCCCCTTCTCTTTCACAGTTTCGTGATAGTTTACCAGGTCTTCAGCCTCACTAAAATAGGCCAATGCCCGGTCGTATTGAAGAATGGCCTGTTCATAGTCCCCACAGTCGACTCGCACGTTACCAAGGACCTTGTGATACAAACCCAGACCTTCGGGATTATTCAGACTCCTGGCTATCTCTCCTCCCTGCTCCAGGTAATTGAATGACTGCACTGTATCTGAGCTGGATATTTCTGCCGCGATCTCAATCATCAGGCGATACTTCACACTGTCGTGATTCTTTTCGCTTAGTTGAGCCTGGAGACTGTCAATTTTTAACCTGTCCTGCGCGGCCAGTGGGGTGAACATGATACAGCACAACAATAGAAACAGAGGGCGGATAAGGAGCATATGAGCCAGTTTGTGTGGGCTAAATGTAAGAAATTTTATTTCTTTAGATTTTTATGCTATTTTATGATGGTTCTGAATTAGAAAAGCATGGCAAGAAAACCCGCAATCCCCCACACCTATGTAATTGTTTTCTTTTTTATAGTTGCAGCTGCCTTCTTAACATGGGTAATTCCCGGAGGAGAGTTTGACAGGAAGGTAGTGGATGTAAATGGTACTCCCAGGGAGGTGATCATTGAAGGATCATTTCATGAGGCAGAAAAGACACCTCAAACCTGGCAGGTATTCAGCGCGATGTTTGACGGTTTTGCCGGTAAGGCAGACATCATCGTGTTTATACTTATTATAGGAGGTGCGTTCTGGATCATGAATGACAGCAAAGCCATTGATGTGGGAATTCAATCCTTTTTGCAGCGTGTCAGGAAACTAGAGAAGTACAGGATCTTCAGACGGATCGGAGTTGATAACATGATCATCACATTAATCATGCTCATATTCAGCATTTTTGGGGCCACATTTGGCATGAGTGAAGAGACCATAGCATTTATCATCATATTTGTCCCCCTGGCCATCTCCATGGGGTATGATTCCATTGTGGGGTTGAGCATGTGTTTTGTAGGAGCCGGACTGGGATTTGCAGGTGCGCTGTTGAATCCATTCACCATTGGCATTGCCCAGGGCCTCTCAAGTCTGCCCCTGTTTTCAGGGATTGAATACAGGTTATTTGTCTGGGTGGTCATCAATTTAGTGGGAATCGGATGGGTGTTGAGATATGCTTCAAAGATCCGCCTTAATCCCCAACGATCGCCTGTATTTCAATCGGATCAGTACTGGAGAGATAAGGGTAGTGTAGATCTGGATGAGCTTACCTATCAGACTCCTGCCTCTGCCTGGATCTCATATGTTATCCTTCTGGGGGGCATGATTGCCTTTGCGGTGCTGGAGCCCTCTTCAACCCTAAGGATAGGTAACAGTGAATACACTTTCTGGTTTTTACCGGTGATCACTGCCTTGTTTGGAATATTCGGTTTTATGTCACTCAGGAAATCGGTCCACTTTTTCATTCTTAACCTGTTGGTTTTCACAATTGTATACCTGATTGTGGGAGTTATGGGATATGGGTGGTTTGTTAAAGAGATTGCCACCCTCTTTTTTGTGATGGGGATCTTTTCAGGAGCAGCCATGAACTTCAGCGCAAATAAAATCACAAAGCTGTTTATTGAAGGAATGCGTGATATATTGTCGGCGGCTGTGGTGGTTGGGCTTGCAGGGGGTATCCTTGTTATTCTTGAAGATGGAAGGGTGATCGACTCCATTCTCTATCGCGTTGCTCACTCCATGCAAGACTTTGGTAAGCTGGCCTCGGTGAGTATGATGTATATGATCCAGACCATGATAAATATTGTGATTCCAAGTGGTTCTGCAAAAGCTGCATTGACCATGCCCATCATGTCCCAGTTTTCAGACCTGATCGGATTGTCGCGACAGGCCACCGTTATGGCTTTTCAGCTTGGAGATGGTTTTACCAATATGATCACCCCCACCTCACCGGTATTGATCGGCGTACTGGGTGTTGCAAGGATCCCTTATGAAAAATGGCTTAAATGGGTGTTGCCTTTTATGGCCATACTTATTTTTCTAGGCTGGCTATTGTTGATTCCAACCGTAACCATGCCTCTGAACGGATTCTAGTTACCTGAAGCTAATTCCCACTCCCACTGAATGTGTTGCATATAGGGTATAGGTGAAATCGTAATGAAGGGTGAGCACCCCCAGCTTAATACGCGCCCCCACATTCACCCTCAGGTTATTGAAGTTCTCATATTTTGTGGAGATGGGATTCTCCAGGATTTCATAAGTGGTTTTCCCCAAGTCGGGACTCTCCATATCGGTAATGACATAATGAATTGGATAGTGCCCCTCCAGCAACAGTTCCACCAGCGAACTGGCATAACCTATTCCCTGGTAAAATGTAATGACCGGCAGGGTCTGCGATGCAATCAGGTTAAGGGTCCAGCCCTCCACATTTTGATTGATAAACTGGTCATTCCAGTTGTAAGTGGGATTATCATCGATATCCACGTCGGGTTGGGGCTCAACAACCACATGAATGGAGGAATTTACTTTGGTGTACCCCCCTTGAACACTTATATCCAGGAATTTTATTTCTTTCAGCCCTGGGATCCACTGGGTGATCGAGTGCTTCCCTCCGACTCCCCACAGACCAATCTTGCCGTAGTCCCTGTAGCCAACCATAGGAACGAACCTGGCTGAAACATCGGTGCCAAAGGGCAATCCTACCGTAAGTTGTAACATGGGCAAAGGAAAGAAATCTACACCCGATCCGTTTGGAACTGTAAAACGGGCATACTCTACCTCCTGAAAGTTCCCTCCTCCCATATCCACTGATTGAGAATATGAAAGTGAAGGCCGCTCCTCCTGTTCACCTGCAATGGTGGGGGCTACTGTGGGGAGCGAAGGATCCAGATTGCCATTAAGATTCAGTGTCGATAAATCATATGATAATGCAGATGAGGGTGCCTTTGCCCAACTAACTGTAGCTGTAACATCCAGCCCACCCAGTTCATGGGGTCTGGCAGTATTGTACCAGCCTGCATTTAAATCGGATCCTACGATATTGGCAAATGGTTTTAGATATTCCTGCAGAATCGCCTCTGTATCGTCTACCCCACCGCGAACCACATCCAGCACAAGATTCTGTGAAAAAAGTGAGGCAATAAACAGAATTTGTATGGCGGCTATGAGCAGGCCTCTTCGCTTTGCGTATGGTTTTATCATTTTGTATTTCAGTTTCAAGTACAAAGAATAAAAAAAGTCTAATTTTGTCTGCATGTCAACCGGTTTTCAATTTCCCAACCAACCACTGGCGGACCGAATGCGTCCCGTAACCCTTGAGGACTTCATTGGTCAGGATCATTTGGTAGGTCCGCAGGCTGTTATACGCAAAATGGTGCAATCGGGTTCCATGAGTTCGTTTATTCTCTGGGGACCACCCGGTGTGGGCAAAACCACACTGGCCACCATTATTTCACATAAGCTGGACCGGCCCTTTTACAGTCTGAGTGCGGTGCAGGCTGGTGTTAAGGATGTTAGAGAGACCATCGACAAAGCCAAAAAGCTACAATTTTTTAATAAACCCAATCCAATCCTCTTCATTGATGAAATCCATCGCTTTAGCAAATCACAACAGGATTCCCTCCTGGGTGCGGTGGAACAGGGCATTGTAACACTTATTGGTGCCACCACCGAAAATCCTTCATTTGAGGTGATCTCCCCGCTCCTGTCCAGGTGCCAGGTATACATCCTAAATGCACTTAGCAAAGAAGATCTTGTTGATTTATTGGATCGGGCACTCACAAAAGATGCTTACTTAAAAAAACTTTCCATTGGAATTGAGGAGAATGAAGCCATGCTTCAATATTCGGGAGGGGATGCAAGAAAGCTACTAAATACTCTGGAAGTGGTTGTGAAATCGGAGTGTTCTGATCCTGATTTTACACTTGAAACGCCAATTATCATCACCAACGATATGGTAAAGGAGCGACTTCAGGAGAACATGGCCATTTATGATAAAAATGGAGAAATGCACTACGATATCATTTCAGCATTTATCAAATGCATCAGGGGCAGCGATCCCGATGCAGCAGTGTACTGGCTGGCCAGGATGCTCGAGGGGGGTGAAGATATCAAGTTCATTGCCCGAAGACTGGTGATCCTTGCCTCTGAAGACATTGGACTGGCCAATCCAAACGCATTGCTGATGGCCACCAACTGTTTCCAGGCCACTCATATGATCGGGATGCCAGAGGCCAGGATAATCCTTTCCGAAACAGCTATTTACCTGGCTACCTCTCCAAAGAGTAACAGTGCATATGCAGCCATTAGCAAGGCCATTGAAACGGTGCGAAAAACCGGGAACCTACCTGTTCCGCTGCATCTGCGCAATGCTCCGACCAAATTGATGAAAGAGATCGGATATGGCGAGAACTATAAATATGCCCACAACTATAGTGATCATTTCGTACAGGAATATTATCTTCCCGACGAAATAAAGGAGAATCAGTTTTATACTCCGGGACGGAATGCGAGAGAGGACGAGATGCGGAGCCGATTAAACCAATTATGGAAAGAGATGAAGTCTTATGGTAAAGAATAGTGGTGCCCAGGCTGTGTTGCCATCTGTCAGATATGGAGAGGAAAACGGCTTTATTCTGATTGCCGGCCCGTGTGTGGTGGAAAGCAGGGAAATGACTTTCGAAATTGCCGAAGCGATCTATGCTCTCTCCGAAAAATATAGATTGCCTTTTGTATTTAAGGCATCCTACCGGAAAGCCAATCGTTCCAGATTAGATTCCTTTACAGGTATCGGGGATGAAAAAGCGCTTCTCATCCTGAAGGAGATTGGGGAGCACCTCTCCATACCGGTAATCACCGATGTGCACTCGGCAGAAGAAGCCCGGATGGCAGCTCAATATGTGGATGTATTGCAAATACCAGCCTTTCTCTGCCGTCAGACAGATCTGTTGGTGGCCTGTGCCCGAACCGGGAAATCGGTCTCCATAAAGAAGGGACAGTTTTTGTCACCTGGTGCCATGCGATTTGCAGTGGACAAGGTGATGGAATCGGGTAATAATAAAGTACTTATTACGGAGAGGGGAACCACATTTGGGTACCAGGATCTGGTGGTGGATTTCAGAGGAATTCCGGAGATGCAGAAGTTTGGAGTACCGGTAATATTTGATGCCACTCACTCTCTCCAACAACCCAACCAATCGAGTGGAGTTACAGGAGGCGCACCGGAACTGATCGAAACAATGGCCCGGGCTGCCATTGCTGCAGGAACAGATGGATTATTTTTGGAAACACATCCCGAACCTTCCCGGGCCAAATCCGATGGAGCCAATATGCTTAAATTGGATCTTCTGGATGATCTATTAAGTAAACTAACCCGGCTTCGTGAAGTGGTTATTGAATTTTAATGTAAAAAACATTTAGACCATAGATTATGCGTAAACTTATTTTACCCCTCATACTATTTATTGCATCCTTCGCTTTAGCCCAGGCGCAAAACCTTGAATCGATCCTTGAAGCCCATTATAAGGCTGCTTCCATGGAGAAGATGCGGAAAATTGAAACCATAGTCACATCAGGCAAAAATATGTATTCCATGGCCGGAATAGAGTCGGGTTTTACCATGTATCAGGCCAGGCCCATTAAGCTTAGAATCGAAGCCGAAGTTCAGGGTACTAAATTGATCCAAACTTATAACGGCGAGAAGGGCTGGATGTATGCACCAGCCATGGGCATATCTCAACCCAAGGAACTTTCCGAACAGGAATTGGAAACCATCCTTAACCAGGCCGAATTTGAGAATCCGCTATGGAACTACACAGAGAAAGGAAATACCATTGAACTGATGGGCACTTCCGAGGATGGTTCGGCAGATCACCTGAAGCTGACCAATAAGAAAGGAGATATCCTGAATTTCTACATAAGCAAGGAGACCCACCTGATCACAACCATCAAATCGACCCAGTTAATGGGTGGATCGGACCAGGAGATAGAGATTAACATGAAGGATTACAAGAAAGTAAAAGGAATCCCTGTATCACATTTTATCTCCACAAAACTCGGGGGCCAGGTGGTCTACAACATAACCATTGAGAAGGTAGAATACAACCAGGATCTGGATCCGGCCCTGTTTGAAAAACCCGACATTGAATAGAACCTATCAAGCAAGAGAAAAAAATTGCAGTAGTTGTTAAGCCAGGTTCTGTCTCCCCGTAAACGGGGATTCCCATCATTTTTCTAAGCGGCCTACCCCCCGACTCAGGCGGGTCACCTTTATAACGCCGGTATACATGGCCTTTCAGCCCGCAGGACAAACAGCTGTAACGATCGCCCGTTACACTGGTGGGCTCTTACCCCACCTTCTCACCCTTACCCCGAAAACAGGGCGGTTGTTTTCTTCTTTGTTCCCATGCCCTCACAAACATCTGTCTTTCAACAGTGCGGCACCCGTTGCTGCCCGGACTTTCCTCCACGGGTTAAAAAAACCCGCAGCGATAGGATCAACTACTGCAAAATTTCAAAGATCTATGCAAAAATAGTTAATTTTGCGCACTCTCTTGGAAACATGATTACAGAGCATCACATTCATATGGAAAACTTCAGGTACGACCTGCCCGATAGATGCATCGCCAGGTACCCGTTACCTCACAGGGATGATTCCAATTTGCTCCTTTATGATCGCGGGGAGATCACCCATTCCAAATTTCGCAACCTTACCGACTCACTTCCCCAGGAGAGCTGGCTTGTATTTAACAATACCCGGGTGATCCAGGCAAGGCTTCTATTTAAAAAGTCCACCGGAGCCAGGATTGAGATCTTTTGTCTGGAACCAACAGATCCTGTGGATTACCAGCAATCGTTTGAGTCCACTCAATCGTGCACCTGGATCTGCCTGGTGGGAAATGCCAGGAAATGGAAGTCCGGAGCAGTCACGCTGGAGACATCCATTGGAGGGAAAATCATTCTTTTGGAAGCATATAATGAAGGTCAGAGAGGGGATAGTTTTAGCATCAGGTTTCAATGGGATCACCCCGAATACTCTTTTGGTGAGGTCATTGAGAGCACAGGTAGCACTCCCATTCCTCCCTACCTGGGCAGGCAGGCCGAGGAGAGTGACAAAGAGCGTTATCAGACCATCTACAGCAGGTTAGACGGATCGGTGGCAGCGCCAACAGCAGGGCTCCATTTTAGTAAAGAGATGATAGCGAGACTCCCTGAAAGTGGTTTCAGGACCAGCGAGTTGACGCTTCATGTGGGTGCAGGCACATTTGTCCCGGTGAAAGCCGAAAATGCCAGGAACCACATTATGCACACCGAAAGGGTGGTCGT
>Ga0164313_10000571_pt1 | contig 30358 bp, 25 predicted proteins | sample GuaBasSedimGuay4_FD_113735 | JGI IMG/M metagenome (GOLD analysis project Ga0164313, IMG submission 113735) | Subseafloor sediment microbial communities from Guaymas Basin, Gulf of California, Mexico - Guay4, Core 4569-4, 0-3 cm | ecosystem: Environmental > Aquatic > Marine > Hydrothermal vents... | reverse complement strand
GGCTACCGCCGCAGACTGGATGAGCGCGGCCTCGTTCATCTCGATGGCCGGACTGATATCCTTCATGGGCCGCGACGGGTCGGTCTATCTGATGGGCTGGACCGGTGGCTATGTGCTGCTGGCGCTGCTGCTGGCCCCCTACCTGCGCAAGTTCGGCAAGTACACGGTCCCCGACTTCGTGGGCGATCGCTACTACTCGCAGACGGCTCGCTATGTGGCGGTGTTCTGCGCGATCTTCATCTCGTTCACCTATGTGGCTGGGCAGATGCGGGGCGTGGGCATCGTCTTCTCGCACTTCCTGGGCGTGCAAATCGAATATGGCGTGCTGATCGGCATGGGCATCGTGTTCAGCTACGCGGTGCTGGGCGGAATGAAGGGCATCACCTACACGCAGGTCGTGCAGTACTGCGTGCTGATCTTCGCCTACCTGGTGCCGGCCATCTTCATCTCGATGCTGGTGACCGGGAACGTCATTCCACAATTCGGCTTCGGCAGCACTCTGGCCGACGGATCGGGTGTATATCTGCTCGAACGTCTGGATGAACTGAGTCGCGAGCTCGGCTTCGCCGAATACACCGCGGGGCGGCGGGCCACGATAGATGTGTTCTTCATCACCGCGGCGTTGATGGTCGGAACGGCAGGGCTGCCGCATGTGATCGTGCGCTTCTACACGGTGCCGAAGGTGGCAGCTGCACGCAGTTCGGCTGGCTGGGCGTTGCTCTTCATCGCGATCCTCTATACCACCGCGCCGGCGGTGGCTGCCTTCGCGCGCACCAATCTCCTGCAGACCGTGGCTGACGTGCCGCACTCGGAGCTTCCCGCGTGGTTCGGCAACTGGGAACGCACCGGGCTCGTGAAGTGGGAAGACCACAACGGTGACGGGGCGGTGCAGTACCGCGGGCCGGCCAGCGACACCGCCAACGAGGTGCACATTGACCCTGACATCATGGTGCTGGCCAACCCGGAGATCGCCGGGCTGCCCAACTGGGTCGTGGCCCTGGTAGCTGCTGGTGGCCTGGCTGCGGCGCTCTCGACCGCCGCCGGCCTGCTCCTGGTGATCTCGAGTTCCATCGCTCACGACCTGCTCAAGCGCGGCTGGAAACCACAGATCACCGAACGCGGCGAGCTGATCGCCGCGCGCGCAGCGGCCGGCGTGGCCGTGGGCATTGCCGGGTACTTCGGTATCAATCCACCGGGATTCGTCGCGCAGGTCGTGGCCTTTGCCTTCGGACTGGCTGCGGCTTCCTTCTTCCCCGCGATCGTGATGGGGATCTTTTCCAAGCGTATGAACCGTGAGGGCGCGGTACTCGGGATGATCGTCGGACTCTGCTTCACCGCCAGTTACATCGTCTTCTTCAAGTTCATCCGGCCGGAGCTGAACTCGGCCGAGCACTGGTGGCTGGGCATCTCGCCCGAGGGCATCGGCACGGTCGGCATGCTCCTGAACTTCGTCGTGGCCCTGGTCGTATCCCGCTTCTTCCCGCCACCACCGGCGCACATCCAGGAGTTCGTCGAGGAAATCCGCGTGCCGCGGGGCGCGGGTGAGGCACACGAGATCGGCGTGCAGTAATGCAGGCCGGGAGCAGGTCCGTGCTGTTGCGTCAGGCCCTCGTGCTGATGTTTGCACTGGTTCTTTGGGGTCTCCTGATGGCCGCGCAGGCCAGCGTCGGCCCACGCGACGGTACGGTTGCCCGGCTTGTGAGCGAGACCGGCGTTACCACTGGCCTGGGGGCGTTGTTATCTCGATGGCAAGCATCGGGCATGCAGCTGGCACTGCTGTTGCTGGCCGCGCCGGCTCTGCTCGCCGCCACACCATGGCTGGCGCGAGGCGGGCGGATCGCGGTTGTGATCTTCCTGGGCGCGGCGGCAATGCTCTGCATCCTGGAGATGCCGCAACTCTCCAACGACCTCTTCCTCTACCGTGCCGCCGGCGAGATGCTGGCCGACGGCACCAATCCATACCTCACCACTCCGGCCCAGCACTTTGGCGCACGCGCACTGATCGGTGTTCCATGGACCGCGCAGACATCGCCCTATGGCCCGCTGGCGCTGGAGTTGTTTGCGCTCAATGCGAAGCTCTCCCCGTCGTGGATCACCAGTTTATGGACGCTGAGAATCGCGATGGCACTGCCGTGGTTGCTCCTGGTGTTGTTCGCGTGGCGCGATCGTTCACCTGGCGCACTACTGGCAGCCGGCGCCAGCCCCTTGATACTGCTTGAGGTCGTCCAGAGCGGTCACCTCGACGGCTGGATGGGGATCCTGCTGGTAGCGGTCTGTGCGCTGGCGACGCGGGATCGGCCCGGCGCGCTGTCGCGAACGGCGCTGGTCCTCGCCCTGGCTGCGGCCATCGCGGTCAAGGCCACAGCACTCGTGGTCGTCGGTGCCCTGTTCGTGCACCTGCTGCGACATCCGGCGTGGGGACTGCGCCCGGCCTTGTTGGCCCTGGCGGCCAGTGCGCTCTGCGTCCTGCTGGCATGGTTGCCATTGTGGACCGGGCCCGAAGTGCTCGCAGGCCTGCGCGCGGAATCAGGCAAAGTATTGCAGTCGATCTACCAGATCCTGGGCACCGCGCCATCGACGGCGGCGACGCTTTCGATCGTGGGCAGTGGGCTGGCGTTGGTGCTGGCCGTTTTTCTGGTGCGTCGCGGATGGGGACTGCCCGGTGCCTGCGTGGCCGCGCTGATCGTGCAGGCGATCCTCGGGCGCAGCTTCCTGCAACCGTGGTACTTCGTGGCGCCGCTGATGATCGCCGCCGCGTCGGGATGGGGTGACCAGGTCCGGTCGAAGGCCGAGGGCGCACTCTTGGACTGCAGGGTCTGGGCAGTGGCTGGTGCCAGTCTGATCTTCGGCGCTTATGCCCTGGTCTTCGCCACGCGCCGTCTCGATCCGGCCATCCAGACCGCGAATGTCGCGCTGATGCTCCTGCCCGGTCTGACAGCCTTCCTGCTCACCGCCCGCCGGCGCGGTTAAGAGCAGTACGCAAGCGCTCGGCCAGGTCTTCGCGCCCGACTGATTGCAGCGCGTCGATCACCGGCGGCAGTCGGCGCGCATAGGCCCGATGGCGCTCCACCGCCGCCTCCAGACGCGGGACGCCTTCATCCAGGCGCCCCATTCCGAGCAGCGCGAAGCCCGTGCCCAGCAATGCATCCGCGTTCCCGGCATCCAGTCCCAGCGCAGCCTCGTAGTGTTCGAAGGCCTGCGCGTGTTGTTCCCGCGCCGCGTAGGAGCGACCGAGGTTGAGGCGGATGGTCAGCGATTGCGGGTCCTGGCGCAACGCGCGCGACCATAGCGCGTCGGCCTCCTTGGCTCGACCCTGCTGACTGCGCAGGAGCGCGTATTGGTTCAGCCGCTCCACGTTGCTGGCGTCATGCTCCAGCGCAATCGCGTAGTTCCGCGCCGCGGCCTCCAGATCGCCGGCCTCGTGCTGCGCGTAACCCACGGCATAGAGCGTCTCGGCCCGGTAGTCGATTTCTTCCTCGCAGAAGCGACCCGGAACGCTGCCCACCGCGCCGGTCAGCAGGAGCAGACCCGCCATCGCCGCAAGAGCATGCCAGTGTCGATCACGCCAGGCCTGCGCCAGCGACATGGCGCCGGCCACAGCGAGGATCGCCAGCGCCGGCGTCATCGGAACGCGATAGCGCGCGCTGACAAAGACCAGCCCGACCGACAACAGATAGACGCCGGTGAAGATCAGCAGCGCCGCGCCAACCCGTCGTCGCATCGTGAAGGCACCGAGCAAGGCCAGGGGCAGCAGCAGGCCGGACGGAAACCCGAAGTTGCCGACCTTGAACATCAACACGCCAAGCAGGCCGGACCATTCACGCTGCACATAAGGGTCGACGTTGCGCGGCAGTTCGCGACTGCTCAGCAGCTGCACACCCTTGCGCAACAGCCCCGACGCGACCGCACCCGGGTTGGCGGCCACTTCTTGCACCAGTTGCTCACGGAAGTACTCCCGATTGGCGTGCAAGTCGCCAGCGCCAGCCGGTTGCGCGCGGCGCCCGAGTTCATCCCAGGCCGCGCCCGGTCGGATGGTCAGCGTCTCGCAGGGCTCGGAGTGGTTGCCGAGGTAGAGATTCATTGCGCCGGACGCCGGCAGAAAACCCGGGTAACCGACTGTGACCTGCCCGAGCAAGGCAACCGGGGCAACGAGTAGCGCAAACCCGAGCGCCGCGACCAACGCCCCCTTCAAGCGCAGTGCTGCCGGGGCGCGCCAGAGCAACCAGGCAGCGGCAAGGAGCAGTGCCGGCAAGAATGTCGGACGGGTCAGGACCGCCAGCGCAGTGATCAAACCAGTCACGAACCAGGCCCGTGCATTCTCCTGCCTGGCCGGATCCACCAGTCGATCGAGCAGCAGGATGGCCCAGAAACTCGCCCAGCCCGTGGCCAGCAGCTCGGTCTCGAAAAAGATCATCGGGCCGTGCAATGCGCAGATCAACCCGGCCGCCAGCCCCGCACCCGGGCCGAGCAGGCGCTGTCCCACACGCGCAGTAAGCCCGCAGGTCGCTACACCAACAGTGACCTGCACCAGCTTGGCGATGAACACAGAGCCACCGCTGAGCATGTGGCTGAGGCCCAGAAATACAGGGTAGAAGAAGGGCTGCCAGAAGAAGCGATAATCCAGGCCGTTGCCATCGGCGAGGGAGCGGGCTGCGAGGTCATAAGTGCGCGCATCGATGATGGGAAAGTCGAAGGTCGGCGCATCGCGGCCGTCGAGCAATGCGGCCAGGCGCACCGCCGCGGCGACGACAAGCACAACGAGCACGATGGCGTGCACATGCCCTACGCCCCGTAACACCTTGATCCCCTTCGACACCGCCTGCTCCCGCTCAGTGGCCCACGGCGTCGAGCAGCAACTCGACCCCGAATTGCCCGCCGTCGCGCGTCAGCACCGGGTAAGACGTGGCCGTCGTCATCTCGAGACGACCATCGATTGTAATATTCGCCCTCAGGCTGTAGCTGTGGCGCGGGTCGATCTCCGCGGGATTGAAGGGAAGGCTGAAGGTCAAAGGCACCTGTTGATCCCCGGTAAGCGAGACCTGCTCGGCCAGAAGGACTGCCGCGACATCGGCGAGCGAGACATCCAGGAGTTGCACTGTCAGCTCGGCGTTCTCCGGCAGGGCCTGCCGCGTGCGGTAGGTCACGCTGCCCGTCACCGCACTGACCAGGTCGACCATCAGTGCACCGTTCCCGTCACGCAGCTGGGCGCGTTCACCACGGATCTCCCACGTCGCCACACCTTCCAGTGCCGCCAGGAAGCGCGATTCCTGATCGCTTACGCCCTCCTGCATGCACATACGCCGCGTCGACGCCAGCGGCCCGATGTGCAAAGCATTGCCCTCGATCTCACCGCTGCCCCGGAAGTTGTTGCAGCCACCTGAACCGGAGACCGAACCATCGGCCCCGAAGATCATCGTCAGCTCGCTGCCTGCGAGGACTGAGACCACGGCTTCACTTCCGTTGTTGCAGGCGCGTACGAGCCAGGATGTACCGGCCAGACCGATCTTCTTCATCGCGACCATGCGCATCCGCACCGCACCGGATTCCAGCAGCAGGTACAACTCCTCACCCTGGGTTTCAAAGCCCGTCACCTGATCGATCAGTCGCAGGAAGCGGCCGTCTAGCGATGCCGGACCACATGCGGCCCTGGTCATCGCCGCATGACCGACGTCGAGCACGCCATCCTCTACAGACCAGCTGCCCAATCCAGAATTACAGTCGGCGCGGATCGAGTACCGGCCGTCATCGAGAAATTCGATCGTGTAGCGGGTGGGATGGTCTACCCGTGCCGGGTCGGCGCCCTGGACTGCAGCCCACTGCCAGACGACTCCGGTCGCGGGCGTCGCGTCGGACGAGGGCGCCGGGACGGAAGAATCCTGCTGCGTCGTGTCACCACAGGCGGCTAGAAGGAGGATTCCGGCGAGTGCGCAGGACAGGGGTTTCATGCTCTTGGCCTCCGGGTGCGGGTAGCCCGGTGATTGTCACCGCCGCGCGACTGCGGGTCGAGCGCGATCTGGCCTGGCCAGGAACTCGCGCCCCGATCACATAATCATAATTCGCATCCAGCCTATGACTTATAGTCATGGGCTGGATGAATCTTCTTCGCTGGTGGACGGGCTGCCGTGGCGCAAACCTTGATTCATACGCTGCGCCACATCCGGCGCGGCCCTGACCTGCAGCCCGGTGGAGGAACCCGGTGAGTTCGCCCGAGAGCGCAATGCTTAGCCCCACGAACGCGACGATCGACGAAGCGGACATCGCGAGCAAGGTCCACCGCTCACTGCCCTCGATCGACCGGCCCTCGCGCTACATCTCGATGACCTCGTCTGCGGGCAAGATCTCGATCCTCGGCAGGACCGAGATCAACGGCGAGAAAGCCTTCGCCCTGAAGTTCACCGAGGGCCGCGACATGAAATGGATGGACCGCGTGTTCCTGGCCAAGTATGACGAGGAGCAGAACACGGTCGACCTGCTACCGCCCTTCAACACCGACGGGTTCTTCTTCCGCGACGAGCTCGAGCAAATCGAGGAAGCCCTCGAAACCGCCCAGCTGGGCAACCTGACCTGATCCGGTATACGGAGACGACATGATCAACAAGTTCGTCGATTCAATTGCCGCCTCTGTCGCCGATATCAGCGACGGAGCGACGGTGATGGTCGGTGGATTCGGTGAGGCCGGAAGCCCCATCGAACTCATCCACGCCTTGATCGACCAGGGCGCGCGCGACCTCACAGTCGTCAACAACAACACTGGCAGCGGGCATGTGGGCCTGGCCGCACTGATCGAGAACCGGCGCGTGAGCAAGATGATCTGCTCCTACCCGCGCACCGCGAACTCGAAGGTGTTCCCGGAACTCTTCCGGGCCGGCGAGATCGAGCTTGAGCTCGTGCCCCAGGGTACGCTGGCCGAGCGCATCCGGGCCGGCGGGGCGGGCATCCCCGCCTTCTACACGCGCACCGGGGTGAACACCGTGCTGCAGGAGGGCAAAGAAAGCCGCGAGTTCGACGGCGATACCTTCCTGATGGAGCACGGCCTGCGTGCCGACTTCGCGCTGGTCAAGGCGCGGGCCGCCGACCGCTACGGCAACCTCATCTACAACAAGACCGCGCGGAACTTCGCACCCATCATGTGCACTGCGGCAACAACCACGATCGTGCAGACCGCGTCGCTCGTTGAGGCCGGCGAGATCGACCCGGAGGTCGTGGTCACGCCCGGCATCTTCGTCGATCGCGTGGTGCAGGTCACCGAGCCGGCCGAGGAGTCCGTCCTCGTCGCGGCAGGACGGAGCTACCCATGAACGCAGATGTGAAGGGCTGGACGCGCGAGCAGATGGCCCAACGTGTGGCCGTCGACATCCAGGACGGCTCCTACGTAAACCTCGGCATCGGCATGCCCGAACTCGTGGCCCAGTTCATCCCCGAGGGCCGCGAAGCGATCTACCATGTGGAAAACGGCCTGCTCGGCATGGGCCCGACGCCCGAGCCAGGCACCGAAGATCCCGAGCTGATCAACGCCGGCAAGAAGCCCGTCAGCGCAATCCAGGGCGCGGCCTACTTCCACCACGCCGACAGCTTCGTGATGATCCGCGGCAGCCACATCGACCTGTGCATCCTCGGCGCCATGCAGGTAGCCGCGAACGGCGACCTGGCCAACTGGTCCACTGGTTCCAAAGGTGCGATCCCTGCCGTCGGTGGCGCCATGGACCTCGTGGCCGGCGTGAAGCACATCTACGTGATCACCCAACACACGACCCGCGACGGCGACCCGAAGATCCTGACCGAATGCACCTACCCGCTCACCGGCAAGGGCGTCGTGGACCGGATCTACACCAACCTCGCGGTCATCGACGTTACGCCCGACGGCCTGGTGGCAACGGAACTGGCACCGTCTGTGAGCCTGGAGGAAGTCCAGGCCTGCACCGACGCGCCCCTGCAGGCCGGACCCGCACTGACCAGCGGAGCCAGAAGCTGATGAGCGAACGCAGCCGCAAACTCTACGAACGCGCGTGCCGATACATGCCCGGCGGCGTCAGCCGCAACACCGTACTGCGCCAGCCGCACCCGCTCTACGCCATGCGCGGCGCGGGCTGCCGCGTGACGGATATCGAGGGAACGGTCCGCCTGGACTTCGCCAACAACATGGCATCGCTGATCCACGGCCATGCGCATCCTTATATCACCGAGGTCGTGACGCGGCAGTTACAGCGTGGCACGGCCTTTACGCTGGCTACCGAGCAAGAGGTCGAATTCGCAGCCTTTCTGGTGGAGCGCGTCGCGGCCTTCGACAAGCTGCGCTTTGTGAACTCCGGCACCGAGGCGGTCATGAGTTGCCTCAAGGCAGCGCGGGCTTTCACCGGTCGGTCACAGATCGCGAAAGCCGAGGGCGCCTACCACGGCCTCTACGACTATGCCGAGGTCAGCCAGATGTCCAACCCATCGAACTGGGGTGATCCCGAGAACCCGGCTTCGACACCAGTGGCACGTGGGACTCCGCCGGCCGCCCTCGATGACGTGGTGATCATTCCGTTCAACGATCCCGAGCGGGCGGTCTCGATCCTCGACAAGCACCAGGACAAGCTCGCCTGCGTGTTGCTGGACCCGCTGCCGCACCGCGTGGGCATGATCCCGGCCACGACCAAATTTGTGCGCGCGATCCGCGAGTGGTGCACCGAGCACGGTGCGCTGTTGATCTTCGACGAGGTAATCACATTCCGCACAGCCCACGGTGGTGCACAGGAGCACTACGAGTGCCGCGCCGACCTGACCGCACTTGGCAAGATGATCGGCGGTGGCTTCCCGATCGGCGCGATCGCCGGCCGTGACTCGGTAATGGGTGTGATGGACCCAACGGTCAAGCCGCTGCTCTTCCCCCACTCGGGCACCTTCTCGGCCAATCCGGTCTCGATGGTGGCCGGCCACGCGGCGATGCAGATGTATGACGCCAATGCCGTCGACCGCCTGAACATGCTCGGGGCCCTCGTCCGCGAACAGATCACAGAGGCCATCGCAGTCTCCGGCCTGCCCGCCTGCGTGACCGGCGGCGGTTCGATGTTCCGGATCCACTTCAAGGACAAGCCGCCCACGGACTACCGCTCGAACTACGCGAGCCCGGTCGAATTGCAGCAACGGGAGACCTTGCTCGACTACCTGTTCGATCATGGCATCATGATGATCAATACGGCTTCGGGTACGCTGTCGACGGCGATGACCGAGACCGAAATCGATACCCTGGCCGAGACCATTCTCGCTGCCCTGCGTGCAGTGAAGGAATCCCTTCCCAGGGCCGCGGCAGCAGGCCCGGAGGCCTGAACATGAACGAAGCCTTTCTTTGTGATGCCATCCGCACCCCGGTTGGCCGGTACGGCGGTGCGCTTTCCGCAGTGCGCCCCGACGATCTGGCGGCGCTCACGCTGCGCAACCTGCTTGAGCGTAATCCGGGCATCGACCCCGCTGCACTGGACGACGTCATCATGGGCTGCGCCAACCAGGCCGGCGAAGACAATCGCAATGTCGCGCGCATGGCGCTGCTGCTGGCCGGTCTGCCCGATACGGTGCCCGGAGTTACGGTCAACCGTCTGTGTGGATCCGGCATGGACGCGATCGGCGTTGCCGCGCGTGCGATCAGGGCCGGCGAGGCCAGCCTGGCGCTCGCTGGCGGCGTGGAGAGCATGTCGCGCTCGCCCTTCGTTACAGGCAAGTCCGCGGCGGCCTTCTCGCGCACTCCCGGCTTCTTTGACACCACAATCGGCTGGCGCTTCGTGAATCCCGCGCTCGATACCGCGCATGGCACCGATTCGATGCCCGAGACCGCGGAGAACCTGCAGCGCGAGTACGGGATCTCACGCGAGGACCAGGACCGCTTCGCGCACTGGAGCCAGGCCAAGGCGGCCGCAGCGATTGCCGACGGGCGCATGGCCGAGGAAATCGTGCCGGTCGAAGTGCCGCGCCGCAAACAGGAGCCACTCATCGTCGACACCGACGAGCATCCGCGTCAGACAAGCCTGGAGAAGCTCGCGAGCCTGAAACCGCTGTTTGCCGATCCGGGCACGGTTACGGCAGGCAATGCCTCGGGCGTGAACGATGGCGCAGCCGCGCTGATCGTCACCTCCGAAGCCGCCGCGAAAGAGCACGGGCTCACGCCGCGCGCGAGAATCCTCGGGCTGGCCGCGGCAGGAACCGCGCCACGCACGATGGGCTACGGACCCGTGCCGGCGACGCGCAAGTTGCTCGCGCGGTTGAGCCTGGGGCTGGACCAGATGGACATCATCGAGCTGAACGAGGCCTTCGCGGTGCAGGCGCTTTGTTGCAGCCGTGAACTTGGCCTGGACGATGATGACGCACGGATCAATCCGCTCGGCGGCGCCATCGCACTCGGCCACCCGCTCGGGATGAGTGGCGCGCGGCTGGTGACTACCGCGCTCTACCAACTGCGACGGACCGCTGGCCGCTATGCGCTGTGCACGATGTGCATCGGCGTCGGGCAGGGAATCGCAATGGTCATCGAGTCCTGCGAGAGCGGCTCATGACGCACCACATCGTGGATCTGGGGCTGGATCCGAAGGGATTCGAGGCGGAGGACTATGTGGTCGAGCTCGACATCGAGCCGCGGCATCTGAACATCGGCGGGATCGTGCATGGTGGCGTGATCTGCAGTCTGCTGGACACAGCGATGGCGCGCTCCTGGCTCATGGCTGAGGGCAAGGGAATGCTGTCGGCGGTGACGCTGGAGATGAAGGTGAATTTTCTGGGCAGTGTGAAAGAGGGACGACTGGTGGCACGGGGGCGGGTGGTGCAGAGGACACGGCGGACGGTGTTTATCGAGGCAAGGGTCACTGACCGCACGGACAGGCTGATTGCTGCCGCGACGGCGACGATGATGGTGTACGACGAGGAATAGTCCTCAACGTGTTCAACGAGCGGATCAAAACGAGACCCCACTCCCGGACGGGAGTGGGGTCTGGCTCCGACTTGCTGGAGATCAGGTCGGATGCTGAGCGCCTCTAGTCGTGTCCGCCCATGCCGCCACCCTTGTCGCCATCGTCCTGGTTGCCTCCGCCATGATGTCCTCCACCCATGACATCATCCACGGGACTGCCGCCACCGTATCCATGGCCACCTGACTCGGGTCCCATCCAGCCGTTCTGCATCATGTGCTGCTGCATGTCGCCGAGACCTTCGTGAGCCCGCACGCGGTCCTGCAGCTGGTCGCAGACCGCATCGCCAGGCTCACCGTTCCTGTGCGCGGCCATCACCATATGACCCAGCCCGCGCATGTCCTCCGCCGAATAGCCCTGCCGGAGAGCTTCGCCGCAGAGATTCATCGCGCGCTCTGAACCGACACCCATTTCCTTGAGCTCGGTGGCTGTCTCCGCCGCTGCCGACAGGTCCGTGAGATCACAGCTGCCGTCGCGCAGGCGCTCCCGCGCGCGGGTACGCAGCTGATCGAGCTCACCCTCCTCGAGCCCACGCCACATGTTCATCGCGAGGCCGCGCTGCAGGTGACGTTCGTTCGCCGGATCACCTAGGCCGACGACGCCATCGCCCTTGGCCTGCTCCATGTACCGGTGGGCCTCACCGACGTACTCGCCCATGCGCTGGACTGCTCTCTCGACATCCTGCTCACGGGCGCGCTTCATCTCGCCCTCGCCCATCTTCTCGCACAGCAGGTCGACCGGCTGACCCTCGCGGGCCAGTTCGAGCACGCGTTCCTGCATGCGCAGCCGAGCCTCGGCGGAGTACTGGCTACCGCCCTCGGGATAGAGAGCATCGAGCTGATCGTCGGTCAGTCCGGCTTCCTCACAATCCTGCAGCCGGGTCCGCATGCGGTCCCTCTGCGCTTCGTCGAGGCTCGTATCCTGATCGATACGGTCCCGATAGCGATCCCCACCCCGGTCAGAATCCTGTGCCCACGCGCTGCCGAGAGGCAGGAGCAGCAGGGCAAGGAGTGCGGGAATCATCACCCGGTTGATTCGTCTGGTCATGTCGATCTTCCTCTTGGTGACGGGTCAGATGACGGGGGGGCGGTCTCACGAAATCGCCCGCTCCACCAATGAGACGACAGAACCCACCCACCGTTACGGACTTAAGGCAAAACTTCCAGGGACCCGTTGCGACCCCCGAACCCATCATCCACGGTGATCGTGCTTTCGGGCGGCGTCGTTGCCACGCCGTCCACCATATAGACGTATTGGTAGCGTCCCGGTGGCAACGGAATGCGCAGCTCCCACCACCCGTCTCCGAGCGCGCGCAGGGATTGGCGGTCCCGACCCCACCGGTTGAAATCTCCGGCCAGATCCACACTGCTCGCGCTTCCGGAATAGAAGCGGAAGAGAACACCATCCGTGTTCTGCCGATCCGCATCCGGCCCGCGGCGCCAGCGCTCGAGAGACTCCATACCGAACTGCTGCACCGGCGTGGGGAGGCCGAAGACCGAGGGGCCAAGATTCAGAGCCAGTTCGAGCCTGTCCGTGGGCGAACTCACATCTAGAGTGTCCACGAAGCGACCCTCGGACCAGCGCAGGGTCAAGCTGTTGTCCTTCCACCAGAAATAGCTCAGGCCCACGCCCCACTGCTGGTACTCGTCGGAGTCCAGCCCGGCAACGCGATTCGAGAACGACCGGTCCTGTCGTCCGTAATTGGCCAGGACCCGGAAGTCAGTCCACAGGGACCAGCGGAACCCGAGATCCGTGAGCAACGCGACGGAATCGAAATCAGGATCGATGGAGGAAGTTGCCTGGCCGCGCACGGAGAGGCGGACCATCGCGGCGCGGCTGAGCGCTGCCGAAGCAATCGCGCCCGCGCTCCACCGGGTTTCCCGGTAGGTCGACAGCGACCCGGAAGCGTCGAGCACATCAACGTTCGAGTAGTTGACCCGGTGCCCACCCGCGAAGCCCTCCACGAACCATCGACGCGTGGACCAGGCGAGCCCGAACTCCCCTCCTCCGTTGATCCGCCGCAGGGTGTCCTGCTCGGAGTCGTCGAAGTAATTCCCGGACAGGCTGGCCCGGAAGCGGGTCCGCGGACCGAGGCTGCGGGTGAGATCGGCCCACACCACCTGCGAGTAAAGGGTGCGATCGACGTCATTGAAGAATCGCTCAAGGGTGGCCCGTGTACCGAGTTCGAAGTTGATGCGCCCGTCACCCGGTCGTCGCAGGACCAGGGTCGGGGCGACATCCAGGAACTCTCCGCCGGGCACCACGATCGCGGCTCCTGCGGGATCCACGATTATCGCGCTCTCGGACCCACCGGCCACTCGAAGCCAGGGCAACAGAAACCAGTCGGATCCCTGGGCAGTTGACGGAGCCACGAGCGAAATCGCACCGAGCACAAGTAGCAGTCTCAATACCGGAGCCAGGCGTGAATGCAGCGCGGATCCACGCCGGGACAAATCATGCCTCCAGATCGAGGACGGCGTTGCGACTCCCGAATCCATCATCGCGACTTCGCACTGCGAGCGGGTCGGTCACCCAGCGCTCCCCGTCCTCGACGAACATGTACTCGTACGATCCCGGCGGCAGGACCAGCACCGCGGTCCACACTGCCCCATCCAGATGCATCGGGACCTCGGTGGCGTTCCAGGCGTTGAAACTTCCGGCTACGAACACGCTCTGCAGAGACGTGTCCCCGGGCGTGTAGGTCACATGGACAACCCGAAGACCCTGAACCGATCCCGGGCTCGAGGCGAATGCAATTGGCTCGGCGGAGATCGACAATGGGGCAGGCTGCGAGCCACTGGCCAGGCTACCCGGACCCCAGTTCGTCACGCGACCGAGCCCGAAGGCGAAAACAATCATCGCCGCCGCCGCCAACGCGGGCCACCAGTTCGCCCTGAAGCTTCGATGAGACGCGTGGCTGCCGGATTCATCCGCCAGCCGTTGCATCAGCCGATCCGCGAATCCCGCGGGAGCGCTCTCCGCGCCCAGCGATCTACCTGCCGCATGGATGGACTCATGGGCGTGGAGTTCGGAGCCCAGCGAGGGGTCGTTCTCCAGCGCCTCGATGAACGCCGTGGCCTCGTCTTCACTGAGCTCGCCGTCCAGATATCGATTCATGAGCATGCGCATGTTGCGTGCCCCCCTGGTCTGGGTTCGCCACCTTCCGGCAACGGTCAACTCTCCGACACTACCGCACTCTCGCGATGTGATTGCCCTGCGGACGCTCTTCCAACGCTTCCTTGAGCAGGCCACGTGCCCGGTGCAGACGCACCTTGAGCGAACCAACGGTGTCGCCGGTGACCTCGGCGATCTCGTCGTAGCTCATGTCCTCCACAACCCTCAGCACGAACACTTCCCGGTACGCGGGAGGAAGGTTGCCAAGTGCCCACTCCAGCCGTTCGGTCAACTCGCGCTCATTCAGACTCTCGAGCGGGTCGAAGCTGGAGCGGGTCTCGGTCAGGGCTGCGATGGCGCCACTGCCCTCCTCGATTTCGTGCAGCGGAACCAGGCGGGCGCGTCGCTCGCGCTTGTTGAAATCCCGCGCCGCGTACACAGCGATCTGAATCAGCCAGGTCCCGAACTGCGACTCCCCACGGAACGACCCGATTCCCCGAAACGCGCGCACGAAAGCTTCCTGCGCGAGCTCCTCCACCTGATCCGGATCATTCGTGAGCTGTCGCAGGACACCGTGAACCCGGTCCTGGTGACGTTCGACCAGAAAGCGAAATGCCTCGACGTCACCGCGCCGGACTGCATCCACGATTTCGGCGTCGTCACGCATTGCACCTGTCCGTTATGAACGCGGTATCTCTACAGACCCTGTGTCTTTCCCGCTGACCAGAAGTTACAGACTATCTCGCGCCCTGGCGGGTCCTCGTGCGCTCTCGTCACGCCTCGCCCTACCTGAATATCGTGATCTTCCGCGTCAGAACACGTTCAACGCCCCCGCGTCCCGTGACGAGCCGCCCGAAATACACGCCCGCCGCCACCGACCTGCCCTCCGTGTCCCGGCCGTCCCACCCAACCGCATGCACCCCCACACCACGCCGCTCGTTGACGAGTTCGCGCACCAGGCGGCCCCGCAGATCAAAGACCGCCATCCGGACCGGCATCGGCTCACCCAGAGAAAAGTACAGGGTTGTGGATCCACCCGACGGGTTGGGCCGGGCGCCCGCGTAGAACACGCGCGTATCCATCAATCCTTCGACCGCTGTCGGCTGTTCCGTGACCAGGGTGAAGTCATCGCCGAAAATGAAGAGCGCCTGCCCCACCTTGCCGTCGACTTCGCGGAACTCAAAATGGGTGAAGCCAGCGGGTCGGGTATCGATCACGCCGAGGAACTGGTGCGCACCACCGATCTTGCCGCCCGTCAAAGGAGCTGCACCGTCGAGAGCGATCATCACGTTCGCTCCCGTGGATCCATCGATGTAGCCCCCGACACCGTGCAAGGATCCAGTGCCCAATTCCGATGTGCCGGAAAACCCGTCGTGGTACAGGCACTCGGGATCTGGATCGTCGACATCGCAAAACAGTTCACTGCCAGTCGCGTAGCCGTGCAGGGGATCATAGATGGCCCACAGGCCCGTGTGCGGTGGGCCCGGCGTCGTGCTGATCGGGTTCGACGTCGGCGGTTCGGTGTGGTTCGATTTCCACAGGATGCCGCGACTGCTCACCCCAGGCTGTGACTGCGGGGTGCGTGCATCCCCCCACACCAGATCGTCTTCGAACCCCTCCTGGAACGTGATGTAGCCCGACGCATTGACGATGTCCAGGAAGGCACTCTCACTCCAGCAGGTGTAGACGTCCGGCCCGCCACTGCAGGCGGAGAGCGTGACCACAGCCTCGGAAGTCACGCTGCCGAAGCTCGCGCGATACACGAACTCATCACTTCCATCGAAATCGACACCGGGGCTGTAGGTAAACGATCCGTCCGCATTGAGAACGAGTGATCCGAAATCCACGTCGGTCACCAGCTCCGCGGTGGCCCCGAGCTCTCCGGCCGATTCATCGTCGAGTGTATCGTTCTCGAGCACGCCATAGAACTCGACGAGGAGCGGCTCCCCGAGCGGGATGGAAAAGTGATCCGGATGGGCGACGAGCACCTGGGCGAGCGCAGGTTGAACGACGAACAGAATCAGGAGTGCCGCGAAGGGGGTTGCGGACTTCATGGGGGCGCCTCCGCCGATTTCATGTGCCGGCGAGCCTCGACTTCGATCCTTGCGACCGTAGCCTCCGGCTTGCTCCGGCAGCATAACATCAGGACGCCCGTCCGAGGCGCCCTGATGTTGTCGGTGAAGTCCGGCTGTGGAAAATTAGATCACTCCAGACCAGGCAGTCCCAGAATCACCGCACCCTCTTCGCCCACGATGACGATCTCGGCCCAGTTCAATCCGCCGTCGATGGTCTCGAGGATCATGCCGCGCTCGCGTGGCAGCCCGAGTCGATGGACAGGCGATAACGCCCGGGTTCGAGAGTCCCGGAAACCGTGAAGTCCTGATTCACGAACAGCCCGGTAGACGTGCCCCCGTCGAGCCCGCTCAGCCCGACGAAGGCCGAACTACCGCCGTGTTCTTCCGCGACCATCGTCGCGAAACCCGACAACTCGAAGCGGAGACCCTCGGTGAACACACCAAATTCAAAGCTGATGAGCGTCGCTCCCGAACCACTCGAGCTGGCATTCGGGTCATCCTTGGTGGCCTGGCAGGTGCTCGACCCCGAAGTGACGAGTGAACGGCGTCGTACCATCGCTGCCCACGGCCTGGACGACCAGCATTACGCCTCCCCCTCCAGCACGGCATCGGCGAAGCTGAGCTCGAACCTGGCCAGTGACTCGCCGGCCGGAACGGATCCCGGGAGTTCAATCTGATTGCCGTCGATCCGTCCATCGCCGGGCACCTCTTCTGCTTGGGAGAATCCGGGCCAGCAAGCCCCGGGGGGCTCGATGCCTGAGTTGTTTCCCGAGCGCGAGTAATCTCCCGCGGCTCCCGGCCTAGAAGTAACCGATGGACCTGAGTCGGGCTTTCGTTTCCGTATCCAGTTCGTCGAGGGGTTCCAGCAACCCGGTTCCCGTGGCCAGCCATACCGCAATCTGCTTGCGCGCATCAATGAGTTCCCGGTCGACATCATCCCCGGCGAGGTCATGACGCTCGAGCGGATCGACCGCTAGGTCATAGAGCTGATAGGTGTTTGAATCGAGGTTATAGATCCACTTGTAATGATCGTAGCGCATAGCGAATTCCGGCACGTTGCCGTGGGTGCCCCGCATGAACACACCGCGCTTGTCGAAGCCCGATCGATCCCCTCCGATCAACGGCAACAGGCTCTTCCCCTGGAGGTGGTCAGGGACTTCCAATGAGAGCAGGTCGAGGTAGGTCGGCAGGAGATCCTTGAGGCCCACCACCGGTTCAACGTGCCGGCCTGCGAGGCCCTCGACGCCCGGAATGCGTATCAGCAGCGGGATTTTTACGAACTCGTCGTAGGTATGCCTACCGTGGCCCCAGACCCCGTGCTGCCAGAAGGCCTCGCCGTGGTCCGCAATCAATATGAAGATCGTGTTGTCCCACTCGCCGTGCTCCTTGAGAGCGGCAATCAACTCGCCGACCAGCGAGTCGACGTAGGCGAGGTTGGCATCGTAGAGGGCCCGAGTCATTTCCTGACGACGTGGCGGCGGGACCTTCAGTCGCCACTCGAGCAGCGGCCGGCCCCTGGCGTCGATGCTGTCCGCCGCCGTGGCGTGGAACTTCCGGGCGAAGCCGTCCGGCGGTGTGTAGGGAGTGTGCGGCTCGAGAAAGTGCACATAGGAAAAAGCAGGACCCTCGCCCCACTGCTCCAGGTCCTCGACGAAGAGGTCCAGGACTCGCCCACCGGCCTGCTTGGAAAGGTCGGACACCTGGGTAGTGTCCCAGGCCCCGGCGAAGAACGTGAATCCGCGGTCCAGCCCGAACTCCGGCCCGAACCACGCGTTTCCACTGATCCCGGTACGGTGAGCGAATCGCGGGGCCAGAAGCTCCGGCATGAGCTGCGTGGTTTCGGTGACGCGGAAGGGGTTCTCCTCCGCGTAGCGCCCACCGCCCTCTTCCTGCACGAAGGAGTGCAGCGACGTAAGCAGCCCGAATACCGAGTGCGCGGTGGACGCAGCAGGTGCGTAAGCTTCGTCGAAGATGAGCGACTGGGCGGCGAGGGCATCGATGATCGGCGTCGTGTCGCGTTCGTATCCCGCGTAGCCGAAATGAGCAACCGCGGCGGCGTCGAGCAACACCATGACGATGTTCTTGCCCTCGGCCGCAGTCCTGAGATCGCCAGCTACGCGGTCTGCCTGATTTCCGCATGAAGCGAGCAGCAATCCCAGCACGAGAACACAGATGCGCATGAACTCTCTCGCTCCTGGATAAAGGCCGGCGGGCTCCGTGACTTGCGCACACCAGGCAGGCCATCTTCAGTCAAAGAGTCAGGCTGGTTTCAGCCCTATCTCTGCCTCAGTGACCATGAACGCGTGATCATACTGCACAATGCACTGTTCGCCTGCCTGAATCGGGACAGGCATTTTACCGAATCGGAGACGGGTCAGAGCTCGTCCTCTGCCTCCACCCCCATCTGACGATCGTACTCGGCTTGATCCAGGTGGCCCCTGGACTCGGCAATCAGACCGTCGCCGTTGAAGGTCCACTCCTCGTAGCCAGTCATGTCGACGAAGCGTCCGGTGCCACCGGGACCGTTGTTCGTGCCAGTCCAGTGCCAGCGGAAAGTTGCTCTGTCGTCCTCGAAACTGACTGAGATCAACGCAACGATCATGTCGGGAAAGGCGACCATGTAGGAAGCCGCGGTGGCGGCAATCGCGGCGCGTCCGACTGAGGGCTCACCGTCGTTGATCTGCAACCTTCCGTCCTCGGCATAGAACACCGCGAAGCGTTCCGGATCCTGTGTGCTCCAGGCCGTTGCGTAACGCGTAGCAAATTCTCGCAGTCTGGCGTCGCTCATTGGCTGGCCCCCGTTCGAGCAGGCAGTCAGGGACAGAAGCAGGACTACGGAGAAAACGACCCTGGACGCTGAGCGCCTCGCGTGCGCGAGTACGGGTGGGCATTCGAGGCTCATGACAGGTCCTTTGTGGGGAGCGCTTGAGGATCGAGTCCGGGGCGGTGTGCGGTGCGTCGGACCACGACAGGAACACGATCCCATCCCGTGTCCCCTACATGAGCAGCCCGGAGCCCTGTCAGAAGTAGTACTTGATATCGATCACACCAAAGGTCCCGTTGATGGTCTCACCGGTGTCGTCGCTCGGGATGCGCAACCAGCCAGTCTCCAGGCCTATGATGAACTCCTGTCTACCGGTGTACCAGAAACCCAACTCAGTGCCACTGAGACCAGACTCGATGCGGTCACTGGGGAATCCGACGAAGTGTCCCAGGGTCAGCCCAAACGGAACATCGTACTTCTGCTTGAAATCGACTTCACCCAGAAGACCAATCCTGTGGTTGCCCAGCAAGACGCTGCCGCCTCCATCCTGCTCGACGACACCGGCGGCGCCGTGGGCGCGCAGGCCAAAGGTGGGGTTGAAGGCGTAGGCCCACATCAGATCGGCCTGTGCTTCCCAGCTCTTGCCTGTCCGCACAAATGGTGCCGTAGCGAGAGAACCACCGTCGATCAGGTGCGCGGCGAATTCCCGCGGCGTGAAGATGGTCGTCGAGACGTAGCCCCAACTGATTCCTGCCGTCAGCTGAGACTCCTTGCTTCTGCGTAGCCGGCGTTTGACCCAGAGATCGATGTTGGTATTCGCGTTGGCACCATCGTTGATGAACGCAAGGGCATTGGTCCCGCTGCGAACGAGGCCGGAAGCAGACGTACCCACGGCCCACTTCTCGCCCAGGTGCTGCTGGTAGCCCATTCCCAGGCTGGCAAACACCATATCGCCTTTCAGGGTGAACAACAGGTCGCCATCGATATCGTGAAAGTCGCGTTCGAAGCTGAGCGCCGAAGCTGCGCCGACATGGTTGGTGAATTCGGTGCTGACAAACGGGTCGCGCACATGTCGCGAGTACATGAAGGAATGGCCGCCCAACAGACGCTCGCCCCCCGACGACATGTCCTCCGCGTGGGCGGCGTTTGAGCCACCCCACATAATGAGAGAGATCGTCAATGCCACCAGGAACAGACATGTACTGCGCATCACGTTTACATCCCGCACGGGTATCGCTGGTTCTCGAGACTCAAGACGCCCACAGGATAGGATTCGGGCTACACACCGTCAATTGACCAATGCTCGATCCAGGACACCGGAGCGGCGCAGCCCAATCACGTCTGGACGCGTTCACGACTCATGCCCTAGTATCGCATCCGTAGTCTCGAAGCGTACTCGATGATCGAATCGTGTGCCTTCTCGCCCGGGGCCACAACTCGCTCTCTCCTCGTGTGCGCTATCTCGCCACCCGCATCGAGGAGTCATGATGCACAGCCCCCTGTTCAGAACTGCCTTCCTGTTCGCACTCGCCTGTCTGGTATGGACCGCTGGAGCGTCCCTTGCCGCAGACCGTGAGTTTGCCCCGGTCCAGGATGGATTCGTCGCCCAGGCCCCCTCGGTGCCCGAGTACGCGCCGGGCCGTGTCCTGGTCACGCTCACGCCCCAGGCCGCGCGCATCGCGCTGCAGGCCCAGTCCATCACACCGGGCATTGACGCTCCGGTGTCGACCGGAATTGACGCCCTCGACCAGTCCCTGAGGTCGGCAGGTATGCTCCACATGACCAGGGCGTACCAACCTCTCGGCGACCCGGCGCTCGCCCGCCGCCTTGGTGTCGATCGTAATTACATCTTCGAGGGCGGTCCCGACGTCGATGCAATGCAGGCCGCGCGCCAGCTGGCCCGGGACCCGAATGTCGAGTCGGCTTCAGTCGACTGGAGGGCCTTCCCGGCCGCGGTGCCTAACGACCCGATGTATCCCGACCAGTGGGGCCACAACAACACGGCCCAGATGCTCTCCTATGACTGGGCAACGCACTCGCACGAGAACGGGAGCCCGGTCGGTACGGTCGGATTCGACGCGAACGCCGAGTCCGCCTGGGACTCGGGTTACGGAAACTCCAGCGTCATCATCGCGATCCTAGACAGCGGGGTCGATGCTGATCACCCGGATCTGAACCAGGTCGCCGGCTATGACTGGGGCGACAACGACTCGAATGCCGATGACGACTCCGCCTCGCCGGGCCATGGCACGGCCTGCGCCGGTGTCGCCGCGGGCATCGCCCAGAATGCGCTCGGCGTGTCGGGTATCGCCGGTGGATGCAGCATCATGCCGGTGAAGGTCGCCGACAGCGGTGGCTCGATGTACTTCTCCTACATCCAGGATGCGCTCTACTGGGCGACGGACAATGGCGCCGATGTGATCAGCATGAGCCTGGGTGCCTCGATCAGCAGTGATCCGGCCACCGATGCCGCGCTGCAGTACGCATACGATGCCGGCGTGGTCATCCTGGCTGCTACCGGCAACGACAACGACAACGTCATCCACTATCCCGCCATCCACGATGTCGTGATCGGCGTAGGCGCAGCCAGCCCGTGTGGCGACCGCAAGCGCAGCAGCAGCAGCAGTCTGGAAGTGAACCCCGGTGTCAGCACGGACCCCAACGGGTACACCTGTGACGGCGAACGCTGGTGGGGTAGCAATTACGGATCAACAACCCAGGACGACCGCGGCGCGGTCGACGTCATCGCTCCGACGATCATGCCGACAACGGACATTGGTGGTAGCGGAGGCTATGACCCGTCTGACTTCAGCATGTGGTTCAACGGGACGTCGTGCTCGACTCCGTACGCGGCCGGCGTTTGCGCCCTGATCATCTCGGCCAACCCGACCTTCACACCCGCGCAGATACGCGACCGTATCACGAGTACCGCGCAGGATGTCGTGAGCGTGGAGTCCGGAACCGGCTGGGATCGCTATGCGGGCTACGGCATGGTCGACGCCGCCGCCGCAGTCGGTGGTGGCGGACCGGTCGCTCCGGTTGCAGCCTTCTCGGGCACCCCGCTCAGCGGAAGCTACCCGCTGCTCGTCGCCTTCACCGACGGCAGCTCCGGCACGCCGGACTCGTGGAGCTGGGACTTTGGTGACGGTGGCATCTCCACCGCGCAGAACCCGACCTACACCTACACCACCACCGGCACCTATACGGTGAGCCTGACGGTGTCCAACGCGGTCGGCGGCGACGACGAGATCAAGGTTGGCTACATCTCGGTGACCGAGCCCGGTGCGGTGATCGTGGCGACTTCCCTGTCCGATCTGCCTGCACTCGGCTCGGTCAGCGGAAGCTACGTGGACACCTGGTCCGCGGACGGCTCGTTCGAAGTGATCACGGAGACGATCAGCGACAACCATCCACGCAAGATCACGAGCTGGCTCGAACATGCCTGGCGTTTCGACGTGAACAGCGGAAACTCGGTCGACTTCAAGCTGCGCGCCTCGGGTGGCAGCAGCGACGGAGACACCTTCGCTTTCACCTGGTCGACCGACCAGGCCACGTGGAATCCCCTGGTGACGGTCTCGAGCGCCACCATGCAGGACTACACTGTCGGCATCCCGGCGAGCACAAGCGGGACCGTGTATGTGCGGGTCCTGGACACGAATCGGGTCTGGGGCGCCACCTCACTGGATGCCATCACGGTCGACTACCTCGCCTTCGAAACCGACGGTGGAGCTCCGGTGCCACCCGTCGCGGAATTCGCGGGCACGCCGACCAGCGGTTCCTACCCGCTCGAGGTCAGTTTCTCTGACCAGAGTGCGGGAAGCCCGACCAGCTGGAGCTGGACCTTCGGTGATGGCGGCACGGCAACGGCCCAGAACCCGACCTACACCTACACCACCACCGGCACCTATACGGTGAGCCTGACGGTCGACAACGCGCTCGGCAGCGATTCGATCACGAAGGTCGACTACATCACCGTGACCGAGCCGGGTGGCGGAGACGGGATGCACGTCGCGAGTCTGGTCGTGACCCGTAAGGTTGCTGGCCCGAACGTGAACGGCATCGGAACTGTCAAGATCGAGGACGCCGGCGGGGCACCAGTTGCCAACGCCACGGTCACGATGCTTGTTACCGGTCCGACCGGCGGTACCTACAACGCGCTCACCGATGCCACGGGCAGCGCAACCGTGTCCACCGCCAAGCTCAAGAATCCGAGCGGCGAGTGGTGCTTCGAGGTCACGGGCATCACGCATGCAACCTTCACCTATGACGCAGGCGCCAACCTCGTCACGAAGGCCTGCGATAGCGGTACGGTCTTCTCGGCTGGCACGGACCGGAAGGAACTGGCCGGTCTTTCGGCCTACCCGAATCCGTTCAATCCGGCCACTGAGATCCGCTTCAGCCTCGTCCAGGGTGGACGGGTGCAGCTGGACATCTTCGATATGCGTGGTCGTCGTGTGGAGACACTGGTCAACGAGACCCGGGCTGCCGGCAGTCATGCCATCACGTGGCGCCCCGCGACTCTGGCCAGCGGTGTTTACTTCGCGCGGATGATCACTTCGCAGGGTGTGCAGACGCAGCGCCTGTTGCTCCTCAAGTGATCTGGATCAGCTGATCCAGTGTGCGTTGGAGCCCCGGGCAGATGCCCGGGGCTCTTTTGTCGCCGGTGCTCAGGCTCAGCGCGAGCCCGTTGTTGTCGAGGACGGGTAGTTCAACCGCACGGTCGGCCCTCTCCGGCCAGCAAACCTCGTCCCCAGACCCGAAAGGGCGTGGATCTTGCCGGTCCCCTGACAGGAGTATTCCTCGTTCAGGACGGTTGCCGTGCAGTACTTCGCCCGCTTTCTGATGGTCGCGATCGCCTGCAACGCCCTGGCTGCTTGCGAAGGGGGCAAGGCCCCAACCCCGCCGACCGTAACCGCGCAATTTCATGCGTTACTCGACAGCCTCGACGACGCTCCGCCCGGGACCGCGGTGGTCAGACTGGAGGAGTTTGCGCGTCTGTACCCTGACTACGCCATCGTCGACACGGCGCAGGCAGAAATTGCCCGATTCCGCACCACGACAGCAGGGGACTTCCATGCTGCGCGCGAACTCGCCCGGCAGGGTCAGTTCGATCAGGCGGAGTCCATCCTCGAGGACCTCGCACGCTACCTTCCGGAGACTCCCGATGGAGAGCTCGCGAAACGCCACCTGAAATTCGACTTCTATTTTGCCAAGGCGCAGTGGCTGATGGTCCGGCAAAGGCATGAAGAAAGCGCTGTGGTGGCATCGCAACTCCTTGATTCCGACCTCAGCGTGTACCAGGCCAACCAGGTCGAGATGCTTCTCGACAATGCGGCCAACGTCGATGCGGCGCTCATTCAGATCGAGCACGTGAACGCGCGGAACTCGTGTCGTGACCTGTCGATCCTGCTGATGCAGCGCTACGCCGAAGAGGGCATGTTGCCAGGAAGCCTCTCACTTGCGGATATTGCAGCCCTGGATCCGTACAACTCCGCGTCCATCATGCGTGGACTGTCATCGATCGAGGACTACGAGGTTTCTGAGTACAGTTTCTCCTTCACCGGAGTGAGCAAGAAGGGGCACCACCGCATAAGGGTCGAGGACGGACTGATGATGGATTGAAGGGATCCATGAAGCAGTATTCATAGTGTGAATCCACGTGCACGCGGTATTGTCAGTGATTGTCGGGTGGTCGATGGTGCAACGGTTCCTGGCTCAATCCTGGGACCTGATTCGGAGTGAATAGTGGGAATCGGCGCAGACATCGCAATCATCGTCACCGCGGGATTCCTGTGCGGTTTAGTCGCCCAACGCCTCAAACAGCCATTGATTCTGGGTTACATCACCGCCGGCATCTTCCTTGGGCCGGTGACCGGCGCCAGCCTCATTTCTGACCCCGAGGATATCGAGCTGCTGGCTGAGATCGGTGTCGCCCTGTTGCTGTTCGCGCTGGGCATCGAGTTTTCCTTCAAGGAACTGCGCCCGGTACGCTCCGTCGCACTGTTGGGCACCAGCATCCAGATCGTGTTGACCGTGGCAGCCGCGGCCGGAATGGGCCTCGCACTCGGATGGCCCTGGACAGACGCCGTCTGGTTCGGTGCCTGTGTCTCCCTGTCCAGTACCATGGTGATCCTCAAGACCCTGCAGAGCCAGGGCCGCCTCGGCACTCTCTCCAGCCGGGTAATGATCGGCATGCTGCTGGTTCAGGATCTGGCCGTGGTGCCGTTGCTGATCCTGCTACCCAGGATGACGGATCTGCGTTCCGGACTGCCGGACCTGGGCTGGGCGTTGGTGTACGCAGCGGTCTTCCTGGGATTGATGATCGTAGTCGGTACACGAGTGATCCCATGGCTGATGCGACGGGTCAGCCGCTGGAACTCACGTGAGCTGTTCCTGCTGACGGTGACGGGCCTGGGCCTGGGCATCGGCTACGCCACCTACGAGGTTGGTCTGACCTTTGCCTTCGGCGCTTTCGTGGCGGGCATCGTGCTCAGTGAATCGGACCATGCCCACCAGGCGCTGAGCGACATCATCCCTCTGAGGGACATATTCGGACTGTTGTTCTTCGCGTCGGTGGGCATGCTGCTCGAGCCACGTTTCGTACGCGAGAATCTGCTGCTGGTGCTGGGGCTTGCCGCAGCGATCTCGCTGGCCAAGGCTCTGATCTGCGCAGGAATCGGCTGGAGCTTCGGCTATCGCAACGTGGTACCACTGGCGCTTGGCCTGACCATGTTCCAGGCTGGTGAGTTTGCTTTCGTCATCGGCCGGGTGGGCATAGCAACGGAGAGTATCGGTGCCGAACTCTACTCGGTCATCATGTCCGTCACACTGATCACGATGTTCATGACACCCTTCTTGTCTGCAGCCACCGCGCCTGTTTACGGCTACATCAAGAGCCGTCGCCGCGCGCTGCCCGAACCGACAATCGACATCCGCCATGACGAACTGCACGACCACGTGGTAATCGTGGGTGCCGGGTACACAGGCCGCACCGTGGCAGGTGTCCTGAGGCGCTTTGAGCAGCCGTTCGTAGCGATCGAACTGGACCAGAGCCGCCTGGAAACCTGCCGAACCGCTGGTTATGCCGTTATCTACGGCGACGCCAGCCATCCGCTGGTGCTCACTGCGGCGGGTCTGGGCCGGGCCCGCGTTCTCGTGATCACCACGCCCTCGGCGGTGGTCACGGCAGCGGTCGCCAGACACGCACGACAGCTGCGCCCCGATCTGCACATCGTTGCGCGAGCTGACACCGACGAGCTGCTGAACGAGCTGCACGATCTGGGCGTGCATCAAGTGGTGCTGCCGCGGATGGAAGCTGGGCTCGAGGTGACACGCCAGGCACTGCTGCACCTCGAAGTGCCGGACGAACTAGTGACGGGATTCGCGGACGAAGTCCGGCAGGAAATGAATCGAGCCTTGCGCGAAGATCGCGGGGAGTCTTAGCCCACGAGTTGACCAGTGGGCACGGGTGCAGGCTACCCCGACGTGCACGCTGCGGGGCCGCGAGATGGAGACCATGCCCTGAATTAGCCCACGAGCCGAAGTTCTCAGGAAGCCCTGAGCTGCCGTCACGACCGACTTGACACGCCGCTTCCACGTCCGCCAGACTGGGTCGGCTTCAGGACATCCCCTTGTTGGAGAGCCACAAAATGCGAATCCGTCCGCTTCTGGCCGCGGTCATCATCTGTCTGGTCCCGATCACTGCGCGCGCCCAATCTCCTTCAAACGGCCTGACGATCGTCAGCGTGAACGGATCGTTCCAGACCCACCTGATTGATCTCGGCGGCAGCATCGTGAAGACATACAATTTCGATCACGCCGCTGGTCGCAGTACTTATCTCTTGCCGGACGGTTCGGTCCTGCAACCCATATTCGATGTGAACGGACAGTTTGCCTTCGGCGGCGCAGGTGGTCGCATCCAGCGAGTGAACTCCGATGACGTGGTCGTCTGGGATTTCCTCTACTCCACCTTTGCACGCCAGCAACATCACGACATCGAACCCATGCCCAACGGGAACGTCCTGCTGATCGCCTGGGAACGCAAGACGGCGGCGGAAGCAGTGGCAATGGGCAAAACAAATCTCGACGGAACCGAAATGTGGCCCACCGTCGTAGTCGAGATCGAGCCGAATGGCCTGAACGGCGGAAACGTCGTGTGGGAATGGCGACTCTGGGATCATCTGATCCAGGAGTCAGATCCGGCCAAACCGATCTACGGTGCGGTGGCAGATCATCCCGAGCTGGTGGACATCAATGTCGGTACGGCCCCAAGGGGGAGTTGGGATCATGCCAACTCCATCGACTACGACCCCGTGCGCGACGAGATCGTGCTGTCATGCCACCGCCTCTCCGAAGTAGTCGTCATCGATCACAGCACGACGACCGCGGAAGCGGCCAGTCACACAGGTGGTAACCGCGGCAAGGGCGGCGACATCCTCTATCGCTGGGGTAATCCGGCAAACTACGGAGCGACCGGGGGTCGACAGATCTTTGGTGTGCATGGGGCCAACTTCATCGATGCAGGTCTGCCCGGTGCGGGGAATATCATCTACTACGGGAACGGTGACCGAGGCGGGGCAACCAACGACTTCTCGAGCGCGGTAGAGATCGTCCCGCCCATCGACGGATCCGGTGATTATATTCTGGATCCTGGAGAGGCCTACGGACCGGCCGTTCCAGTGTGGAGCTACAGTGATCCGGCCACGCTCTATTCGCCCCGCTTTGGCAGCGCAGTCCGCATGCCCAACGGAAACACCCTGATCTCCGAAGGACTTGGCGGGTGGCTCCTCGAAGTCACGCCGGCGAACACGATCGTCTGGGAATACACCGCTTCCAACGATGTCTTCTCGACACGCCGATACGCAGCCGCCACGGTGCCCGTGGTCGTCCAGTCAGCTGATGCAGTCTGGGATCACGATCATGTGCGTGTCGGGTGGCAGCTGTCTCTTCCCGAATCCGGGTTGAGCTTTGCCGTGTGGCGTGACTCGGACGATGGCTTCTCTCGCCTGGATGTGCCGGTGGTCGCGCTCGGTGACCGGTCGTATGAGTTTCTCGACTACGCCGGTGATCGGGGACAGTCGCTTCAGTACAGGATAGAGGTGCAACACGAAGGGGTGGCGGTTGCCCTGATCGAGCAGGGGCTCACACTCCCTGACGCCCGCTTCGTCTTGTCGGAAGTGGCACCGAACCCGTTCAACCCGACCGCGAATATCTCTTTCGAGTTGATGGATCAGGGGCCGGTTCGCCTCGACGTCTTCGACGTCCGCGGTCGCTCGGTCATCACGCTTGTCGACGAGCCTCGCGCAGCCGGCGGCTACACTGCCCAGTGGAACGGCTTGGATTCAGGCGGGACACCCTCGGCGAGCGGCCTGTACTTCTTCCGGCTCAGCCAGAACGGGCGGGCCCAGATTCGCAAGGCGGTGCTGATCAAGTAGATCGGCCGTCAGTTGCGCACTGGATCAGACCCGCGCCGCCCCCAGCAACCACTCCCTCAACGCCACCACCGGCGCATAGTCCACATTCTCCGGCGGCGTCACCAGGTAGTAGCCCTGCTCCCCGCGCAGCGGCAGCTCGAACAACTCCACCAGCTCCGCCTGTTCTATTTCCTTCTCGATCAGGAATCGCGGCAGCAACACCGCCCCCATCCCCGCCGCCGCTGCCTGCGCCGCCGTGAGGAACTGCTCGAAGTACATCCCCTCGGACTGTTCCTTCTCGATCCCCTGCTCGGCGAACCAGTCCTTCCAGCTCTCCGCCCGGCTGGTGATGTGCAGCAGCGGCACCGAAGCGAGATCCGCGGGATCGCCCAGCGCATGCTCCTCGCGGAAACCGGGTGAACACACCGGCACCACTTCCTCACCCATCAGGTAGGTACACTCGGCACCGGGCCAACCGGGCGCGCCGAAGTGGATCGCGGCATCGAGGTGCTCACTGCCAAAGTCAAACGGCGCGAGCTTGGTTACAAAGTGAATCGTGATCCCCGGATGGGCCTCCAGGAAGCCGGGCAGACGCGGCATCAGCCAGCGCGTGCCAAAGCTCGGCAGCACGGCGAGTTTCAGGGTGCCGCCTGAAGGATGCGCGATCAGTCGCATCGAGGCCGACAGGATCTGGTCGAGCGCGGAGCGAATCTCCTTGGCGTAGGACCGACCCGCATCAGTAAGAACCACCGCCTGGTGCGCTCGCTCGAACAGCTCGATGCCGAGCAGCTCCTCCAGCGCGATGACCTGCTTGCTCACCGCCCCCTGCGTGAGCTTGAGCTCGTGCGCGGCGCGGGTAAAACTGCCCGTGCGCGCGGCCATATCGAAGGCCAGGAGCATGCTCGTGCTGGGCAGGAATCGGCGGCTGTTAAATCCTTCTTCCATGGCCTTGCAGCTCCCAGGTTCGTTACACGGCGATTGTGCACACGTCGAGCGATCGCCGCGAGGGATATTGCCGTCGGGGGCGGCCCGACCATTCCGGCCTGCCTGCGATAACGGCCCCGTGCTAGTCTGCCTGGAGGATGCTGGAGCCACCCGGCCCGGCCCCTTCCAGAAGGCCCGATGTCCAGGAGTACATTCGTGCGCACCATCAGGCCCCAGGCCCTCCTGCTGCTGACACTGCTTGCCCTGGGCGCCGGCTGTTCGCCTGGCGACGAGGAGATCCCCCCACCTGCGGCAGAGCGATTCACCGACGATCTCGCGGGAATCCTCGATCGCGGCTACCTGCGTGTTCTCGTCGAGGGCGACGATGACCGTCACCTGCCCCGGCACGACGATCCCTCCGTGCGTTCGCGCGAATTGGCACGTGCCTTCGCCGATCGGCACTCGATCGAAGTGCGCTTCGTAGCACGCGACACCTTCTCCACATTGCTGCCCGCGCTGACGAACGGCATCGGCGACCTTGTGGCCGCCAACCTTACCATCACCGTCGATCGCCAGGCACGCTTCGCCTTCAGCGCTGCTCTGGACCATGCTGTCGAGGAAATTGTGTCCCGTCGTGGCGGAGTAGCTCCAGCGAACCCAGCGGAGACAGGTGGGAGCATCGGTGTTCCGGCAGGGACGAGCTTCGAGGCGACAGCCTGGCGGCTCGCCTCGATCCACCAACGCTTGTCGGTCACGGTGTGGGAAGGCAGGGTCAGTGCGGAAGATGCCCTGGATTCGGTGGCCCAGGGGCGCGTCGATTACACGATCCAGGACTCCAACCGGCTCGAGGTCCTGCTCGCCTACCGCGAAGACCTTCAGGCCGGACCAGAACTCGGACCCAAACGCCCCCTGGCCTGGGCAGCGCGTGCCTCAAATCCGCAGCTCATCGAGGCTGTTGACGACTTCCTGCATGAGGAGCGCCTGCTCGGCAACGATGAAGAGAGCTACGTCGCCGACCTGCCAGAACTGAAAGAACGGCGCCGGATCCGGATGATCACGCGCAACAACGCCGCCAACTACTTCCTCTGGCGCGGTCGTGTCATGGGCTTCGAGTATGAACTTGCGCGCAAGTTC
>Ga0164313_10000570_pt1 | contig 30366 bp, 18 predicted proteins | sample GuaBasSedimGuay4_FD_113735 | JGI IMG/M metagenome (GOLD analysis project Ga0164313, IMG submission 113735) | Subseafloor sediment microbial communities from Guaymas Basin, Gulf of California, Mexico - Guay4, Core 4569-4, 0-3 cm | ecosystem: Environmental > Aquatic > Marine > Hydrothermal vents... | reverse complement strand
GAAAACTCCGAACATGGATGCCCTGTGGAAGGATGGAGCATATACCTTTAAGGCAAGAACAGATGAGGTCAGCAGCAGTGGTCCGGCCTGGTCGGCCATGCTCACAGGGGTATGGCATCAGAAGCACAATGTACTGAACAACGAATACGAAGATCCCGACCTGGAGCATTATCCTCATTTCTTCCACCGGGCCCGGCAGGAGAAACCTGAACTAAAGACCTATTCCATAGCCACATGGGGACCCATCCACAAAATTTTGCAGGAAGGGGATGCCACCTATACGGACAGCAAGCTTACCGATGCCCGGGTAGCCAAAAATGTTTCTTCCATCCTGAAAAGCAAGGAGGTGGATGTGATGTTTGTGCAGCTGGATCAGGTGGACGGTGCCGGTCACAAGCACGATTATTCGGTGGATAGTCCCAAATACCTGGAAGCCATTGAGAAGGCAGACCGCCAGGTGGGAAGGATGGTCTCGGCCCTGAAAAAAAGACCTTCCATTGAAAAGGAGAACTGGTTGATTATCCTTTCGGCCGACCACGGAGGTAGCAACTATGGTCACGGTAAAAACATTCCCGAACATACAACTGTATTTTTCATCGCTTCCGGTACAAATGCCAAAAAGGGGGAGATCACCAAGGAAGTAGGCGTAGTGGATGTGGCGGTCACAGCCATGTACCATCTGGGGATTCCTGCTAAAGAATCATGGGACCTTGATGGAAGCGTGTCTGGTTTGTAAAGAATTTGAATCTGAAAAAAGCACAAAAATGAAAAAGAAACAATGGAAGAGACGGGAGTTGTTGAAATCCCTGGGTGTGGCAGCCGCGGCTGCTCCCCTGGCAGCCAGTAGCCCTGTAAAAGGTATGTCTATGGAGGGGTCAGCCATGCGGGAGATTCCTCTTTCTAGCGTTAAACGGGACCGGAAACCAGGTAAGCCGGTAACTGCTATAGTGATCGGTGCAGGCAGCCGGGGATGGGGAGCTTATTCCTCCTATGGATTGAAATACCCGGATGAGTTGCAGGTGGTGGGCGTGGCAGAGCCGATTCCCTATCGCAGGGAGCGGATGGCCAAAGCATTCAATATTCCTGAGCAGCGGCAGTTTGTTACCTGGGAGCATGTATTTGAAGTTCCGAAATTTGCCGATGCACTGATCGTTACCACTCCCGATGACCTGCACTACGGACCTGCCATGGCAGGACTGGAAGATGGCTATGATTTGCTACTTGAAAAGGTGATTGCCCAGACCTGGGAAGAATGCAATGACATCCTTCAGCTGACTGAGAAGAAGAACGCCATTGTGGCCGTCTGTCATGTCCTGCGTTACAATGCCTATTTCAGGAAATTAAGGGAGCTCATCGATGCCGGAGCCATTGGGGAGGTGGTCAGTGTGCAGCACCTGGAGCCTGTGGAGCGCATCCATATGTCCCACTCCTTTGTAAGAGGCAACTGGGGCAATTCCAGGAAGTCCAATCCCATGATTCTCTCTAAATCCTGTCACGATACAGATATGCTTCGCTGGCTCCTCAATAAACCCTGCCAGCGGGTCTCTTCATTTGGATCACTTAGTCTTTTCCGTGAAGAGATGGCTCCGGCCGGGTCCACTGAACGTTGCACAGATGGATGTGCCATTGAAAGGGAGTGCCCTTATTCAGCCATCAAACTCTACCTGGAGCAGAGAGCATGGTTGCAGCATCTTACTCTGGAGGAGGTAAACAAGAATACCATTTTACGCGAACTGAAGAACGGCCCTTATGGAAGATGTGTCTATCGCTGCGACAATGATGTGGTGGACCACCAGATTTCCAATTTTGAATTTGAAGGAGGCATTACTGCGGCCTTTTCCATGGAGGCACTTAGCAGCTACGGTGGCAGAAGAACTCGTATTTTTGGGACGGAAGGGGATTTGTTCGGGGATGAGCAAACACTGACCATCACAAATGCCATAAGCGGAAAGCAGGAGGTATGGGATGCAAGAAAAGCACTGAAGGATGACTCGGGTCACGGAGGAGGCGACCATGGTCTGGTTCATGATTTTGTAAGGGCAGTGGATGCAAATGATCCTTCCCTGCTTACTTCAACCATCCAGGTATCCATGGAGAGTCACCTGATGGGCTTCCAGGCTGAGGCTTCACGACTGGACGGTGGGAGGGTCAGGGAGATTTCACTTCAACAACAAGGGTAGCCTTACCCTGAAATGAGTTCTTCAGGGGGATACGCTTCATGTAATTGCCCCAGAGCAGACTATTGTAATCCCATTGATCGTTGATGATAAGTGTGTTTTGGCCAGAGATACGGTCAAACCGGCATGCCTGACTGCCTTCAGAAAGCACCTTGATGCTCGAATTTGATTGCGTAATCAGGGAATATTCAAATATATTCTCCTTGAGAGAACGTACCTCATTCGTGTAGGGTAATTCTGTATCTAAACCAAAGTAGTAGAAGCTCCTGGAATCTTCCGCCCAGCCATGCTTTGGTTCCTTCCGGTAGACCATTTCTGGTTTATAATTCAGCTCAGCTTCCCCCATTGAACGTCCTGGATGTGTATCAGGATATGCAGTGAAGTAGGAATTCTGCCTCCAGGAAATCTTCTCAAATGAAGACCCGGTCAGAAATTTGATCCCGGCTTCCTGGATGGTCTTCTTTTTGCTATTCTGTTTTGATTTATAAGCGATCTCCATAACACCCTTTTCATCGATCAGAATAGAAAATGAAGCCTTGACCTTATCATATTTACCTTCCGTTTTTATGATAGCCATACCCTGGTCCATGGAGTAGCTGAATTTATTGCACTTCCAGTTCTGAGCCAGGTCGTCCATCTCAATGGTGGAATACTGTTGCGCCTGTCCGGGAACCCTCAGGTTGAGGTAGGGGCCCGATCTGATAAGTGTATCCCTTCCCTGGATAAGATCTTCTATCAGCCCCGTATTCCGGTTGACGTTCAGCCTGAATCTCTCCCCAATCAGGGTGATCATCCCAGCTTCCTCTATCAGTTCCAGATCACCTGGCTGGCAGACCGGTAATTCGACCTCTTTATTTCCCAGGAGAAGCTTGTACTGGTCCACCAGCATGGTATCATTCTGGTAGAATTCAATGTGAAGCTTTTCACCCTCTTTCCATGAATTTGAAGGGATAATGAAGGAACCCTTCTGATGGGGCTCCAGGTCTACGTCTTTCAGTATGCCGGATTGGTCTGCATATTCCCACCTGATTTTTAATTCATTGAAATTGGTATGATCAAAGCGGTTGTGAACAGGTATGGAGATGGTCTTATTGGGAGAGAAAGAATCGATCTTTTTCACCAGGATGCGGGTGGGGGAGTAGGCCTTTTTTGTTCCCCAGAATTCCGGCTTTTTTCGTCTCCAGGTATCCATAATGCCCCATTCACCATAACCCACACATGGTCCCATGTAAGTAGATGGGATGATATTCTTGTCGAGAATACCCCACCATTGGTTAAAACCAGGAAGATCTTCCGGTAACATAAATGTTTCGTCGATCATGCACCAGATTGCGCCTCCCAGTCCACCGTCAGCTTCAAAGGTATAGGACCACATGCTGTCCAGACTCTGTCCCCAAAAATTCCGAACGTTTGGATCTTCTTTCAATTCGTAATTATTATAACAGGCCACGTGCGCCCATTCATCGTAAAGTGCAGGTATCTCTCCGAATTCAAAATTCTTTATCTCAATGCCGTATTGATTCAGATCGCCACGCCAGCTTGGATAATGCATGCTCAGGATTTCATAAATTTTCAGACTATCCGGAACCTGACCGGGATAACTGTATATGATTGGTCGGGTGTTATCATTTTCTTTCACCCATTTAAATGATTCAACAAAATTATTCCCAAAAACATTTTCATTTCCGATTGACCAGATTACTACCGATGGATGGTTGCGGTGGTTTTGCACCATCTCCTCTAACTGAGACAGATAGCGTTGAGTGAATTCATCACTGCTTTGGGAAGCTCCGGTTGCGCGATAAGCTTCCGTTCGGTGCGACCCCACAAAACAAACTGCCGTTTCATCCTCCACGTAAATTCCATACGCATCGCAATAGTCAAGAAATGCTTCAGAAGGCGGATAGTGAGAGGTCCGGATAAAATTCATGTTGCACTCTTTGGCAAGCAAGACATCCTTCTTGTCGTATTCCGCAGTGGTCATACGTCCCAGAGTTGGATGAATATCATGGCGACATGCCCCACGTAGTTTGACTGGCTTACCGTTTACCAGTAATTCATTTCCATCAACAATTACTTCACGAAATCCTATCTTTTCTGATGCTTTGTATACCTCTTTTCCATTTTCAGAAAGCGTCGTAACTACTGTATACAGATTTGGATGTTCAGCATCCCATTTTTTGGGATCATTTACTGGGATTGTTAATTCCCCAACAATTGAATTAAGCTCCGTCTCAACTGTTTCCACCAAATTATTATCAGCATCCAATAATTCAATTCTTACTTTAGATGGAATATTCTGATTGAGTTCATAAAAGATATTCAGAGCTGCATTTTTATACTGTTCATCCAGATCAGTCTCAAAGTAAAGCTGTTTAAAGTTTAGATCTGGAAGTGCTGCCAGTTCCACATCTCTTAAAATCCCGCCAATCTGGTGCTTGGCATACCCGCTCCCAAACGAAATATCGTCGGTGCGATCCACAATTTCAACTGTCAGAGTTGCTGTTTCTCCAACACTTACAAATTCGGTCACATTGCAGCTCCATTTTGTAAATCCACCGTAATGCTCGCGCACAAACTCTCCGTTTACCCATATCCGGGAATAACTATAAACTCCATAGAAATTCAGATGAATTTGCTTTCCTTCATAATCAGATGGAACGTCAAACTGATATTTATACACATAAGGCTGGTCGTGCTTAATCGCAAAACCCTGCATCTGACACTCCCCGGGAACCTGAATGTTTGACCAATCTTGAAAATCAATATCGTTTTCCCAATACTGATCTGGCGGTGTCATAGAGAATTTCCATGTTCCGTTTAATGAAATAACAGGATTACTAACACCGCTCACCTCAACATCATTAAATTCCGGGGGGTAATTGCATCCAAACAAGGTGATCACAAGAAAAAGTGTAGTTAGAACTAAAAAATGCTTCATTGCAATTGAGTTTAAGTTTTACCAGAATAATATGTAGATAGCTGACAGAATTATAATTATAATAATTGAGAGTAGATTGAAAACTTTATCTGTTTTGAATATTTTCCGGGACAACTCCAGTCCGGTGTTTTTGTTTTCACTTCTTTCAAGTAATGAGATTACTACGATGATGCCCGAAATAAGTAAGAACGTGACCATCATCTGATCGAGGAAAGGCATTCCCGGAATTACAAATTTGATTGCTGCTGAGATGGGAATTGATAAAATGGTTCCCCATAGTGCTGCGGTGGAGGTGGTTTTCTTCCAGAATAGTCCAAGTACAAAAATGGCTGTAATGCCCGGGCTGATCATCCCTGTATACTCCTGTATGAATTGAAAAGCCTGGTCAATGCTTCCAAGCAGGGGGGCAACAAGCACTGCAATTGCCATAGCTACAATACCTGAAATTCTTCCAACTGCAACCAGGTGTTTCTCAGAAGCATTTTTGTTGAAGTAAGGTTTATACAAATCCATGGTAAAAATGGTGGAAGTACTGTTAATTATCGCACTGAATGAAGAAACAATGGCAGCAATCAAGGCCGCGAAAATTAAACCCTTAATCCCAGCCGGAACAATATTTTCGAGAATCCAGGGATAAGCCTCATCGGGTTTTGAAATGTCGGCTGCAAGTGCAAAAGCTGCCATTCCTGGAATGACAACAACAAAGGGCAAAATCAGCTTCAAATAGCCGGCAAATACCATTCCCTTTTGTGCTTCACGTAAACTTTTTGCACCAAATGCTTTTTGAATAATGTACTGGTTGGCTCCAAAATAGTAAATGCCTGCAATCCAGATCCCACCGAAAATGGCCCGGATTCCCGGAAGATAAAAATAGTTGGGATCAGACTTCTTGATAATCATGTGGAATTTATCGGGAATTTCGGCAATCATGGTTTCAAACCCATGGATAATACCAGAGTTACCACCAACCTGATTGACGGCGAACCAGGTTGTAACCGCTCCCCCTACCAATAAAAAGAAAACCTGGATAATATCAGTGCTTGCAATAGCTTTCAGTCCATTAACGATGGTGTATAGCAATGAAAAAACTGCCAGACCGATAATGCCATAGATGAGTTTTATTCCAAAAAGGGCTTTCAGAGTAAGGGCACCGAGATATAGTATGGAAGTCAGGTTGACAAACACAAACAAGCTGATCCAGAAAATTGCCAATATTGTTTTAATACGGTTGTCGTACCTGAGTGCCAGAAACTGTGGCATTGTAAATATCTTCTTATTAATGAAAACCGGCAGGAAGTATTTGGCTACAATAATTAAGATCAGGGCAGCAATCCATTCGTAAGTGGCTATTCCCAGGCCAATGGCAAAACCTGAACCCGACATCCCAATAAATTGTTCTGCAGAAATATTGGCGGCAATAATAGAGCTTCCAACCAAAAACCAGGGTAGCGATTTACTGGCGAAAAAATAGTCGGTACTGTTTCGCTCCTTCCCTTTTGAACGAGCAAACCAGTTTCCCACCGCAATAATTAAAACTCCATATACGACGAAAATGATAATATCCAGACTACCCATTGAAGACCTCTTCTGTTACCTCAGGTTTTGTTCATATTTCTTAACTCCTTCAATGATGGAGCTCAGGTTCTCCCATGGAACTTCTGGTTCAACCATGTGCGTGGGACCAATAACCAATCCACCCTTTTCCCCACATTTTTGCAAGCGCGAAACAGTTGTTTTCAACACCTCTTCTTTTGTTCCATAAGGCAATAATTCCTGTGTCCCGAGCGTACCCCAGAAAGATAAGCGATTCCCAAATTCATCATGCACCTCATCAAAATTCATACATTCAGGCTGAACCGGGTTTAAAATGTCAACACCAATTTCAATTAACTGATCAATAAATGGAATAATGTACCCGCAGGAGTGGTAAAAAATCAAAATATCAGGATTGATTTGTCGGGCCGCTTCGATAACTTTTGCTAAGCGGGGTTTTAGCCAAATTTCCCATGATTCCACATCAATCATTAAGGAATTTTGTGTGCCAATATCATCGCCAAGCGACAATATATCAACACCTGCTTTAGTGTAAGTAGTTGCCTTTGAAATGGCAAATTGTGTAATCAGGTTAAGTAGAGCAGTAGCTTTTTCGTCCTGCATCATCATATCAACCATCAACTCCTCCATGGATCGCAAATACCAGGAAGCTTCCCAAACTGTCATTTGCATAAAAGCGAACGAAGCCAAACCTGCTGACCTGAGATCACTTACTTTTCGGGTCAATTTTACCAATTCTCCTTCAGAGACGGTGGGATAGGGATAGTCCAGAATTTCATTAAGATCAGCACCTTTTAAGGGGTGATGCATTCTGGTCATGTGAAATGCATGTGTTGATCCCCTGGAGTGTCCGATCCCATATTCATCAAAAACGGTACTGTCAGGAACAGATTCTCTTTTGAATTGGTCGGGACCAGAAGTATAATTTCGTTGCACACTCATTTCAAATGATCGGTGACAAAGTCCAAAGTAGCTTTCGTAATCTTTGTGACCTATCCGTCTTTCAAAATCCTCTATTTGAGACTCACATAAAACAAAATCAACAGGTACATTTTCTATTCCTGTTCTACGGAGGACACTTAAAATATTTTCCCTGGGACTAAGCATAGTATGTTTAAATGACCACCAGAAAGTATTAGCCAATGGCAAATTTTAGCAATAAGTGTTCAAATATATGCAATGCATACAAAAATTGGTACTTTCAGTCTGGTAATAGGAAGCCAAGTGCAATTTCTAATAGAACTACTATGGTTATCAAACTGAAACACACATTTATCTTACTGATTTCAACAACATTCATTTTGAGTTCATGTGCTCAGGCCCAGGCCCAGGCCCATGCAATTATAAAGATTGGTTTAATCGCCGATCCTCAATATCAGGATGCGCCAGGTTCAGGAGAGAGGCAGTACAGGGAATCTTTGTGGAAACTCAATGAGGCCATTGACACCTTCAATTATTATCAGGTTGATTTTATTCAAAACCTGGGTGATATTATCAATGAGGAGTGGCGTAGTTTTGATTCCATAATACCGGTCTACAACAGAATTAACCCGGATACAGAGACTTATCACTTACTTGGTAATCATGATTTTTCTATCGATTCCATCCAGATGACAGACCTCTTAGAAACTTTATCAATGCCTGATTGCTATTACTCATATGTCCAAAAAAAGTGGCGGTTTATTGTATTGGATGCTACAGATTATTCCTATTATGCAAATCCGCTGCACAATCATCCTATAGATAAGATTGATGGTAGTTTTGCCAGTACAGAGGGCTTACCAAACCATTATGACTGGAATGGCGGAATTGGTGAAGAACAACAGATCTGGCTCAAAAAGACTCTGGATAGTGCAAAATCCTTACATCAGAAAGTCATTATTTTTTCCCATATGCCTTTGAAGCCGGAGCACGCAACGAATTTATGGAACCATAAAGAAATTGTCGATATCATTGAAAGCAGTTCAAATGTAGTCGCGTTTATAAACGGTCATCGTCACGAAGGGGGATATGCTTTCGAAAATGGAATTCACTACATCACAATTTGTGGAATGGTTAATACTATGATTAGCTCTTATGGCATTCTTGAGATATACAGAGACAGTTTAGTTTTGAAAGGATTTGGGAATCAGCAAGAACTTGCACCGGAACAAACAGCTTCACATGGATGGAAAGTCTTACTTGAAAAAAAATGATGTAATGAATGTTAAAACCTCAGTAAGGAAATCCCGTCCTTTTTTAATCCTCCTGCTCCTGGTTCTTACAGGACCGGCAGGTGCTCAGATCACGGAAAGAGAAAGATCCGAAGAATGGGATAATCTTGTTTATGGAGGGCGTTTTATGGACCGATTTCTGCCCATTCCTGTGATGGGCGCACTGAGCTCTGACACCTGGGGGGCAGAGAACGTGGTACCCCGGTATGTGGAGAATGGGATCGAGGACAGGGAATGGTCCTACTGGGGAGGGAATGCCTTGAAAGGACCTGATAGGAACTACCACCTTTTTGTTTGCAGATGGCTTGAGGATTCCCGAAAAGGACATGGGGAATGGCCCCGATCCATCGTCGTACATGCGGTTGCTGCGAACCCTTTAGGTCCATATGAAGTGAAAGAGACCGTAGGCAAAGGACATAATCCGGAAATATTCCAGTTGCAGGATGGACGCTATGTAATCTATGTGATCGATGGCTACTACCTGGCTGATAAACTTGATGGCCCCTGGGAATACGGAAGATTTGAATTCGATCCACAGGGTAAAGTCATTATTGAAGGCTTATCCAACCTGAGCTTTGCACGCCGGCCTGATGGTTCCATCCTGATGGTATGCAGGGGTGGCGGGATCTGGATCAGCGAAACCGGGATCTCTCCATACAGGCAGCTTAGCGAAGAGAGTGTTTATCCCGAAGTGGAAGGGAGGTTCGAGGATCCAGTGCTATGGTGCACCAACATCCAGTACCATATGGTGGTCAATGACTGGTACGGCCGCATTGCTTACTACCTTCGGTCAAAGGATGGGATCCACTGGAAGGTGGATCCGGAAGAGGCCTACCTACCGGGAATTGCCAGGTATGAGGATGGCACCGAAGAGGAATGGTTCAAGTATGAGCGCATGAAGGTCCTGCAGGATGAACTGGGAAGGGCCACCCAGGCGCATTTTGCGGTGATCGACGTGTTTAAAAAGGAGGATAAGGGTAAGGACAATCACAGCTCCAAACATATCTGCATCCCGCTGACAGTGGGCCTGCAGTTGGAGATCCTGAACAGGAAGGTGATCGATTGTTGCATAGACAGTATTCGGATCCTGTTAAAAGCAGAAGAAGGCTTTGATCCACACTCCCATATGGATCTCAATTCCCTGCGCTTCGGGGCCCCTGAGGAAGTGAATTATGGTTTTGGCAGCCGTTTGATAGGAACGGAGGAGTCGGGAAATGATCTGATCCTGATATTTGAAGGAAAGGCGAACGGACTAGATGCTGATAATTTTACAGCCAAGCTGCTTGGAAAGGACAGGGAAGGTAAGCTGCTCTTTGGTTATGCCCGCCTGCCCTGGGTAGATTATCCCGATACACCTGCAACTGTTTTCGCTGCATCTGTCGGTGCTGTATATGATACCATCCGGGTTGCAGATTTCGGTGCCCGGGTCAATTCCAGACAGAATGTTACAGGAGCTGTGAAGGCGGCAATGGAGGCGGCCAGGTCCAGAGAGAATCCCCTGCTGTTTTTCGAAAAGGGACGTTACGATTTCTGGCCCCAGTACAGTGAAGAGAGGATCTATTATGAATCCAATACCTCCGATATTAACCCAAAACGACTGGGCATATTGGTGGAGGGTTTTGAGAAGCTAAGCATCGATGGGGGCGGGGCCGATTTTGTTTTCCACGACAGGATGCAGCCGGTCACGGTAGATCACAGCAGTCAGGTGGAACTCAGGAATTTCACCATTGACTGGGATATTCCCCTTACGGCACAGGCTGAGGTTTTGGAAATCGATAGTGCTTCCATGTTATTGAAAATTGACAAACAGGAGTCGCCCTTTGTGATTGAAGATGGTAAGATTCAGTTTGTGGGTGAGGGATGGAAGAGTTCCCTTAACGGCGTTATGGAAATTGAGAGGGAGTCCCGGCTGATTGCACCACAGACGGGCGATCAGGGCTGCTGCGGCAGGGCCTGGGACTGGGCCCGCTGGGAGGAGGAATCCCCCGGTCTGGTAAGGATCTATAAACCATTTGGGGAGCAGCGACCCGAAGTTGGTAATATACTGATTCTCAGGCATAGTCAGCGTGATCATGCAGGTATATTCCTCTTCCACAGCAAGGATATCCTGGTGAAGAATGTGGAGGTATACCATACAGCCGGACTGGGGATTTTATCGCAGTATTCCGAGAATATCACCATGAGCCATGTGAAGATGATTCCCAATCCAAACAAAAACCGCTACCTGAGCGGTCACGATGATGGCTTTCATTTTTCCAACTGCAGGGGAAAGATCATTGTAAGGGATTGTGAATTTGCAGCCCTGATGGACGATCCCGTTAACATTCACGGAACCAGCGTTCGCATTGAAGAAAGAATTGCAGCTGACAGGCTTAGATGCAAATTCATGCACCACCAGAGTGTGGGATTAAGATGGGCCAGGCAGGGAGAGCAGATCGGTTTTCTCGAGAGCTCTTCCATGGCGACCATGGATTTCGGGCTTGTGAAGGAATTTAAGGTACTCTCACCTGAAGAGTTTGAGATCACTTTTACAGAACCTGTACCCGGTGGTCTTGTGGTAGGCGATGCCCTTGAAAACCTGAGCTGGACCCCTGATGCATATATTCATAACAATCGCTTTATGAGCTGCCGTGCCAGGGGGATCCTGGTTTCTACACCGGGGAAGGTGCTCATCGAAGGCAATCATTTTGAATCCAGCGGGGCAGCTATTCTGATAGCAGGTGATGCCAATAACTGGTATGAGACCGGGGCCGTAAAAGATGTGACCATAAAGAATAACGTATTTGCCGATCTCTGCCTCACATCACTCTACCAGTTCTCTGAGGGAGTCATCTCCATCTATCCGGAAATCCCTGAATTGGAGGCAAGCGAGGAGAAATACCACCGGAATATCCGGATTCTGGATAACGAGTTTCATCTCTATGACTATCCGGTGCTCTATGCCAAATCTGTGGATGGTTTGGAGTTCAAGGGGAACCGCTTGATCCGGAGTCACCGCTTTCTACCCTTTCATCCCAGAAAGTATGGTTTCAGCCTGCTTTCATGCCGAAATGTGGAAATCTCGGGCAACTCAATTTCGGATGAGGTGCTTGGAAAGAACATCCTCCTGGAAGGGATGCAGGCAAAGGATCTACAGCTGGGAAGTGAGCAGAACCTGGTACTTATCCCTGGAAAATAGCTGCGCTATCTATTCCTTTGTTAATGTTCTGGTCTCGCCCGGTTCCATTTTGAATTCCAGAATTTCCTGGTCCGCCCCATTATTGAAAGGATCTGCAAGGCGTATGGTGCCGCCTTTTTCTGCTGTGATCTCTACCCGCGTGCATGCTCCGTCTTCTCTTGTAGCTGATATCAGGAAGGCTCCTTCTGTTCTCAGGGTTCGGTAGGAAACATCTTTCCAGGATTCGGGAATGGCAGGAAATACCCGAACTATGCCTGTATGACTTTGAAGAAGCATTTCATGAATGCCCGAGGCAAAGGCAAAGTTGCCTTCCAGGGTAAAGGGACGGTAGGTGAATTTTGATTTACCGGTGCCCGACTGGTCCCCATTTACATGAAAACTGCTTGGCAGTGTAAAACAGGTGGCGAAGTCACGTAAGGCCTTTGCAGCATTTTCTCCTTCCAGGGCCCTGGCATAGAGATTTCCCATCCAGCTGTAGCTGTAGCCGGTCCACCAATCGGGGCCGTATTTCTCCAGGGTACGCAATGTGTTTCCAATGATCTCCTTCTCGATGGGGCCATTGGACACATCCAGCAAACTCATGGGATGAAAAGCCATCAGGTGGGAAAAATGACGGTGGGATTCATGGTAAGGAAATCCGGGTGCAAACATCAGTCCGCTTTCCGGATCCACGGCCATGTCCGGCCATTCTGTCAGGATGGTATTCCATTGTTTGGCTTCTTCTTCAAGCCCAAGCTCCCGGGCCATTTCACTTGCTGCCCAATAGGTGAAACGGATCAGGGAAAGATCGTAGTTGGTGGTTTCTTCAAACCAGGCCTCACGCCGGTTATCAAAGATCTCCGGACTGGAACTCAGGAGTAGTTTTCTCTTCCCATCCGGATCCCGCTCTGCTATCTGATCCAGGAAAATGGCCACATCTTTTATCCATGGATAAGCGCGTTCCCTGAGAAAGGTTTGATCCTGACTGTATTTCCAGTGCAGGTAGAAATGATGACCCAGCCAGGCGGATACGGTGGGGCTATAGGAATACTGGCTCCACCCACCCATTTGCACCCCGTTAAGGGTGCTCACTCCGGGTATATTCAATCCTTCCGCTTCATAAAACCACCTGGTATATTTCTTTCCTTCCTCCCGGATGCCCCAGAGCCAGTCCAGGAAGCCCTCTTCATGCTCCAACTGGTTACCGGCATAGGCTGGCCAGTAGCTGAGCTGCGTATTCAGGTCATGGTGAAAGTCGCCCTTCCAGGGAGGTAAAAGTCCATTGTCGGCTGTCCAGATAGCCTGAAGGCTGATGGGGGGAGCTCCTTTTCGGGCGGCTGCTCCGAATTTATACATCTCCAGATACCACTGTTTTTCCAGTACAGGATCGGGCAGGGATACGGCCGAACGGGACCAGTATTGGTCCCACCAGGTAAGAAGCTCTTCCCGGCTTTCCTCAAAGGAGGACTGCACGACCTGCTCCAGGTAAGCTGCTGCCGAGGGACGGGTTTCCTGGTCCGGATAGTGGGCTGAAATGCTCCAGTGGCCTGTGATGCTTTCCTCTTTCCGGTCCAGCTCACAATGCACCTGGTAGTGAAAGCCATTCCAGCCTTCCTGCTTGTAATCCAGGCTAGTCTTGCCATTTTGCAGCTCACCTGCCGGATACCCCAACCTTACCACATCTTGTTCCCCGGATACCTTATTGCGATCGGAGGATTTTGATTCCTGGGTATAGGGAGGGGATATAAGTTTTATTTCGTGATCAGCATTGACCCCTTCCAGCCTGAACCATCCCACGGACTTCTCAGGATCCATAAATATTTCCATAGAACTTCCATTCTCCCATTGGATCTGGCATAGTCCATGATGGGTGTAGAGTCTTACTGATTCCACCGGTCCCAGTTGATTCAGGGCCAGCTCCAGTGCAGCCACCGGGATCTTGGAAGGGCCGGCTGCTTTGTCATAATATTCATCCAGGGCCTTATGAACCTTTTTATAGGTATGCTCTTCCCAGTTCTTACGGACCCACTGGTAGTTGATCCCTTCTTTGTAAACATTTTCAGTTGGACGAAGATCCCAGAGATCGGCCCGGTCCAGAGCGATCCTGAGTCTGCCGTCCTTTTCCCAGACCAGGGCACCCATCATGCCATTGCCCAGGGGCATTCCCTCATCCCAGGAGCTGGCCAGTTGGTCGCTTACCAGGTCATGCGGGGATGGCTGTAGTTCGGATTTGCCACTTGTGCAGTTTGTTAACACCAGAAGGGCAGACAGAAGGAATAGACTCGTTTTCATAGGATGAATGTGTTATTTAGATAATATAGATTCACAGATTTTCCAGGCCATGAAATACATACGTGGAACATGGAAAGGACCTTTCCATATGTTTCCTTTAAGGGGCACTGATCTTCGTCCGTCGCGGTGAATGTAGCCATACCACTCTCCGAAATCAGGGTCGGGGAAATGTTTGAATGCCCATTGGTGCACCTCTTTGTGCCAATCGGCATACTTTTGCTCCCCGGTGATCTGATAAGCAAGTAGCGTGGCTATCACTGCTTCATTGTGGGGCCACCAGAATTTCATATCGTGCCAGTACTCTTGTACCGGCAGTCCCTTTACATCACGGAAATAGAATATGCCTCCATATTCTTTGTCCCATCCGATTTCCCACATCCAGTCGAGCATGGTGCATCCCAGCCGGATCAACTCCGGATCATGAGCCTGATGCTTGGCTTCTCGCAGGATAAACCAGGCACCCTCCAGGGCATGTCCCGGGTTCAGGGTTCGTCCATCGAAATGGTCAATAAATTCTCCCTCTGGCCCCACTGTTTCCATGACCGCCTGGTACTTGTGATTCATAAAGTATTGTTTGATCTCAAGGATCCAGTTGTTTATTTGTACCGTGTAGGACTCATCATCCAGATTAAGGCGCAGTTCCTGGGCAGTCACGATCCCAATCATGGGCACACCCATTCCCCGGGTAAGGCGGTAAGCTGTGTATTTTGATGGGATCAGGCCTGGCGTATTGTTGTATCGCTGGAAACTCTCAAAGGCATCTCTGGCCTTCTCCCTGTAGCGCTCTATTCCTGTGGCTCTGAAGTATGCCGCATAGGCAATGGCAGCAAAAGACTCGGAATATACATACCTGCGCATACGAAGCGGGTCCCCTTTCTTATCTACGATGAAGTACATTTTGCCCTGCTCATTGTAGCATTGTTTCTCCAGGAACTCGATACCATGTTTGCCGATCTTTAGCCACTCTTCCCGCTTATCCACCTCGTTATACAGGGTCAGGATCATCCAGGTGAAACGACCGGTTTGCCATACTCCTTTGTCCGTATCAATGACGGTGCCATCCCGGTCAAGGCAAAAGGTAAAACCACCATCCTCCCAGTCAATGGCGTGCTTTATCCAAAAGGGAAGGATATCCTCCAGGAGCCCTGTTTTATATTTATCCAGGTAGTGTTCTATGGTCTTTTTGTTCAAGATAAAACTGTTTAATCAGGATTTAAACTTTTCCATGTGTAGCCGGATATATGCTTTCTATTTGGAAACAGAGGGATGCTGAGCAGAGCGAAACAGAGGGTGAGGGAAATGCCTATAAAGCCGTATAACAGGAATGAGATCTGGGTAGTAAGACTAATAACGAAAAGAGATCCAGATCCCAGGACAAAACCAATTAATGCACTTTTGGCACCTATCCGGGGAAAGAAAATGCCCATCAGGAACAGTGCCCCCAGTCCGCTTGCCAGCAAACCGAGAATATAATTGAAGTAATCGAAGAGCGAGAGGATGCTCAGGGAGGCCATCAATAGTGCAAGGGCAACCCCGGTTATGCCGAAAAGCACACCGGACAACCGGGCCACCTTCAGCAGTACTCTATCAGGAGTGTTGGGAAAAAAGTGTCTGTAAAAATCTGTAGTAAAAGCTGTGGAGATGGAGTTTACATTAGATGAGACTGTTGACATGGTGGCCGAGAAGATGGCTGCAATTAAGAGCCCCGCCAGTCCCACCGGCATATTAGACATAATGAAATGGGGAAAGATGGCGTCGGTATTCTGCATGGTGAAATTTAGTTCGCCGGGATGGATTTTATAGTAGGAGTAAAGGGCAGTGCCGATGAAATAAAATACCACCAGTACCACCACACTCAGGATGCCATTCATCAGTATCCCTTTGGCAGCCGATCTTTCATCCTTGGTAGTCAGGTACCTTTGAATCACCGTCTGGTCGGCACTGTATGAGATGAGATTATTTGCAAGTCCTCCCAGGAGGACCACCCAGAGGGTGGCGCTTTTCCAGTTGAGTGCCAGATCGAACATGGTGAACTTCTGGTTGTCCATGGAGATCTCAATAAGCTTCCCTGCCCCACCATCTATTTCTGTGACCAGGAACACTGCGGCAAACAGTGTCCCGCCCAGCAATACAAAGCCCTGAATTACATCCCCCCATATTACTGCTTCCACGCCACCCATGGTGCAATAGATAATGGTAATTATCCCCATAAGGATAATGCAGGCATAAATATCAATTCCTGTAACGGTGGTAAGTGCCAGAGAAGGAAGGAAGAGCACCAGGGCCATACGTGCAATCATAAAGAGGATGAAAAGCGAGCTGGCCAGGAACCTGGTGGCATAATTAAAGCGTTGTTCCAGATATTCATAAGCGGTAGTTACCTTGAGGCGCCTGAAAAAGGGCAGGTAGTATTTCATCACCGGGAAGGCCACAATGAGGATGGCAATGGCCATGGGGAAATACTTCCAGTCGGTAGCAAAAGCCTTTGCCGGGATGGCCATAAAGGTGATGGCACTTAGCATGGTGGCATAAATGCTCATACCGGCTGCCCACCATGGGATTCTCCCACCACCTTTAAAAAAGTCGTCTGTGCCCTTTTCACGCTTCATAAAGAAATAACCCAGAAAGAGCATTCCTCCCAGGTAGGAGATCAGCAGGATCCAGTTCAGGGGACCAAATGCTGGCTCAGGCTCTAATTCACCCTGGTAGACCTTTGGTGATCGAACTCCAGGCATAATCTCACCACTTATGATCATCCAGCCGTCTTTCCACGGAGTAATCTTTGCTCCGGCCGGAGCAGGATAGGGATAGCGATCACCTATGGTCCAGCTATCGGTAATGGTATGATAGATAAGAACCTCTTTGTTAAACTTATACCAGGCGGGTTCATGCGATAAGTAGGCTCTCTTCCACAAGTTAAACGCTCTGATGGTTGCAGTGTCATTCCTTTCCAGGGCCAGTTTTCCCAGACGTTCATTTTTCCATGCTTCATGAAAGGTGGTAGGATGTACGCCCCCCAGGAACAAAATATGGTTCATTCCAAGGGGGATGCCATCTGCTCCATGTAGTGAGAAAGGAGCATGTCCTTCGGGGATTATTTCGGCGATGCTGCGCCACTTTCCTGTTTTGGGAGAATACTCCAGTCCGTCAATGGTAATACTGGGCTCCTCCTGGTGATCCGGATAACTTGAACCGCTGACCAGATAGAGTCGTTTCTCCTCCGCACTATTTTGTGCTACCACGACGGGTTGCAACCTAGCTGGTCCGGGAAAATCTTCCAGGATTTCCCATTGGAAGAGCTCGGTTCCACGCTTTGACAGATCCAGGGAAAGAAAGCCTGAGGCCGGCACTCCGCTGGTCTGACCACCCACCACGTAAACAATCTCATCAATCAAAGCTGCACCCATCTGTGTCATGGGGAAAGGTAAACCGGGCCATTCTTCCACATCCAGGGTTGATGATTCCTTCTTCCATTTTAAGAGATATACTTCACTATAGGCATTAGAGCTTCCATTTCCTCCAATGCACAGCAGACCTTCAGGCACACTTACCGATGCGCCATAAGCTGTTGCCAGAGGAATTTTGAATCCTGTAAGCCACTGCCAGTTCCCCTCTCTCTCAGTAAATACAAAAGCATCATCGTAGTACTTTTTTATGCCTCCATCGCGAACCGGTCTAGCTGGAAAATTGCATCCCCCTGCAACAATCACCACATCACCACATGTACCTGCAAAAGGGGAGGCAATACCCAACTGTGTTTCGACTCCAGGAGGTGGAGGAAGATCTGGGTATTCCGACCATGAAAATTGATTCCTATAATCCGATTGAGATGCAGCTTCCCGGGAAGCTGAAAGGAGGAGCAGAACGAGAAGAAGGAAAGGGGGTCGAAGGCTTATCATGCGTTCATTCTTCTATGTACTCTAGTGATTACAGTAATCAAAAAATCCAATGGCTTCCAGATCCTTTTTCAACATAATTTCTTCCTGATCTGAGATGGTCTGCAGGGGGATCCGGTTGGGGCCGCAATCCAAACCCAGGAATTTCATGATCCGTTTCCCACCCATGATGTTTCCCCGGTATTTCCCCAGGATCTCGCAAAACTGATGAGATTTGTGCTGAAGCTCCCTGCATTTCTCCATATCCTTCAACTGATAGGCCTTGCTCATATCACTATAGAGACTGAAACAATGGTTGTAGGTTCCACCCACTCCTGAACGGTTTCCATAGGCCAGTCCGTCGAGAAACATCTCATCTAATCCCCACATCATTTCGTATTTCCCTTCAGCAATGTGGCGGCACTGCTCAAATTCAAACATATTGAGGTAGGTGTATTTAACACCTGCAAAATTTGGAATCTCCCTTTGGGCAGCGCTCAAGAGCTCGGTCACCGAAAGATGTACACCATTTAATGCTGGAATATGGTAGTAATAGAAGGGCAGGCCGGGAGCTGATTTGGCAATGGCTTTGCAGTAACTTATCAGCTCTTCGTTCCTTGAGGGAGGAAGAAAGGCAGGCGCCATGGCTGCCACTGCCCATGCTCCGGCTTTCTCTGCGTGGGCAGCCAGGCTAAGCTGGTCCCTCAAATTTGTCCCACCGGTGTGAACGACTATTTTTAATTTCCCTTTACTTGCCTCTATCCATTTTTCTACAAGGGCCATTCTCTCCTCCTTGTTCAGCAGGGCCCCTTCACCGGTACTTCCGCAAATAAAAGCACCATCCAAATTATTGCGAATTAAATAACTGGTATATTCCGGTATCAGGTTCAGGTTCAGGTCCCCATTTTCCAACATGGGTGTGAAAGGGGCAGCAATGTATCCATCTATCCTATTCATGGCAGTTAATTTTTCTGAGGCTTTTCGTAATGATCCGCCCCATCGGTAAGCCACTCCAGGGAGAAGCTTACAAACACATTTTCTGTATAGTCATTTTTTTCAAAGAACAGACCGATATCTCCGTTCTCAAGCACTGTAAGAGAAGAGTAAGCGGAACCACCCGGGTATATAGTTTTTCCCTCAGTCCAGCTTAGCCCTTCATCATAGCTGATCCTGACAGTCATGTTTTCTCTCCCTTTTTTCATTTTGGCATTGGAAAAAAGCAAACGGCTAAGCTGATATCCGTCTATGGTTGAAGTATAGCGGATGATGCTCCCGTTGCAACCCGGATCGATAAGTTCGGGCTCAGGCCTGCTGTCCCAGCTAATGCCCTGATCTGAGCTTACATGCACATAGCGTATTCCTCTTCCATTGGCACGACAGTTTACCATCCAGCGCCCATCTTCAAGTTCCACCACTTTCGATTCGTTTCCTGGTTTCAGGGCTGTGTCAATCAAATGCCATGACTTTCCATGGTCGTCACTTCCAAAAAGGTGCAGGCCATGGTCCAGGTTAACCATGCAATGTAGCAGCTTTCCGGATCTGGTCTGAATGCCTCGGCCGGAGGTGATAAATTTGAAATCTTTGTGCCATTGGGATTTGGCAATTTGAGATGTAATATCTTCAGCTTCGCTCCACGACTTCCCATGATCGGAGCTTTTGATCACATGCAGGTAGTAGATACCAGGTTCCTTCTCCAGGTCCATGAAGTTGTAAAACAGGAAGATCTCGCTGGTGACCTGATCCACAATCATGGAAGGATCGGATGCGGACTTTCCCTCGGGAAGATCTACAATCTTTTCGATTTCAGACCAGCTCTTACCATGATCCTGACTGCGCCTGATCACAATGTTAATATCACCGCTTCCTCTCAGGTCATTACAGGAAGGCACCCGCTCGTCGATGGCGACTACCAGGTCGCCGTTGGTAGCTGTAACAATGGCAGGAATCCTGTAGCAGGATACCGCGGGATTCATTGATGTATTAAAGAGATCGTGAACCTCGGTCAGTCCCTCGGCCAACTCTGGCTCCTTATTTTGAGCCAGGATATGTGCGGAGGAGAGAAATAATAATCCTAAAATCAGTAGTTTTCTTTTCATATTCCAAATTGACATCCTCCATCACCTAAAGAAAATGGATTCCTTTGACTTTAACAAGCTTGGGGCAGTAATTCCTCACGGGTTCCTGCAGGTTTCTGCTTCCGATCGCTTATGCGATTCGATCCACAGACCATCCCCGTTTGCCCAACGGTTAAAATGTTTTTAGCGGCGTTTATATCTGCGTTATCCTCATGACAACATACCTGGCATTTGAAGGCAACCTGTGATACTCTGTTCTCTTTTGCCGTGTGACCACAACATGAGCATCGCTGTGAAGTATGCTTGGGGTTGACTTCAACCAGTATTCCTCCCCTCCAGAAAAGCTTGTAATCAAGCTGTCTTTTGAATTCAAACCAACCCTGGTCTAGGATGGATTTATTCAATCCTGACTTTGCTTTGATGTTTTGACCAGGATTTTCGATAGTACCCCTTGCCGATGCACTCATATTCCTGATCTGTAGTCCTTCCACATATACCTTGGCTTGGTTTTCACTTATCTCGGTACTCAGCTTATGAAGGAAGTCCGATCGTACATTAGCTATTTTGCGATGAAGTTTTGCTATTTTTATTTTCTGTTTCTTCCAGTTTTTTGAACCTTTCTTCTTTCTCGATAGTTTCCTCTGCTCTAATGCCAGCTGCTCTTCATGCTTCCTGAAACTATGCACTCCCTCAACCTTGCTTCCATCTGAATAGGCAGCAAAGCATTTTATCCCTACATCAATCCCTATCTCTGAAAAAGAAGCATGCTTACCTATTTCAATCGTTTCTTCAACCTGGATGGAAGCAAACCACTGCCCACCCCGGTGGGTGACGGTGACATTCTTAATTATGCCGCATATATCACGGCTTTTGTAAAAGCCCACCCAACCAATCTTTGGAAGAAAGATCCTGCGATTATCAATCTTAAAGCCCTGGGGAAAACGTATTCCATCATTGAGTCTCCTTTTCTTAAATACAGGGGTACGCTTTAAGGGCTGGCTTTTATCAAAGCAATCTTTAAAAGCCTTTTCCAGATCCATTAACTTTTGTTGTAATACCTGAGAAGGACATTCCTTCAAAAAACCGTACTCTTCGGATCGTTTCCATACAGTAAGCCAAAAAGCCAGTTCGTTGTACCAGAGTATCGCTTGCCTCTTCTCCAACCGCTCCAGATTCATGGCCAGACATTTGTTCCACAGAAACCGAGCAGAGCCATTATATTGTAACAGTTTATTCTCAATATTACTATTGGTCTTTAATCTGTATTTATATGCTTTTCGTATCTTTAACATATATACTAAATATACGAAATATCAACGTAATACGCAAGATCTAAGAACAAAGAAATTTGTCGAATATTCACTCCATTTGCATTTGGTCATTATTACTAAGTACAAAAAGAAAGTGTTCACTGAGACCATGTGCGAAAGACTGCATTTTTACTTCAATAGGGTGTGTGATGACTTCGGATGTAAGCTTGTTGAATCCAGGGGAGAGAAGGATTATGTGCACGTACTGATTGAACCATTACCACATACCACACCATCAAGGTTGGTGAATAGCCTTAAAGGAGTTTCATCCAGAATTCTCAGGCAGGAGTTCCCCGAGCTTGAACAGGACTACTGGAAAGGTGGACTATGGTCTCCATGCTATTATATCGCTTCTTGCAGAGGAGCACCACTCGAAATTGTCCAAAAGTTTATCGAAAATCAGTAAATTTGTTCTTTTTCCTTTACCTGGAGAGAAATGCTTTAAAGACAAGTTAATATAAAGCATTCCATTGACTAATATTAACCTTATAAAAACGGAATATGAAAAAATTACTAGTGGCCCTTTTGATTGCACTTGGAATTTTGCAGAGCTCTGCTGTAGAACCAGGTGAAAGAATCCGTATTCTGATCTATACCAAAAACGGAGAAGGCTATGTGCATGAGAACATTGCGGCAAGCGTTGCTGCATTGGAAAAAATCTGCGCAGAGGAGGGATTCCTTACAGAGGTATCGGATCAACCTTCGGTTTTTACCAGCGAGAATCTGGAGATATACGATGCCATAGTATTTTCCAACTCCAACAATGAAGGATTTGATACCGAGGAGCAGAAGAAAGCTTTTCAGGAATATATACGGAGTGGGGGAGGATTTATGGCCATACACTCGGCCAATGCCACAGAAAGGGAATGGCCCTGGTACTGGGCCATGGTAGGTGGCAAGTTTATCCGCCATGCTCCTCACCAGGAGTTTGATGTGGTGCTGACTGATGCGGATCACCCATCCACTTCACATCTGCCTGCCAGGTGGACCATTAAGGATGAATGTTACTACTCCTTCCAGTTGAATCCTGATATACATGTAGTGCTATCGGCTGACATGACCACTGTGGAGGATGAAGGAAAGGATGAATATCCCGGTGAGACCTTTGGTCAGTTATTTCCCCTGGCCTGGTGCCACGAGTTTGAAGGTGGGCGTCAGTTTTATACGGCCCTGGGTCACGATCCCTGGTTCTACGAAGATCCCTTATTTGTGGAGCATCTCAGGGGTGGTCTAATGTGGATTCTGGACAAAGAATAAGAGCAATATGCTCAGTACTATTTAGGGAATCGTTCGCTCGAAATTCCTGATGCCAAAACATATTTTACCAGTCCTACTTCTTTGGCTAGGTATATTTCAATTACTGTGAAATCAATCCAATAATTGTTGAAATCCTTTAAGGTGAAATGCAGAACCTCCTGGTAAGTCCCGTATGCGGTAAGCAGTGAATCGAGAATCTCAACAGTGGACATGATCTCAAGGTCATCGTGTGCCTCGTAGCCCTTGTCAGTCATCAGAAGGTTCTTGTTACCAAATGGAGTATACAGGCTGTATATGGTTTCAAAATCAAAGTCATACGAGAAGTCTACCTGTTCCAGTGAAATGGTGATATGATCTCCATGTGGTGGACTGTTAGCCCTCATGGAGATTCCCAGGACCATGCCAAAACCGGATTTAAATGATTGGAAACACTCTTCTGTATATGAGGTCCGGGTGTTGATTCCCAGAAACGTACTCCAGCTTTTCCCAAATGTTTCATTATTTCCGGTCATCCTGAAGCTTGACGAGATTCCATTAATATCTTTCATAATGAACACTTCTCCTATAGAGTCGGGAGCAAGCCATTCCTTATGGACCTCTTCCAGGTAATAGTGTTCTTCCTTCAGGGGGTGTTCACCTTCACCGCCGCATGACAGGAGAAAGAATCCCATGCTAAAATATAAAAGCTTAATTGCTGATCTCATAAAACTCTCTGTTGCTCATTAGAATCTTCAGGATACCATGTGAGGTATTGTAATAGATACTATCGGCCAGGATCTGTCCCTCAGGAATTCCATCCCTCCAGTTGTTCCCAATCTTGTACACTTCTCTGTACCAGTTCTGACCAATTTGAATGGAATCGAAGTAGGTGTGACCAAAGTCGATCTGAATGGTAAAGGGAAGCCAGAAGCTTGAACCGCCGGCCCAGATCAGGCAGGAATATTGGGTAGTGTCACTTTTACGGATTCCTACATTGCATGAGAAAATTGGATAATCCGGGGTGAGTATGCTAAGATCTGATTCACTTCTAACCTCGGTGCATTCATCATAATAGTCTGTTTGCATTTCCCTGGTCCTGCTGGCAAGAAAAGAGACCTCTTGTCCCTCAGAGTGGATGAAACTGTATGACTGGCCGTCAAGGTAGGGCGAACAGTTGATTGCCTCGTCACTTAAGGTTCCATATTCGATTAACTTGTATTCACAGAGAGGAGGACAGCCCGTAAGAATCAAGGCTATCAATCCCAACAACAGGTATGTATATCCACTTCGCATTTCTTGAGCTCCGATTTGCTATTTAATTCACCTTTCTTCCAGATATAGCAGCCAGCCTTTGCGAGGCTCAACCTCTATGGGTTCAACAAAGCTTAGATCATGAGCGTCCTGAAAATTTTCTATCTCAGGGGCAGTCAGTATAACATGCTCCGGTCCGAACTTCAGCTGATTCCAGTCAATTTGAAGTGTCACTTCGTGTATCTCATCAGAAAAATTCCCGACAGAGATAAGCACTTTCTCCTTATGTATATAGGCCGTAGCTTTCACCTTCGGGTTACCGGTTTCCACTAATGCATCCTCCTCCCAGAATCCCCGCATCATAGCGCTGTCAATACCAAATTCATCCCAGATGTTCCAGATGGCAACCGGGTTGCATAATACGCCTTCGGTGGACCATGGCAGCCGGGTAGTCATTCCAAAGACCATACCCAGCCATGGGTTTCCTCCACCATGCAACATATCTCCCATATGGCCAAAAGGAATGCCGGAAACCTCCACCAACCAGTTTTCCCAGGACATCTCATCGTAGAGAAAACTTTCCCCGAACCACAACTTGTCCACATAGGGGAAGTATTCGGCATACTGAGTGGCTGGCCCTTTGGAGAAGCCGGTATTTGAGTGCAGATCAATGAGACATCCGGGCTTCTCACGATCCATCACCTTCCTGATCCTTTTCATAATGTGGCGATCAAAGGAGACATCATCCATGTAGAGTCCGTCGATTCCCACATTTCGTATGAGCCATCCCAGGCCTTCAATGTAGTAGTTGATCCATCGGCTGTCTCCCGGAGCCGTCAGGATGGAGGCATCCACCCGTGTATCATCGGCATGGTCGTACCACTGGGGTCTGTAGGCCATAACCAGGTGCTCCCTGAGCCAGGGATATCCTCCTCCTGCTCCGTAATCGAATATTTCGTCCTGGAGACTTCTCAGGGCCCAGATTTCAGGAAGGTGATTGCTTAGTTCCCGAATAGTATAATAAATCTTTACTTTTAATCCCTTTGCCTGGTTCCTCTCAACAAAGGGTTTCATCATATCAACTGCAATAAATGGATAGTTGATGAATGGATTAAAAGGATTGGCATGGTGCAGGTTCACGATCCGTACCCCTGCTTCCAGGTCTTCGGGGCCAGGATCAGGTTCACTGGAGTTGTGGTAATAGCGATTCTGGAATTGCGATGCTGGATTAAGAGCTTTCACCGGTGTGATAAGCAAGGCAAATTCAAAATCCAGTTCATCCCCTTTTTCCAGATCACGCTCTCCGCTGTATACAGTTGCCAGAACCTCTGTATCGCCTGACTCAATCCTGAACCCACCCTTTCCGTCATTGTTCCAACTTTTAGGAGGTCTTGGGTGATAAAGGTTTAGCAGGGGACCATGATAGGAGCTTCCCCGCAGTTCTACCCAGAGTCCGCCCCTGGTGTTTCCGATCCAGAAACTGTCCTCCGGACCATTCCAGGGAGCGTTGTGTTGTTGAGGTACTCCGGTCCCCGGGAGTCCCATCCCCATCATATATTGCGCGATCTCTTTGCGAAAAGGGATCTCCAGCTTAATGTCTTTCAGCTTTAAATCCTGAAGTGCTTTAATATGAATACTATAGCGCAGGTAGCCATCCGATTCCAGGCTTCCCTCTCCCCGGAAATCCATAAACTCTGAATTCCTGGTCCAGGTTGAACTCACGACACCTCCGTGGTTTTCAAGGGATTGAAAGCTGCTTGGGGAAAATTCCTCTTCCCTGTTCTGACCGATAATCCGGAACGCCACCGGGCCATTGAGAATTTCAGTTTCATATGCCCGGAGAGATGCCGGAAGTCCGCTTCCCCCTGTTCTTATGTTTTTCCCATGAAGTTCAAAATCAAATTCTCCTGTCTGACGGATGGGCGTATAAGGAGCCACAGGCTTGGTGTCTTGTCCGGCCCTTGAATTGAGCCAGCGCAGCCTGGAATGACGCCACGGTTCACCATCACCCCGGTCGGCCAGTATTTTCCTGTCAATTTTCAATTCAACACTTATTTCCTGCTTTTTTCCGGCAGAAGGCCCCACAAGAATGCTTCCATGATAGCTTCCTGGTGACACGTCTTCAGGAATATCCACTCCCATCCAGAGGGCCTGCACACGATCCTGCCTGACATCCACATCTTTTGTAAAGGGATTTCCGTAGGTGTCTATTCCCCCGGTATTGAAGCTGGTGAGCCTGCTGCTTTCCAATTCATTTCCGCCGGGTCCCTTTAGTGATGAAAAAGTCACCTGCAGATCTTCCACTTCTGCCTTACTGGCAAAGAGCGCCACCTGAAACACATAGTACTCGTTCCTGTGAGCACTTCCTGAGAAATGATTGAGCTTTGGATCCTGGATCCAACGCAGGGGAATCGCATCCCACATGCGGACCGGGTAAGCCCGGTTCTCGGTAAATAGAAGAAAAGTATCACTGTGCACCTTCAGAAAAGCTTCCTTCTCTGATTCAAACGGGACCACCTCCATGGGGTAGAAGTTATCCAGTTTGGTGCGGGCTTCAAAGTGAAGCAGCGAGGCAGATGGGACATTCTTTTGCTCCGTTCTTTCAAGCCAATCCGGATCGGGAGAATCCTCCACCGGAAGGTAGCCTTTGTTGTAAAATCCATATCCCTCCTGGACCTCGAAGGGGAGGTAGTAGAAATAGTAGATTCCTTCTTTTACCGGTCCGGCCAGGACCTCACATTTTTCTCCATCCACCCTGATTCTGTGAATGTTGAGAATTGTATCACCGGTCTCAGCGGATACAAGCAGGAGCATTCGTTTTTGGGGATCACGGTCGTGCCGTCGCCAGGGAAGATCAATGCGGACCGCCTCCTCATCATTGCTGATGTTCAACACGGCCCTGTGGTTCCCAAAGGATTCGGGCCATGCCTCATCGGCTACACGGTAGAGACCGCGCTCCTCACTCTGGCATCCTGATACTATGATCAGACACAGAGATACAGCAATGCGCAAAAACAAGCCAATATTCAATTTCATTGACAATAATTAGTACTTGCCATGCGAGTTATTTCACATACTTCTCCAGCCACTGATCCTGCTCCCATAACATATGCAGAACACTTTCCCTGGCACGGTAGCCGTGGCTCTCTTTGGGTAACATCACCAGTCTGACTGTGCCTCCAAGTCCCTTCAGCGCATTGAAATAGCGGGTACTCTGCAGCGGATAGGTGCCTGAATTGTTGTCGGCTTCCCCATGGATCAGCAGCAGGGGAGACTTCATCTTGTCAGCGTGCATAAAGGGTGACATATTGTAGTATACCTCGGGAGCTTCCCAATAAGATCGCTCCTCGCTCTGAAAACCAAAGGGAGTGAGAGTGCGGTTATAGGCCCCGCTTCTGGCAATCCCTGCAGCAAAGAGGTCGGAGTGGGAGAGCAGGTTGGCTACCATAAAGGCTCCATAACTATGTCCGCCGCAGGCCACCTTGGTCCGGTCGATATATCCCATCTCATCTACAGCATCAATGGCTGCCTTTGCATTGGCCACCAGCTGCTTGCGGAAAGAGTCATTGGGCTCCTCATCGCCCTCTCCCACAATTGGAAAGGCGGCTCCGTCCAGGACCACGTATCCTTTTGCCACCCAGTAGATAGCCGAACCATAACTGGGATAAGTGAAGCGGTTGGGATTGGCAGTGGTCTGTCCGGCACTGGCTTTGTCCTTAAACTCCCGCGGATAGGCCCAGAGGATCATGGGGGCCTTTTCCTTCTTATCCATATCATAACCAACAGGCAGATAGAGGGTTCCGGAAAGTGCCAGTCCGTCGTCACGCTTGTAGTTAATCACCTCTTTATGCACGTTCTGAATACTCTTAAAAGGATTTTCAAAAGCAGTTATCTGTTTCAATTCGTCCTTTTTCAGATCTCTGAAATAATAGTTGGGATAATCGCTTGGAGACTCGATCTGTACCAGCAGCCTGTTTTTTTCCACATCGAACTGACCCAGGTTCTCAAGCTTGTCAGTATAGCTACTCTGGTATAGCCTGGTGGTCTCTCCCTTCTTCAGGTTCAGCTGATCCAGGAAGGGGAACTGTCCTTTTTCGGAGTATCCGCTTCCGATCAGGAATAGTTTGTTCTTTTGAATGCTTAGCACCCGACTCCCATATGCATTTCTATGGGTGACAAAGCGTCCCGGATCACTGTAGCGATCCTGGTAATTGCGGTCATACAGAACCACAGGGGCGCTGGAGGCATCAGCGGGATTGAATAAATATGTTTTAGTATTTCTGGTATTCCACCATTGGTCCATAGCTATGGCTATTTCCTCATTTCCCCATTGAATACCTGAGAAACGATTGATGGTTTTTAACAGGGTGACAGGGGTTCCGTTAAAAGGTGCATCCAGTTGTTTAACCTCATCCCTGTATTCCACCTCGTTTTTTGGGTCTCCTTCATCAAGTGCCTCTGCAAACACAAGGGTAGACGGCTGATCGCTACGCCATTGCAGACTTCTTCGGCCTTTGCGTACTGCCATAAAGCCAACGGGCAGGTCCTCTATAAGAGGGACTTCAAGAACTGTTTCCACCTTCTCTGCACCCCTGGTATAAATGGTGCTTGTTGATGGAAAGCGATAGAAAGGTACCAGGTAGGAGAAAGGTTTCTCCACCGTTGTAACCATCACATAGTCCCCATTGGGCGAAAAGCTGATATCGCTGTACATGGCACTGCTCATCCACACTTCGCTGCTACCGTCCAGGGAGACCTTGTGGAGCTCAGAAAGGGCCAACTGTTCAAAATTGTGTTCATCGTTTTTGTTTTGCAACAGGTCCTGATACGTGCGGTTCTGAGCCTTTTTCCCATCGGCCACAGAGATGGTAGGACCGTTTGGAACTGCATTAGCTACATCAATCAGCGCCTCTTTTTCCGGGGAGATCATCTTGACCAGCATGCCCTCACTATCCTCGAACCAGTTGATAACATCTCCCATATTAGCATTGATCCGGGCTTCTGTAAGTCGCTTTGCTGTGGCTGAAACAATGTCCAGCACCCATAGCTCCACACCGCTTGAAGTGGTGTGTGTAAAGGCAATCTTTAGCTGATCGGGCGACCAGGTGAGATTGGCCAGCTTTGGTGAGTCGGGGAGCCCTTCTACCTCAAGCACGGAGGCATCCTCTTCCCTAAGCGATTTTACCTGAAGATTGGTATAATAGTTCGTCCTGCTTCCAATATTGGTCACAGGATCGATTCGCAATCCGCCCAGGCGCAACTCCTGCCTGGAGAGCTCCTCGATGGTTTTATAGGCATCCCTGTACCGGAGTAGCATATACTCCAGCTTGTTGTCTAATTGCACGCTGGGTGACAGGGGTACATCAACAAGTTCAAGAATTTCTTTTGAAGGCTTCTGGTAGCCCAGATTTTCCTGAGCCCTGAGCCCAGGACTTAGCATGGCTGCTAAAAACAGAAGAATGGCTAGTCTTTTCATGTGGATCAATTTTGAATTGAACTGTTTAATATATCTTTAATTTTTTCGGATCAGTGAAAGTATCTGGTCAAGTTCCATGCCGACGAAGTCATCTACCACCATGGAGACACCCTCTTCCAGCAACTCTTCCTTGCTATGTCCGGATGCAATGCCTACCACCTTGATACCGGCGCTTCGGGCCGACTGAATGCCCGCTTTGGAATCCTCGAAAACAATGCAGTTTTCGGCAGCCATTCCAAGAAGTTCCAGAGATCTCAGGTAGACTTCAGGGTGTGGTTTCCCATGGCTTACATCCACCTTACCCACAATATGCTCAAAGGTATTCTCCAGCTTCAGCTTTTGTAGTCCAAGTTCTATGTTCAACACTGGGGCCGAGGTGGCCAGGGCCAGTCTCATGCCGTTCCCGGTAATCTGATTGAGAAAGTCATGCACACCCGCAATGGGCCTGACATCTTCACTCTCACGGAGGATGGTCTGGTAATTGCTGTCCACTTCATCCAGGTAGAGGTCCAGCTTATCCTGACTTAGGTCCTCCCCAAAAAGCATTCGCAGCGAAGTGGGACCAGTTCTTCCGGAAAGAACATTGTCAAAAAGTTGATCATCGAAGGGAATCTCCTGTCCGCTCAGGAATTTTCCCCATGCTATTTTATGGTATGGATTGCTATCAATCACTACGCCATCCATATCAAAAATAAAACCGTATTCCATTTGAAATTATAGGATTAGTGAAGAAGCTATTCTTCCCCGAATTTTACCCATTTCACCTTGTCGTTGTAACCTGCACTCACCACTGTATCGATGAATTGCAT
>Ga0164313_10000569_pt1 | contig 30377 bp, 28 predicted proteins | sample GuaBasSedimGuay4_FD_113735 | JGI IMG/M metagenome (GOLD analysis project Ga0164313, IMG submission 113735) | Subseafloor sediment microbial communities from Guaymas Basin, Gulf of California, Mexico - Guay4, Core 4569-4, 0-3 cm | ecosystem: Environmental > Aquatic > Marine > Hydrothermal vents... | reverse complement strand
TGTCGTTAAGGTTTCAATTAACAGCTGTCTCTTTATGCTCCCCCTTGTTGTGAGCATAAAGATGAAGCCTGCTCACGAGTGTAAAACATTCCGTGGTGAATAAAACCCGAGATAATCGACGCTTTTATGGCTGCGACCTTTCCTGAACAATCGCGTTTCGTTACCCAATCCTCTGGTACCCCCTCCAATACGTGGACAGGAGCGGGAGTGCCATCTGAGAAGCAGGATACTTCGGCTCTATCGCACCGGGTATCATAAAATGCAGGATGAAAACCATTATCCCGATTTCCCTTGCTAACGCCTCCGGTGTTTTTGAACTTGTTATTCTGCTGCTGAAGTACCTGTTGTGTGAGTGCCTGTTTCATGGTTCGTTCCTCCAGGTTGCTTAGATAATATTTTTAACATTGACCGGGCGGTTGCCATTTTATTGACCGCCCGGCCATTGCTTTATGGCGTTGCTCCCTGTTTTAGTCTTCCTGCTTTAGTCTTCCAGCTCCATTTCTTTGGCCGACTGGTTGATATCGCTGAGTGGATCCCATTTTGCTTTGACAACAGTAAGGCCTTCGATGATGGAATCGAAGAACTGGTCGGCTGCGACTGGCTGATCATCCAGGCCCTGGAACTGAGTGTTACTGCTGGTATTTACCGTTACACCAAGTATCCTTACCGTACCTGCTGTGGCGTCTTTGGCACTAGCCGGCCCGCGAATTTCAACTTTGCTGTCACTCTTGTCCCGTCTCAGTTCGCTAGCCACGAACGTATTATTAGCACCAATAAAGCCGCGAATTTCCAGGTAATCACCGCCCTGGATATCACCCAGCGATAGTGATGATTTGCTGTTACGTTTGTCTTCCATCTGTGTTTCGCCAGTAATACTCACAGTGATGCCAAGCAGGGTGACAGTGCCAGCGGCTGTGTCCACACCATTGCTATCTACCTGTGCCTGGATACGCGCATCATTGTCTTCAAATTTAACTTTGGAGGCAGATAAAACACCATTGCCATCAAGCCTGCCTTCTACCTCAAGGCGTGTTCCAGCTACAATATTATCTGAAGTACCAAACAGGAAGCGGGTTGATGTGGATGTTGTTACTACCAGGTTACCGATAACAAACTCACTGGCTGAATTTACCCGGGTCACAATACTCTCGATTTCCACTTTGGCTCCAGCGACACCGCCATTGCCCAGTTGATTTTGCGGCTCAACCTTAGTTGCGATGAGACTGGATGAACCTGGCGCATAAGCCTTGCTGTCATCTTTAACTTCGACCAGCTGTCCTGCAGCCGGATTGCCACCAGTAAAATCATTTATATTAGCGTTACTGTAATCAATGCTCAGATCATCGATATTGAAGGTTTTGGCATCCGTGTCCAGGTTACGGACATTACCAATTACGCTATAGCGATTGACCTTTGCAGGACTACTTTTTCTTTCGATAAAGCTTGCAACCAGGTCATCGTCGCTATTACGTAAGCCACTGATCTCAAGAATATCGCCTTCAGCTATAGTAGAAAGTGATGTATTGTTAAAGATAGTAGCGGGATCCGTGATAATGGTTTGTCCCATTACCGAGAGTGTGTTGCCGATAGCTGCTCCGTCCGCCGGACCTTTAACATCTTCATCGAAACTGACACTGTTCGCGATATGGCTTTGCAGATCACCTTCCACACGCACGCGCATGCCGACTTGCAGATCACGTACCACGTTTAGCTGATCGTCACCACGAAATATGCTGGCATTATCGGTATTAAACTTTATGCCGTTGACGAACACACTGCCAAATCCAGTAATTGTTCCCAAACTGACTCCACTCGTAGTAGTCGGTGTTGATTCGCTACCGCCATCACTACCGCCACCACCACAGGCTATTAGCCATAGTGGCATGCTCAAACATAAGCCATAAATTATAGTGTTTTTCATTTTTCTCTCCTCTACCTTGTCGATTCTTAGCGAATATTCAATCTTGCATTTAACAATCGATGCTGGTTTGTTAGTGGTTAAGTAATATTAAATTTGGGATTTATTTCCCAAATCGTGACTTTAATGTACTTCCACCTGATTAGTTTGTCAAGGTTTTTTTAGCGGTGTGTGTGGAAAATGGCACTTATAGACAGCATTAAGAAATGATAGTTATTATTAATATCAATAACTTATAATATATTTGCAATGATTTACTTTAGTTTAAACGTATCTGCTCATAAAGCGATGGAGCGCAAGCAGAAAATAGTCTTGAGTGGTTTGGTGTCAGTTATGCGACAGTGAGTCTGCTAGTAAACTGTATGAAAACATGTGAAATGTAAGGCCTGATCCGCGAATCCGTGTGCCCCTCCCCGGATCCTGTTAAGCACTTACTGTCTGGTTAGCTGGATGATCTTTTCTTTATCAATAATTTTAATTTGTCCACGGATTAGTACCGAGCTCCTGGAAAAGATGGAAATCTATTGGCTGTGTATGCCTGGTGCAGAGCCGAAACAGCAAGAAGAATCAGATGAAGGTTTCCTGCTAGCACTTCGATAAAAATAAATCGGAGAATTCACATTCACCATACCGCGCTGTTACAATACTGGAACAATACTGGAACAATAACAGCAGCAGATATGCGTCTTAGAAAATCAGTTCACCGCGAAGCTGGAACACTTTTGGCTGGTCCCTGACACCATCTCTGCCGGGATTTGCATCAATCCAGATATGGTTGGCACGGAAGCGAACGTTGGAATTAACATACCAGTTGAGTCCGAGAGTTATGTTTTCTTCTTCTCCTCCTGCGATATCCTGGTCGGTCAAATTGATGCTGCTATAGCGTAGAGCGAGCTCCCAGGCTCCATTCCTGCTTTTTGGATTGATCCGGTTGAAACGCCCGCGCGAGCCTTTGTAAGGCCGGGATTCTCCAGTCAGCACCCAGCTGCCGTAAACATACCAGCCGTCGAAATTGAGTTCGGCTGCACTTGCCTTACGCTTCACCGTGCTGTGAAGATACTCGCCCTGCAGGGAAAAGGCTCCAAGGGCGTAGGCGGCCTCCAGTCCATACAGTAAGCTGTGGTCCACATTGCTGATATTTCCGGTATTAACCAGGGTTTCATCGGTGACATGGGACTCGGGGCGAGTCCTGTACCTGATTTCATTATCATCATCAGGCTTTCGGTAGGCAAGGCTGCCTCCCAGGTGCAGCACTTGCTGCCTGGAACTCAATGCTGCAATTGTCACGCGACTGGACGCACCCCAGCCTTCATCTCCTTCATCGCTGACGTCTGAGTCGACTGACTCGCCGAACAGGCCCGCTGCCGCACTCCATCGCTTGCCACTGGCAAGACCGCCCAGACCCAGATTTCTTCCTGGAGAAAACGCGTCTACCGGCAACGCCCTTTCCATGAAGGTAATGGATTTACCGCTGGTTTGCTCCTCTAGCGAGAAGGGCTCCTTAAAATGACCCAGTCGGATAACCAGGGCGTCAAAACCATCATAGTCCATATACGCGTCTTTAACCTCGGCGTCATTGCCAGCAAAATCATATTCGGCAGCGTATGCCCAGTCTTTGAACATCTTGCCGGAGAAAGACAGCCTTGCTCGGCGCAGTTCGCTGCCGTTGCCGAGTGGTGCCACGTCTTCCTGGTAGGATGCCGCGTCAAACCACAGCTCGCCCCCCAGCTCAAACTCGAAATCACCATCGCCACTGCTGATTTTCAGACCACCGTCAGTTTCGACCTGTGCAAGCCTGTCATGTTTCTTTGCGCTATTTTTCTTAGCACCCTGCTGCTTTTTTATCTCCTCACGAGACAGGCGTTCATACTGTTCCTGAGTAATGGTGTTGTTATCCCTCAGAACCTCAAACAGAGTCATAACATCAGAGCTTGCTTGAGCCGTCATCGCAGTGCCTGCAATAAAACCCGCCAGTGCAAGTTCCAGTAAATGTTTTGTCTGTGTTTTACTCATTGTTGTTCTCCTGATATTGTCAACAACCTGGCGACCGGCTATGCCCAGGGTGTATTTTCTTCATTTAGTCAATTGATTATTAGCTGTTCATAACGCAGGAACAGGTAGTGCCCCGGTTTAGCCTTCAGACCTATGCCATCATCACTGACGATCAGGATACCTTCAGGGTGACCGTCCCGTAGCACTGCTGTCACACCCTCGGCCTGGCGTAAGTTTTTTATCCCGGGAACCTTGAGACGCTTTGGTTTTGTCTTCATATTAGCGTTCCATAACCAGAGCTTGAACGACTTACCTGGTTTTCTGCTGATGATCAGGAAGCCACCCAGATGCGGGTCGTAGCTCAGCGCACGGATTCCGCCTCCATGCAGGTCGAGATTGATTAAGCGAGACGAGATCTGCGGTTCCTCATCTTGCTCGAATACCGCCTGCGGATTCTCCAGTACCAAGATGATTGCATCGGACCCGGCTAGCGGGCTGCGTAGCCCGATAAGTAAGTTCTGCTTAGTGGCATCGAAGCTGAGTCCTTCGATATTGAAGCCACCACTGTTCTTGACGTCACGAATTTTGGCAGCGTCTTTCAGAGACTCATGCAGCGCAGAGATTTTCTTGCGCAGATTGCGCAGGACTTTAAAGTCAACAATCCGTTCTCCGTCCAGAGCAAAGCGCGCCAGTTGCTCGCGCTTGTCTGCCCGCTTACCGTTTTCTTTGCGCGAGTGGGACGTGATGGCGTAGATACGCCCAAGATCGTCCACTGTCACCGCCTCAAGGTCCTCCAGCGTACTCAGTACCCGGTTTGGCGAACTCCAGCTGAGCAGGGAGCTGTGATAGATAGACTGTTCGGAAACCTGTCCGTCAGGCTGCAGTGAGAACACAGCTAACGGGTGAGCCGCCTCATCTTCAACCACCAGGAAACGTTCGTCTGGTAGTTGCACAACCCCGGATGGTTCATAGATTTTTTCAAACTTACGAAATTTTTCGAATCCCGAAATACCCTCAGCAGCATAGCTACTACCCGACAAGACATAAAACAGCGAGCTCAGAAACATTAGCTGAGCTCGCATGGCTTTTATAGCCCGAAAAAAGGCGGCCAAAAATGGTTTGTGCATACTTCTACTGTACCTGCTGAATTGGTGCAACCCTGGCTTGAAGAGAAGTCATAATCTCTGTCAGTCCATGTGTATTATAGAACATGCCAACCGACAGTAATATTAAAGTACTCACTGTCAAACCAGTCAGAAATACCAGGTAAGAGAGTTTCAGTAAGCGGAACTTGCGATCCGCATCAAGGCCCAGTTTATAAAGTTGACGTGACATGCTCTTGTAGATGCGTTTGTTGTTACGCATCAAACCCGACATGACTTTTGAGTGCTCAATTATGCTTAGTGAAGAAAACTCTTCGAATATCAGAATATTTGCTTCATCTTTTTTGAAATCCTTGATGCTATTCTTTTTCCTGACACATTTGGGTTGAGCCGCCAGCACCGCAAAGATGATTGATGCAAGGCAAGTTGCCAAAAACACCGCGATTGGCATAGTAAAGGCGGGCTCTGCAACTAGCACGAAAGGACCGGAGAGTGTTAATACAGACAGAATGAGTCCATTCAACGAGATCATGATGTTGGCCTTGGTGGCTGCCAGCGAGGTTAGATCCAGCTGGGTCCGGTAAGCGGTGCGAAACATTGTTTCTATGCATTTCGAGCTTCCCAGTGCTTTTTTCGCTTTTTTCTTCTTCGCCTTTTTATTTTTAATTTCACCTGCTGGCTCCGCAGTCGTCGTGACTGGCTGATCCTTAACGGGTTTGAGGTCGTCCCGCCGGCGGTGTGGAAATAAGGCCGTGGTGCTACGCTCAGGTTTATGCTCAGAGGAATCCGGAAGTTGTTTGACGCATTCTTGTTTGTTCATAACTTGTACTCTTTTGTTGCTTTATTTAAGCGGGAACCATATCGGATACTGAAGCTAACCAAACTGGATCAGGATTCTTATTTTGGGATTTATTTCCCAATTGATGATTTCAATTATTGCCAAATTGAACAGAATGTCAAGAACTAAATGCGTAAATAGCTAGAAAACAGATTATTTGATTAAATCTTTCATTTCGTATAATGCCGGGAATTTATATTCAGACAGAGGCATAGCTGGATATTGTTAATGCTTTAGGGCAGCTCTATATACCTTCTCAAGGTATGAGAACGCCTGGATATGAATACCCTGCACTGGCTTATGTATCATCAGGAATGTCGAATAACCTTTGAAAAATCTACCTGGCGCAGCACACCCGGATTACGGTAAGGCCTGATTCGCGGATCCGTGTGTCCCTCTGACCTCAATGCCAGTAAGTTAACGACACGCCGGCAAAGCTTCCGCATCCTGCTCACGCCCCTTACCTACGTCCGTGTAGGCAACGGCAAAGCCTTATGCCGGCCTACAAAATGCTGAGTCCTCCTGTAGGCCGGCATAAGCGATAGCGTTGCCGGCAAGACATTGGCACAGAATTCCTTAACTTACTAGCATTGCCGCCTGTGCAGTTATTGAATTGTGGTTTTTGTCTACATGATTATAGGCTTTTCAAGTATTCAACCAGATCGGCTTTTTCTGTTTCTGTAAGCGCAGGGATACCGGTTACCGATGTTTTTGCGATCAATTGATTGATTACATCAATCAGCTCTGCCGCACTACCATCATGGAAGTAAGGCGCAGTAGAGCTGATGCCACGCAAGCTGGGTACATGAATCCCACCAGCCAGTCCGCCAGCCGGTTCGGTTGCGGTCACTTTGAAAAATCCCGGCCCGGTCAGGTCTGCCGAACTGTGACAAGCTGAACAGTTAGCCTTGCCGTAGAACAGGTCAAAACCTGACTCAGCACTGGCTGCATCGAATGCGCCCGGTGCGGGGCTGGTTATGGATTGCATGAAGTGCTGGATATCCAGCAGTTTCTGCATGGTGATATCGTTGCCAGGGTCATTGGCTTCTGCAGCTACCAGCAAATCGACTAATGACTGCGGCGGCGTGATACTCAGTTCAGGAGGAAGGGTACCATTAGGCATAGCAAACGCACCATTGGCATGCATCACCAGGTCATATACCGCTTCACTGATGCTGGCCAGGCCGTTACCTGCGTCACTGCTTTTAAGCAGGCCATCCCAGCCAATGGTGTAACCCTGCTCTTCCAGATCGACAAAATTCCAGATCGGTGGATAGGCGGTAGGGTTTGCTACGCCGTCATCCAGAGCATTATCAGGCAATGAACGCACATCGAAACGGCCAGGGCCCCAGCTATTGAGGAAATCAACCGTTGCCTGTCCGGCACCTACTGCAAAAGGAGTAAACGCAAGAATAGCGCCTGAGTCCATATTATTATTGGGTATACCATCAATATTTGGCACACCGATGGGCAAAGCGACTGTACCGGCATTCATTTCAAACTCGGTGGGCGTGACATTAACATGACATAAGGCACAGGTTAAACCGGCTGAAATCATGGTGTCATCCGCAGGATCACTCGTGGCGTAAACACCTTTTACACCAATAACCGCACCGGCTTTTATCAACATTTTAGTGATATCAGGATTCTGCAAGGCAGCATCCTTTGCATCCAGATCGGAACCGATCATAACATCGACGATACCCTGAGGCACTTTGGTTAAATCAACCTGTACACCCAGTGCCACGGCATCAGCAGGAGAGACGCCATTTAATACCTCATGCAGTCCCATAACCCCGCCAAAAAAGTTCTCATTACTAAAAGTCTCACTCATAAAGACCTCTTTGCCACTGTCCACCGCCGCACCGGAGGTATGCTGAAGCGTGTGGAATTTCACCTGGTAAACTTCATCAACCGTTTTGCTTCTGGCAACCACGTTTTGTGTGGTGGCCCGGTAAAAGCTGGCAATACGCTGTGGCGTGGTGTTTGCCTGTTTAACCAGTTCAGCCAGCTCAGGATGGGTTGGAGCAGTATTGCTGCGCAGGGCAACTTTCATTGTCTGGCTGAGCGTGACCGACCCACCGGAAACAGCACTGAGTTTTACCCTAAACGCATCGCTGTGAACACCGTTTACAGCTTTGCTGACGCGGATAATCTCCAGTTCAGCATCCTCACTCAGCGCACCGGCAGGAATGTTCAGGGTAATAGCGGGTGATGTGGAATCATCACTGATTTCAGCGCCGAGTGATGCAATTATGGTTTCTTTGAGGACAACATCCTCATTGAGAACAACATCCTCATTGTTATTGTCATTTGAGCAACTGCTTAATAGCAAACTGCCAAGGATTATTACCAGCAATGTTTTTGCATGATAAAATGATTTCATAGCTTGTGCCTCTATTGATTTTTAGAATGACCTATTTGGGTCGAGCAGAGGTTAGCAATGCATGTCAGGCGAGTCGGTGACAATGTCACGCAAATTAGAGACTATTGTTCTAATACTGAAAGCGCTACTTGCATAAATCCCTAATCAATACATAATATCTGTAAAACGTAAATTGTATATTTTTGCGATAAACAGTTTGACTTTTCATTTAATGGGATTATAATCCCAAATATGAGTAATACAATAAATCAAATTCTCACTGAAAGCGCGCTACAAATTCTGCGTCCACTGGTACGTGTGATGATTCGAAATGGTGTCTCTGCTGGTAGTTTCGAGGAAATGGTGCGCAAAGCCTATGTCGATGAAGCATTTTTGATAGCAGCAAAAAACCAGAAAAAAACAACTATATCCGGCGTTTCTGCTCAAACCGGTTTATCCCGTAAAGAAGTTAAACGATTACATGAGCTGGTAGAACCACACAATGTTAAGGTCGAGCAAAAATATAACCGGGCCGTTAGAGTAATAAGCGGCTGGTGTAATGACGATAATTTTATCGATGCACAGGGGAATGCCAAAACATTACCATTGAGCGACGAAGGTGATTCATTCGCCGCCCTGGTAAAACAATACAGCGGCGACATTACCCCCAAAGCCATGCTCGACCTGTTACTCAATGCTGAGTGTATAAAAATAGAAGACAATATGGCGCATTTAGTCAAACAGGCGTACGTTCCTGGTAAAGACTCTGCAGAAGTTATCCGTATACTTGGGGTTGATACTAGCGAATTGCTCAACACCATCGATCATAACCTGGTTGATGTAGACAATAACAAACGCTTCCAGCGAAAAGTGTCCAGCGCACTACTCAATAAACACGCCACTGAAGAGTTTAAAAAATTATCTAATAAGCAGTCACAGGCCCTGCTCGAACAACTCGATGCATGGCTAACACAAAATGAAGTTGAACCAGATGACGAAAACGCCTGTTATGTCAGCCTGGGCATTTATTATTATGAACAATAAAGTTCAGGAGAAAACTATGAATACATTACTTACAAAAAGCACACTAAGTGCTGCAATCGCCTTAACCCTTGTCGCCTGTAGCGGTGGCGGCGGTAGTAGTGGCGGTGTCGCCGGCATCGGTGGCTCGGGTTATATTTCTTCAGGCAGTGTTACCGGTTTTGGTAGTGTGTTTGTTAATGGGGTTGAGTTTGAAACGGATACCGCAGAGTTTGAAATTGAAGGCGAAACAAGTGGCCGTTCACAGACTGACCTTGTCGAAGGTATGCGCGTTAAAGTATTCGGTACAATTAGTGATGATGGGGTAACGGGTACAGCAACCAAGGTTGAGTTTGAAGATCAACTGGAAGGGCCTGTCAGTTCTGCTACGTTCACAGAAGATGCGGATTTGGAAAACAAAACCTTTACCGTTCTTGGTGTAACCGTCAACATTAATTCAGTTGATACAAATTTTGTTGGCACAACATATGACCTTATTGCTTCTGGCGACAATATCCAGATCAGTGGTTTCTTTGATGATACAGGTGTATTACAGGCTACAGCAGTAGTTGAAAAAGATGCCTTTGTTGCCGGCACCACCATTATCGAAGCTAAAGGCACAATCTCTGCATTGTCCTCTAACGACTTCACTCTTACTGTTGGTTCAGCCACACTCACTGTTAATGCCGATGGTGCGGATACTAGCCAGGTAACAGGTGGACTGGCAAATGGTCAGTTTGTTGAAGTTAAAGGCACCATCACAGCAGTAGACGGCACATCTATCTCCGCGACCCTGGTCAAGCTTGAAGATAACAATCCTGCTGAAGGCGCTGAAGTTGAAATCGAAGGCATTATCACTGATTTTTCTGCAGCAACCAATACCTTCAAGATTGATGGTATTGCGATTGATGCTTCATCAACAACACTAACAAAAACACCCTCTACGCTGACACTGGTAGATGGTATTAAAGTTGAAGTGGAAGGTCCGGTAAGCAACGGTGTATTGCAAGCCAACACATTAAAACTACGGGAAGGTAATGTCAAAGTATATGCACCAGCTTCAGGTGTAACTGAAAATACCGCAGACAACACATTTACATTCACCATGACTGTATCTGATGACCCCGTTACGGTTACAGTTAATAAAAGTACACGTCTGGATGACAAAGTGATCACTGAAACATTTGCTGAAGCAGCCACAAAACTCGGCAACCAGTTCTTACGAGTCCGCGGTATACCTGACGGCACGAATAGCATTATTGCCACTCGTGCTCGTATCGAACAGCCAGATGATGATGTCATATTGCAAGGTGTGGTCGACTCTAAAGATTCAGGAAACAACACTATTACAGTGTTAGGCATTACTGTTGAAGTAAATGGAACTACAGAATTCACAGATATTGATAACACCCCATTCATTGGTGGTCAAGGTAACTTTTTTAATGGTTTAGTTGAAGGTACAACACTGGTTAAAATCAAAGACAAAGATCCTGTTGATGGCTTTGCCGATGAAGTTGAATTACAGCTACCCTAAATATTTACATAGCCAGGTGATGGTAAGCACAGGGACGTGTGTTTTTAACTCTTACCTGAGGTTTAAACCACTAAAATCAAATAAGCATCACTATGAACAATCTAACCTGTATATTTTAAAACGCCTATAATAAATGGAGTCAGCTACTAGTTGCGCTTACTTAAGGAACCTCTGATTAAGTACGCTCTTTGTCATTCTGAGCGAAGTCGAAGAATCTTTTACCACTGCGCTATCAAATAGTTACGGAGTATAAGATCTTTCGACTTCGCTCAAGATGACACTTAATCAGAGCTTCCCTAAGCTACAACTCAATGATTCATATGACAAATGTCTAGTGTATTTTGTAGGATGCGGTGAGGTACGAATCGCATCAATCACGACTTTATAATAATCGTTAATATACAGTTTACCCTGGCAATAATGGCTGACAGCCATAACAATTAACCTCCATGTTATGCATTCATGATTGTTAACAGATCTGATATTTATCTTTTATGCTAGAAACTTTTTCATCGTTCCCCGTAGCTCTGCTCTCAGTTTTTTCTTTAATCGGGCTTGCAGAGATAGGTGACAAAAGCCAACTGGTCTGTATAGCTCTTGCGGTACGCTATCGTGCAGCACCCGTTCTTATGGGTGCAATAGCAGCTTTTGCTTTACTCAACCTGGCTGCCGTTTTAGTCGGCGCGGCAGTTGCAAACTGGCTACCAGAGCAAATTATTACCCTGGTTGTTGGTGTGCTGTTTCTTCTGTTTGGTGCTCATGCCTTTAGCAGCAGTGGTATTGAAGAAGAAAATGATGTTATTACTGATAAAGCTAATCACGGCATCTTTTTCAGTACGTTTTTTTTGATTACCCTGGCTGAGTTTGGTGACAAAACACAGATTGCTGTTGCAGGTTTGGCAAGTACAGTAGACATAACTGCAGTGTGGCTGGGTGCAACGCTGGCGTTGGCGCTTACCTCTGCTATTGGCGTGCTGGCAGGCCGTACAATTTTACAGCGTGTTCCCGTAATCCTGCTTCATCGTATGAGCGGGGCCTTGTTTATCCTGTTCGGAGTGACAGCATTACTGAGTCTCTGGTGGTAGCGTACTTATCATTAGCAAGCTCGTTCACGTCGCCAGACATGCACTCCATTTTTAGATCGCCAATGATAGTCCTGCAACGATGCGTGTATCGATATCTGTCTGTTTTCCATTTTGATTTTCAATAATGGGCATGCCAACAGAAATAAAGCCGCCAAACTTACCCGCTGAAACTCTTACGCCAGGTGACAGGAATAAAATCGATCCGCCTGAATTCTCATCCTCGATACCGGATATTTCATTCTTAGCTCGTGTCTCACCATTGAGCTCAATTAACAGATCCCACTCTACCCCGGTGACTTCTAAATCGTTATGGTCATGACTTGCATGGTCATGATTTTCATCAAAACCCAGGCGATAAGATAATGCTGCATTGTAGGAAAGTGCATCACCAATCTCTGTGGACTGTGAACCTTCTGTTGTTTTATTGTAAAGAATGTTGGCGTGATAGCCAAAAGCATTAATATTTTTACTTATGGATGTGCCTAACAGATAATCCCATGAGCCTGAACCAGGCTGAAATTCGGTTTCAAACCTGACGCCATCTTTATCTTTCACTTCGGTTTCACCCGTTGGCGTCTTTATGCCAAACTGTATAGCAACATCTGTTTTTTCACTGTTTGAAACTTGATATTGAGCCAGTATTAAAAGGTCGCCAACACCGGAAGAATCACCATGTGTATGCGCTTCTGGCACACCATCTTCGATTTCACTTTCACGAATATTTTTTCTTTCAATATAGGGAAGTCTGGCGTTAACACTTAGATCATCTGTCACACCATATGATAACGAGAGCGAGGTGCTGGTTATTTTATCGATGCTATGAACACCTTCCAGACCATCTGCAGCAAAATCCTCTAGCTGCTGCGTACTGAATGCATCATTATTAATAATTTCAGCACGCACACCAAATCCCCAGCTACCTGCAGGCATTGGGATCGCCGGAATAGTACTGACAGGGCCCGCTCCTTCAGCCCCAAATGCGACCGTTGGATGATCGGCAGAGGCAACATGGCCAAATGTGCTTAAAGTTATACACAGGACTATCTGCTGTCTTTTAATCATGCTAAATCTCTATAAGTGAATGTCAGTACCATCAAGCTGATGGTGGTTAAAGAGTGCCATGCATATTTTGCATCATTTTACAGACCACTTAAAGCCGTATTTTATACACATCATAAGTAGACAGCGACCCGGAGCAGCTCTGCTGGTTGCTGTATTTTATTGCTTGCTTTCTCCTGTAAAACACTTCTTTATATCTCATCTATACTCATGGCATGACGAGCAAAATATGTCATTGCGTACAAGTCAGTCACCTCCAAACATGTAAAGGCAAACCCCATGAGTTATAACGAAACCCTGAGTGTCAAACAGGAACTGGATCATTTTATGAAGGGATTGATTCGCAGAAATCCTGGCGAAGAAGTATTCCACCAGGCTGTGCACGAAGTGGCGGCCACTATTATCCCCTATATACACGACAAACCACATTATCGTAATGCCCGTATTCTTGAGCGTATGACAGAACCGGACCGGGTGATTTCCTTCCGTGTCAGCTGGGAAGATGATGAAGGTAATGTGCGAGTTAATCGCGGTTACCGGGTACAGTGTAATAATGCAATTGGACCCTACAAGGGGGGCCTGCGATTTCATCACGAGGTCACCCTGGGTACCCTCAAGTTTCTATCCTTTGAGCAAACCCTTAAAAACAGTCTCACCGGCCTGCCTATGGGTGGTGCCAAGGGTGGCTCGGACTTTAACCCGAAAGGTAAATCTGACAATGAGGTGATGCGCTTTTGCCAGGCATTTATGACACAGTTATTTCGTCATATTGGTTCTGATACCGATATCCCCGCAGGTGATATTGGCGTCGGCGCGCGTGAGATTGGCTATTTATTTGGCCAGCATAAACGCCTCACCAATGAGTTTACCGGCGTGCTTACCGGCAAAGGGCTGGCGTATGGAGGCAGCCTGGTCAGACAGGAAGCAACCGGTTACGGTGCGGTGTATTTTCTTGAGGATATGCTTAAAGAAAGAGGAGAAAGCCTGGAAGGAAAAACCGCCGTGCTTTCAGCCTCAGGTAATGTGGCAACATTTGCGGCCAAAAAACTCATCGCACTGGGGGCCAAAGTTGTGACGCTTTCTGACTCTTCCGGTTATATTCATGATGCCGATGGCCTGACTTTGGAAAAACTCGATTATGTGCTTGATTTAAAAACCGTACGCCGTGGTCGCATTGCCGAGTATGCCGAGGAATATGGCGTTAAATTTCACCCTGGTAAACGGCCGTGGGAAATTGCCTGTGATGTCGCAGTGCCCTGCGCTACACAAAATGAAATTAATAAGCAGGATGCTGAAACCCTGGTTAAAAATGGCTGCATTGCCGTGTCTGAAGGTGCCAATATGCCTACCGAGGATGATGCCGTTGAGGTATTTCAGCAGGCGGGCATTATGTACGCACCCAGCAAGGCGGCAAACGCAGGTGGTGTCGCGGTAAGTGGCCTGGAAATGAGCCAGAACAGTGCAAGAATTTCATGGACAGAAGATGAACTTAATAAACTGCTGCGTAAAATCATGGCTCAAATTCATGACCAGTGTGTAGAACATGGCCGCGAGGATGATCATATAGATTATGTAAAAGGTGCAAATATTGCCGGTTTTCTTAAAGTAGCCGATGCCATGTTAGCCTATGGCGTGGTTTAATTTACCGAGGCAGTAAAAACAAACAAAAAACTATTCACCACAGAGGCACAGAGAAAAACATATCATTGTTAGAAACGCCAAAGACGTATGATACTAGAGCAATCGCTTTTCTCTGTGACTCTCGGCAACCGCTCCTGCGTTGCCCTACTACTGTACATCCTGTACATATGTGGTGAGAAGTTTTTAAGCTAAACACTAAATTACTTATTAAGTTTTGTTTTCATTCCTTCACGAAGGAAACAGTGCCAGAATGTTGTAGCAGAACGTTATTATTAAATAGCTATACTAATGTCCGGGTACACGCGGTTGTAACATATAACATTTACTCTGTGCTCTCTGTGCCTCTGTGGTGAAATGCTTTTTAGTTTCTGACTGTCAGATCAGGTGAGCTACTACAGTTTAATGCACCTTGGCAAGTAGCTCATATACGGCATTGATCAGATCCTTACGCTCAAAAGGCTTGGTAAATACCATATCAGCACCTACTTCTTTCGCAGCAGCAAGGTAAGCTGTCGTAGTTATTGCTTCAGGCACATACTCGACCGGTTGAACACCGCCGCCGCCTGAAATAGCGATAATCCTGGTGCCAGGAAATTCCTCTCTAATTTCCTTAATGGTGGTTACGCCATCCTTTTCCGGCATGATGATATCAGTGATAATCAAATCCGCTGGCTCACCGCGTTGTAGCTCTATCGCCTCACTGCCATTAGACGCAACCATTACATCATAACCAGCTCTTTGCAGTATCATTTGTAATGCATCTCGGATATCTTCCTCGTCATCTATAATCAGAATGCTTGCCATAATTAACTACCCCTTAACCCTTGTTGTGCATGCGTCATTTTTTCGGCACGCTGTTTTTCAAGCCACTAAAATAATGTATATTTTTACCAGACTTGCCCAATAACTGCTAGTGCTATAGCTGGAAGCTGGTTAAAAACATTTAGCTCCATCTTACTCATAATGAATTATATCTTGCCAATGACATTCTACCCGAGTTTTGCTCGCGCAGATGTTATTAACTTGCAGGCAGTTTTTGGTCATAACCAGGGGTAATATCACAACCCTGTTCAATCTCCGGTAAATAGACAAAGAATGTGGTTCCTTTTCCTAATTCGCTTTCGACCGATATATTCCCTTTATGAGACAGGGCAATGCCGTGAACTACAGACAGACCCAGACCCGTTCCCTGGCCTACAGTGCGCGTGGTAAAAAATGGCTCGAAGATCCGCTCAAGATGATGCTCATCAATGCCATGGCCCGTATCATTAACGCTAAGTCTTATATATTTTCCCAGCTGGAGATGGAGGCCGTCTTGATGAAACTGTTTATCCACAGTGAAATGATCAAGGGTCACAGTAATAGAACCACCGCTAGCATCTAACGCCTGGTATGCATTGCTGCAGAGGTTCACAACTAATTGATGGATCTGGTTTCGGTCGGCCATCACTATACAGCTATCATCTACCAGCACCTCATGTAACTCTACTGTCGAAGGTATCAACGCCCGCAATAATTCAATTGCTTCCATAACGATAAATTTTACGTCTACCAGTTTATCCTCCTGCTTATCACTCTGACGACTAAATGTAAGAATCTGCTGTATCAGACTTTTAGCACGTTTTGCAGACTTCAGCACACGCTCGAGGCATCCATGAATCGGACTCTCTGCAGGCAAATCGTGCATAGCCTGCTCTGTGTACAAAAAAATAGGCAGCAAAATATTATTGAATTCATGAGCAATACCCCCTGCTAAAACGCCAACAGTTTCTAACTTTTGCGATTGCCGAAGTTTGCCTTCCAGTTCTTCCCGTTTTTCATCTGCCGCTTCTTTTTCTGAAATCTCCTGCATTAATGAAGCATTAATGCCCACCAGCTCACGACGCATGGACTCCAGATCTCTTGCCAACTCCCCGATTTCAGTAATCTGGCTATCCACATGCAGTTGCTCATTGTACTGGCCTTTTGCAATTTGCCGAGATGAACGTTGCAATATCCTCAACGGTCGAACCATTCGTGTACTAAGCAAAACAAGTACAATTATCGACACAACAAGATACGATATAAGCACGACTACCAGCCGTTGCCGGGCGAATTTGACCTGTTCAATCGTAGGCAGCTCATCAAAGCCCATACGTAAAATAACCTGTTGTTCTGATAAGTTGAGAGGAATAGACAGAAAATAAATATCATCGTCATGTTCTCCAAAGGAAAAATCCTCCTTATAAAGGCTCTCTGAACCACTTTCTAACAAGCTACTTTTTAAACTGCTCTCGCCTTCGACCAGTTCAGCATAAACGCCTCCACTGCCAAGAATTGCGCTATCCAGTAAATGCACAGTCTGTTTTTCATCGGTTTTCGCAGCATCTAACTCAAAAACATCGGCAAGAAAACGACTGTATTTACGCACATCGTTAATGAATCGTTCCTCATGGCTTTGTTCAACGATATACAACATGCCATAAAACAGCAGCGGTAAAAGCACGGCATGGATTGCCAGCCCGATTAGAATAATTCGCGCAGGTAAAGTGTTTAATTTTGATGCCATAACACTCTGAGTATCTTTATTTTTGATGACCGGACAGCATCATCTTTCCACATATAACTTACGCTATACGGTTTAGTTGATAAGGCAGCCGATAAATTTTCAATCCTGTCGTATTCAGCAGGACGCGGAATGCCCTGCCTCAGGGTCTGTGACAGCAGCCGGTTTTTATAAGATTTTTCCGACATAGCAACCACGGTTTGAAGGAAAATGCTGTTGAGGTTGTTATCTTCAGTGTTACGCAAACCTTTTACAATTTCCCCATCTCGCTTAACGATAAATCCAAGGTAAATTTTTCGTAGCTCAAGTGAATCTAGATTATGCAGTGGACTTGTCGAGGCTGCAACCAGAACTACTTGCCGATCGGCCGCAGCTACTTCCATACTCAGCAAGATCAGCATGCAACAGAGCAGCATCGCTCTCACTGGATTCATGGAAGAACAGCAGTCCATTGTAACCATGCCTGGCCAAACTCATCTGCTTGTAGTTTTACATTTGAAAGCTCTACTGTAAGCGCATTGTTGGTGTAGAAGTCAAACCGCAGACCAAGCATTTGCCTCTCGAGTACGGCGAATGGGAAGAGTTCGAGATACTCAGAATTATCAGCGCCAGCGGTATCTTCAATACGTCCAAAAACTTTCCAGTCCTGGTTAAGTTCATATTCTGCCTGAATATAAACAGCGGAAAACGAGTCTGTCTGCTCCTGCACCTGCTTTATCATCTGGTTAGTAATATAAGTCAGGTTAGCTAATATCCTCCAGTCCTGTTTGCGCCAGTCAGCATAGACACCAACACTGCCTTGCTCAACACTTTCCAGTCCCTGTTGTTCCGCTATATGGTTGCCGTCAACCACCATGTTGGACCAGTTCAAAAGCAGACCAAACTGGTTTTCTCCCAGCTGGTCCGGCAAATAAGCAAGTCGAAGATCAACAGCGGCTTCATGACCGGAACGGGCATCCAGAACATCAAAAGGCTCAAGTTCATGCTCGCCGATAACTGAGGTGGCACCAAATGAGAACGTTGTTTGAAAACCAGCAGTGCCCTGCAGTTTATGCATGGCTTCCAGCATTAAGCCGCTAACGTGGGTTGGTACTATACCGCCCTCATCTTCAAACTTTTCAACCAGTGGTCGTGTGATACTTGTCTGTAAGTACAGTCCGTGATGATAAGCAGAATTCCAGTAGCGGGAAGGAGAATGAAACCGACCTAACCAGCCTATGGTATCTTCATCAGCTTGCCAGCCTAACTGAAACCGTTCTAACTCGGATTCCTCAGTGGATAAAATATATTCTGCAAGAAAGCGGAAATCACCTTTTAGATAACTGTATATAATATCAGTACCTAAAATAAAATTATTTTCCTGTATGCCATCTTCCGAAGTAACCTGATTATAAACCGGGCCACCGTTCAAAAAGACCAACAGTCCCTGATGACTATCGTGCCCGGCCGAAACGTCATGAAATGGAGCCGTCAGCGCAACAATGAACAAAATCCAGTAACGTGTATAGATAGCCATATGATTAGTCTCTTTTTCTTCCAGCCTGTTTCCTGTCATACCTTGAGTATAGCGGAGATTAAAAGCAGTTTTCCCTAAAATACACAGTCGCTTATTTCCGCAGCTATTGTGAAAACCGCAAACGCACTGTGACAAGAATAACTCTTTGTTTGCAGGTTACGGCTCATATACTTCATATCACATGCACAGACATGTATCAAAGCCGCTAAAAAAAACAGGGGCTGCATAGTGCTGCCCCTAAATGCCCATTAAAAAGTAATGAGCATGCAAGGCGACCCTCAAGATCGGCTTTAAAGTGAATTAGTTTATGTTATAAAAAACCGGGAGACTTTTGTACTTGTGAGCAAAATCGGAGGTAATGACAAGGCCAGTAAAGAATTTACATGTACGATGCACACGAATGTGCAACTTTGACGGTGGCAGGATGCCATAAAGTGACCAGGTATTTAACACCTCTCAATATGTCACATCCAGAATTAATAGAGGCTCCTTAACGATCCCATATACTAATGGCACTTACTTAAGCCGAAATGTTATTAATTCAGCAAATTCGTCATTGCGAGGAACGAAGCACTAATTTTGCCTGGAGCGAAATTGAGCGTTTGCAAAACGACCTAAAAGGTAAATTACATGGATGTAATTTATAATCTCATGCAGATATGTACTTAGATGCTAATAGATTGCCGCGCTACCGCTCGCAATGACGGGAATTTCGGCTTAAGTAAGCGGCATTAATCCCATATACCAATAATAATCATTATTGCGACAAGCAACAGTATCGGGTGCAATAAATAGGCACGAGCATCAAATGATTTACCTGCCTGTAGCTGATTATTTATAGCTGATCAGGCAACCGCAAAGTGCATAACAACTTGCACAATACCGACAACTAACAGGACAAATAAGACAGCAAAAATAATACCGCCAATAACAAAATGGTGAAACTTGCCGTGCTCAAAATCACGCTCTCTATTGGCTTTGGTTTGCACTCCAAACCAGGCGGAGATAATACTGCCCATAAATGAAAAGGGCGTAATTTTTTTTGCTTTTTCTGGTTTTTCTGTGGTCATAGTATTTAACAGCAGGCAATAAATAGAATCTATCTATATTAATATAATCTAATATTCAATTCAATCGATATTTAAGTTCTTAAGGTAATTTTTAAAGTCACCAGCTATTTCCTCATGTTGAAGTGCAATCTCAACATTAGCTTCTAAGTAGCCGATTTTACTACCGCAATCATAGCGGCGACCTGCAAAACTGTAAGCAAATATCTCTTCTGTTTTTCTGAGTTCGGCGATGGCATCGGTTAACTGTATCTCATTGCCTGCCCCACGCTGCGTAGTTTTGAGCTTGTCCAGTATCGCGGGAGTCAGAATATAACGCCCTACAACTGCCTGATCAGAAGGCGCATCAGCCGGTGCTGGTTTTTCTACAATTTCATCAACCCGTGATAATTTATCTTCAAGTTTGGGGCCTGCCACCATACCGTATTTATCACTTTCAGCTATCGGCACGGTTTGTGTACCGATGACACTGCCCTGCTTTTTGTTATACACATCAACCATTTGTTGAATGCAACCAGGTCCACTTTTGTTATAAATCAGATCGTCCGGCAAAATCACCGCAAAGGGTTCATTGCCTAACACCGGCTCGGCACACAATACAGCATGCCCTAAACCCAGTGCTTCCGGCTGGCGAATAAAGACACAGTGTATATCAGGCGGCACAACCTCGTGCACTGCTTTCAACAAACCTTCCTTATTTCTTAAAGCCAGTTCGGTTTCAAGCTCATAGGCTTTGTCGTAGTGATCGATTATCGCATTTTTAGTGCGACCGACAATAAATACCAGCGTCTTCATACCGGCAGCAACCGCTTCTTCAGTCGCATATTGCATTAACGGTTTATCAACCACCGTCAGCATTTCTTTTGCAATAGCTTTAGTCGCCGGTAAAAAACGTGTTCCTAAGCCGGCAACAGGAAAAACAGCTGTACGAATAGCACTCATATGAAAATCCCTAAAAATATTTATTAATAAAGCTAATTTTAGACTATGTTGGCATGCAAGTTTGAACGACTATGGTAAAATTTCAACACTATTTTTAAATTAAGCTGATTTATTATGACCTACGTAGTTGTTGAAGATTGTATTAAATGCAAACACACCGATTGTGTGGACGTTTGCCCTGTTGACTGTTTTCATGAAGGGCCTAATTTTCTGGTGATTGACCCGGAAGAATGTATTGACTGCACGCTATGTGAACCTGAGTGCCCTATAGGCGCAATTTTTGCCGATGATGATGTTCCCGAAGGCCAGGAACACTTTACCGAGCTCAATGCAGAATTAAGCCTGGAATGGCCGGTAATAAACATCAGCAAAGACTCACCTGCTGATGCGACTGAATGGGAAGGTGTGCCCGACAAGTTGAAATTGCTGGAACGTTAGAGTAAAAAACACTCAATGAATAATGAACAATGAATAGTGAATAATCAAATAAACAAGCTATAAAATAATTTGTCATCCTGAGCGAAGCCGAAGGATCTTGCCTCCGCACTTAGATGAAAGCACAAGATCCTTCGGCTTCGCTCAGGATGACATTATTCATTATTCATTGCTGTTTTCTATTTCACGGAAAATAATGAGCCTTTCACACTGTTAAAGTAGACATGGCCATCACTTATTATCGCAGCGGAATAAATATTATCATCAACCTTGTATTTCCAGCGTAAGTGACCGTCATTGGCATCTATAGCATATAAATACTCATCGGTGCTACCTGCATAGACGGTGTTTGATGCAATAGTGACCGGTGCAAACACATAACCTTCGGTACGGTATTCCCACTCACGTGTGCCGTCTTCAGCATTATACGCATAGATATAACCGTCTTTACTGCCTATATAAACTCGACCGTCATAAAGAGCCGGTGATGACAATACAGGGCCGGCTGTTTTCTTTTCCCAGCTTTGTTGGCCGGTATAAATATTGACTGCGTAAACGTGTTTATCATCACTGCCAAAATAAACATTTTTCGCATCGACCGCAGGTGATGAATGGATCTTACCCTTCGCCTTAAATCGCCAGTACTCCTGCCCTGTATTGCGGTCTACCGAAAACATATCACCGTTTAAGGTGCCGAAGAAAATGTAATCACCATGAATGGCAGGTGAACTATATATTGCTGCGCCGGCATCATAACTCCATTTTCTAAAGCCCGTTTTCGCATCAGCAGCATACAATTTGCCACCTTCACTGGCAAAATAAATAGTATCACCATCAATAATCGGTGAGGCAGATATCGGACCGTTGGTTTCCTGTTTCCAGACTACCGCCTGTGTATCTTTATTAATGGCATACAAGGTCTTATCCCAGCTGCCAAGATAAACAATGCCATTAGAAATAGCGGGTGTTGATTCAATATTGCCACCGGTTTTAAACGACCATTTCATTTGACCGGTATTTTGATCGATAGCATATAAGTGCTTATCGTTACTACCCAGGTAAATGGTTCCATCAGCTACCACGGGGGAGGAATAAGTTTTATCCGGTGCACTGTATTTCCACACCAGTCGATCCAGTTCGGTTGGTCCGGATCCACTGTAGTATGCAGTATGACTGACATCACCTCGGAACATGCTGGTTTTGCCACTACCGCAGGCAGTGAGCATTATGCTTGATGCAGCAATAGCTGCCAGTAAAATTTTATTAAATGAGTGATTATTATTTTTTATGATCACAGCAACAACTCCCCGTATTTATTGTTATCAATCTACATTGTTATGCACGGCAGGCGTGGCATAATAATGCGGATATTTTCATCAGAGAATAGACTAGTTTTGCTGCAAATTCACGGCTTTGAGATTATCCGGAATAAGTTTTAAGCTGTTTGATTGTTGCGGGCCTGTTTATTATTAATCGCTGCATAAGTATTCACCGTCACCGGGTTTCAAAACTATCGGCAGTTTCGTAGGGTGGGCATGCTTTTTTTGCCCACGTATTGGTGGCGGGGCGTTCCGCGTGGGCAAAAAAACATGCCCACCCTACGAAACTACAAAAGAAGTGGCTTTTTATTTGTCAGTCACTTTTAACTGTTAACTGCTCTACCCGCATTACACAACAATTCATAAGCAATCGTGTCACTACAGCTTGCGACTTCATCAACGCTTAATTCTTTACCCCAAAGCACCACACGATCGCCAATGCCGGCATCCATATCGCCCAGGTCAACGCACAGGCTATCCATTGATACGCGTCCCAGCAGCGCGCAGCGATGATGACTGATCCATAGCGGTGTTCCGCTCCTGGCATGACGCGGGTAACCGTCGCCATACCCCGCTGCGACCACACCCATGGTTATGTCTTTATCCGTTGTATAGGTGCTGCCATAACCGATAGATTCACCGGCTTTGACCTGTTTAATATCGATCAGTATTGACTCAAACTGCATCACGGCCTGCAGACCCAGATCAGCCGCAGAGACATCACTAAAGGGAGAAGAGCCGTACAACATAATGCCGGGGCGCACTATTTCAAAATGGCTTTTAGGCAGGCGCATGATGGCCGCAGAATTGGCCATGCTGCACTCCACTTCTATATCATTAGTTACTTTAATAAAGCTTTCTAACTGTTTGTTATTTAAATTATTATCAACATTGTCTGCATTCGCAAAATGACTCATGACAAAGACATTTTTTACATTCCTGCAATTTCGTAACTGGCCAAAAAAGGTATCCAGGTCATCGCCAGGGATACCCAGGCGATGCATGCCGGTATCAACTTTAATCCAGGCATCGAGTGCTGATGAAACATCCTGCTGTGACGACATCTGTAACAACAGCTCTAGCTGAACACGCTGGTGCACCACTGTGGATAGTTTTAGTTTAGAAAATTGCTCAAGTTCAGTTGCATCACAAAAACCATGTAAGACAAGAATGGGTTTCGTGCAGCCATCCGCTCTCAATGCATAAGCCTCTTCCGGCATGGCCACAGCGAACAGGTCGGCATCTTCAAGTTGTTGCGCGGCCCTCAGCATGCCATGCCCATAAGCATTTGCTTTTATCACCGCCATTACCCGGCTGCCAGGCGCGAACTCTCGAACTTTACTCAGATTATGGGATAAGGCCTTTTCATTGATTGTTATGCTGGCCCGGCGCCAATGCCTGCTGGCAGCAGCTGGAGACAATGCTTCATTCAAAACCATCATTGTCATACATTTCAGGCATGTAATTTTCAAACTTGGTGTATTTACCCAGGAAAGTAAGCAGTGATTTTCCGATGGGGCCATTACGTTGCTTGGCAATGATGATTTCAGCCACCCCTTTTTGCGGACTGTCGTCGTTATACACTTCGTCGCGATAAATAAACACAATTAAATCCGCATCCTGCTCAATCGCGCCCGATTCACGCAGATCCGACATCACCGGACGTTTATCCGGGCGCTGTTCCAGGCTACGATTTAACTGAGATAAGGCAATTACCGGCACTTTCAGTTCTTTCGCCATGGCTTTTAAACTACGTGAAATTTCAGAAATCTCCGTTGCCCGGTTTTCACTAGCGCCAGGCACCTGCATTAGCTGTAAATAATCAATCACGATCAGTCCCAGGCCATGCTGACGTTTTAAGCGGCGTGCACGCGCCCTGATTTCATTGGGCGACATCGCGGGTGTGTCATCAATAAAAATTTTTGCTTCCGACAATATGTGAATGGCAGAGGTAATACGTGCCCAGTCTTCATCGGTAAGATTACCGGTTCGAATATGGTGCTGGTCAACACGCCCCAGTGAAGAAATCATCCGCATCGCCAGTGAGTCGCCGGGCATCTCCATACTGAACACAGCCACCGGCAGCTTGTCGCCAATCGCGGCATTTTCTGCAATGTTCATGGCAAAGGTTGTCTTGCCCATCGAAGGACGGCCGGCGACAATCACCAGGTCAGCTTCCTGCAGACCGGTTGTCATTTCATCAAACTTATCAAAACCTGTGGAAACACCGGTGATACCGCCATCACTGTTAAACAAATGATCAATTTTATCCACGGTTTTAGACAGCAGGGCTTTCATATCCTGAAAACCGCCTTCACCTCGTGCACCCTGTTCTGCAATTTGAAAAACCTTCTTCTCTGCATCATCCAGTAATTCTTTACTGTCGCGCCCTTCAGGCTGATAACCACTGCTACTAATATTCGTGCCCACCGTAATGAGCTGGCGCAATACCGACTTTTCACGGACTATATTGGCATAAGCCACAATATTTGCCGCACTGGGTGTGTCTTTGGCAAGACGCCCTAAATACAGCAGACCACCCGCCTGTTCAAGCTGATCATTTTTGTCCAGGCACTGCGACAGCGTGACCGCATCGAACGGTTCATTGCGCGATTCCAGCTGACGAATTGCAGAAAACAGCAGACGATGGTCGAAACGATAAAAATCTTCATCAACCAGCTTATCGGCGATATTTTCCCAGGCCTGATTATCCAGCAACAGTCCGCCAATCACCGCCTGTTCGGCTTCTACCGAGTGCGGCGGCACACGCAGGTTACTGGTCTGTGCATCAGACATAGGATCGCCCATAGGATCGGAAGTAGGAAATGGTGCAGTTTCTGACATAAATAAACCCGTTGAATAGGACTTTGATTATAAAGATACCAGAGTATTAACGAAAGGCATTTTTAATGTAAATACTTTTTTTACCGCAAAGGGCCATATGGAGAAAGAAAAAATAATTTTATCCACAGATGAACGCAAATGAACGCAAATAAAAAAGAAATACAGTCCGCGAATAACGCAAAAGACGTAAAAAAAGCAAAAACAAACAGGAAAGTTTTTTTCGCGTCTTTTGCGTTATTCGCGGACTAGGTTTTTAAGCTTTTAATCTTCATTCTATTTGCGTTCATTTACTTCGCGCAGTCCTGCGCTACGCCCTGCGGGCCGCACTAACGTGCGTTCAAAATGTTCCTTACATTTTAGTGCGTTCATCTGTGGACTAACAAAGCTTTTAACCGCCCTACCAAACTGCGGTGATAAACAAAAAGGCCTGCATAATGCAGGCCTTCGCTATCAAACAGCAGAAAAAGTCTTAATCTTCTTCTTCACCAATGATGGTAACTTTGGCAACGGCATTAATCTCACTATGCAAATGCAGTGTGACTTCAAATTCACCGGCCTGGCGCAGTGGGCCGTCTGGCAGACGTACTTCGCGCTTTTCAACTTCCACGCCTGCTTCAGTAAGCGCGCTGGCAATATCAATATTACCAATTGAACCGAATAGCTTACCTTCAGTACCTGATTTAGCCGTAATCTCAATGCTCAGCGCTTCAATTGCCTCACGGCGTTTTTCAGCAGCCGACAGTGTCTCTCCGGCAAGTTTTTCAAACTCAGCACGGCGTTCTTCAATTTCTGCCTTGTTGGCATCAGTTGCTGCTTTCGCTTTACCCTGAGGCAACAGAAAGTTACGAGCAAAACCGGCTTTTACGTTGACCAGGTCACCAATTCCACCTAAACGATCAATTTTTTCAAATAAGATGACTTCCATCTTTCTAACCTCTTATGTAAATTCTTAATATTAAATTCTTAGTGTTAAATTTTTCTTTATATCAAACCGCTTCAATACGGATACGTTGGCGTATATCCAGCCAGGGATCCGCTAAACTCGCCAAAATAAGCAACAGCAGCAACTGCGGTACAAAAAGCATGATTAAATAAACAGCCCATAACCACGCCGCATTCAACTGCCGTATGTTTATTGCTGCATGCATCAACGACAAGGCCTGCATGCTATACAGGACAAATACAACCGTAACCAGTGCAATGGCAAACACATTATTTGCAAGTACCGCTATCAGCATAATGGCAATAGCGACCAGGGCTGATATCTTTCCCAGGTTTAAGCTCTGAAACTCTTTGGCAAAACCACCCGGGTTATAAAAAACCGCTTGCCACCAGCGACCTAAAAACAGGCTTAACATGGTACCAAACATAATGCTGCTGGCAAATAAACCCGGTAAAAACCCGATAAGCCAATCTTCCGTCTGCTTTAATTCTTCCAGGCTAAATTCATCGGATTGCCGTACCAGCTCAGTAATCATGAGATCCAGCGGTTCACGCCAGAGTTCACCAAAATTCGGGAACAGTGCATAAAGCATCACAACTGCCAACAAGCTAAAAGCAGTCAGTACCTGCAAGCTTAAGGCAAGTGACACGGTTTGTCGCAATATCATTGCCATTAGCCAGGCCGGTAACCAGGCAAGCAAAACGAATATCACCGCCACCTGCGGTGTCGCAAAAATCATATATGAAAATATTGCCGCACCCAGTAATGACAATGCAGTGGTTATCAAACCACTTTTCGGACCATGCACCAGCGTCATCAGTACAATAGCTGCCGCACTAATCCAGGCTGCCGGCGGTACCATCAGGCCTAAAATGGCCATTGATGCAGCAACTAACGCTGCCTGACTTTGGCCTTTTAATATAAATTTTGCCAGAAATAACACTTAAGACACCATTAAAGTGCGGATCCTGCTGAGTCTGCCTGCAATACTCCAGGCAACAACCAGTCCAATCTCGCTGTAACTTACTTGTGACTATCCGTATAAGGCATAAGCGCAAGGTAACGGGAAACTTTAATTGCTTTGGTTAACTTACGCTGGTATTTTGCTTTAGTACCGGTAATACGTGCAGGTACAATTTTGCCACTTTCGGAAACAAAAGATTTAAGCAATTCAAGGTCTTTGTAATCTACGTCAGTAATGCCTTCTGCAGTAAAACGACAATAACGTTTACGTCTAAAATTAGCTGCCATTTTCTTCCCCTACTCTGCAGGTGCTGCGTCAGCAGCATCCGAATTATCAGTATCCTTAGTTTCTGCTTTTGCGGCTTCTTCCCTGGCCGCTGCTGCTGCACGTTCTGTCGCTGCGCGTTCTTTTGCAGCACGTTCCGCAGCTGATTTTTTATCTGCAGCATCGTCTTCGTTTTTCGCTTTAGCAAGCACTGACATATCAGTGACGGCTTCGTCACGTTTAAGGATCAGGCTACGAATAACAGCGTCGTTAAATCGAAAAGCGGTTTCAATTTCATCGCGCACAGCTTCATCACACTCAACATTCAATAATACATAGTGTGCTTTGTGAATTTTATTAATCGGGTAAGCTAACTGGCGGCGGCCCCAGTCTTCTAAACGGTGTACTTTTCCGCCATTAGATTCAACCGTTGCTTTGTAACGGTCAATCATTGCAGGTACCTGTTCACTCTGGTCCGGATGCACCAGAAATACGATTTCGTAATGTCGCATGTTTTTCCTCTTGGTTTAAAGCCCCCCATGCCTGGTTATACAGCCCAGCACGGTGGAGCAAGGGATATTCGAATTGTAGGGCGCGGAGTTTACAGGAAAAACAATGAATAATGAATAATGAATAGTGAATAATGTTTAAAAACAACTGCTTTAAGAGATAAATGTAATCAAATCCTACGATTCTCTCATGAAACAACCGAGTTACTTAGAACAATTCCAGAGAATTATTCATTATTCATTATTCATTATTCATTATTCATTATTCATTATTCATTATTCATTATTCATTATTCATTATTCATTATTCATTATTCATTATTCATTATTCATTAAGACCGTCGCCAGACGGTCTTCCCGTCCTTATCTTCCAGCACAACACCCATAGCATCCAGCTCTTCACGAATTCGATCGGCTTCAGCCCAGTCTTTATTCTCTCTTGCTTCTTTTCTGGCAACGATCAGCGCTTCAATTTTTTCTGCATCGCTACTTTCACCTGCACCTGCCTGTAAAAACTGTTCCGGGTCCGCTTCCAGCAAACCTAATACATTGGCCAGTTTTTTAAGCACGGCTGCTTTTTGTATAGCTGCACTCGTCTCTTTCTCGCGCAGTCGGTTAACCTGGTTTGCCAGGTCAAATATCACCGCTAACGCCTCCGGCGTGTTGAAATCATCATCCATTGCCTGCTTGAATTTTTCTATGGCAGGATCGTTTTCATCAACGTCAGCAGGCAGGTCCAGGTCACGCAAGGTATTGTATAAACGTGACAAAGCGGTTCGCGCATTGTCCAGCAGCTGGTCAGCATAATTAAGCGGGCTGCGGTACTGGCTGGCTAAAACGAAATAGCGAATTTCTTCACCTTTGTATAACTTCAGGATTTCACGCACGGTAAAAAAATTACCCAGAGATTTGGACATTTTTTCATCGTCGATGCGAACAAAACCATTGTGCATCCACAGATTGACAAAAGTCTCACCGGTCGCGCCTTCTGACTGTGCGATTTCATTTTCATGATGTGGAAATTGCAGGTCCTGGCCACCACCGTGGATATCAAAATGATTCCCCAGGCAGCAGGTCGACATGGCAGAGCATTCAATATGCCAGCCGGGACGGCCTTTGCCCCATGGCGAATCCCATGACGGTTCACCCGGCTTGGCGGCTTTCCACAGGACAAAGTCCAGCGGATCATCTTTACGCTCATCAATCGCAACACGTTCACCGGCGCGTAAATCCTCCAGCTTTTTACCTGATAACTTGCCGTAATTTTCGAAGGTACTTACGTCGTAATAAACATCACCCTGGGCATCTGTATCGCCTTCATCGGCCCCTGTCTCTACCTGCGCCGTATAAGCATGCCCTTTATCGATCAAAGTCTGTATCATGTCGATAATTTCCGGCATAGACGCGGTAGCACGCGGTTCTTCATCCGGTGCTAACACACCTAATTGTGCGGCATCTTCATGCATCGCCTGGATAAAACGTCCGGTTAAAACAGAAAAGTCTTCTCCGTTTTCATTGGCACGATTGATAATCTTGTCATCGATATCGGTAATATTGCGCACATAAGTCACATCATAACCGCTGTAACGCAGGTAACGCACCACCGTATCAAACACCACCAGCACACGTGCATGCCCAAGGTGGCACAAATCATAAACCGTCATGCCACAGACATACATTTTCACCTTACCGGGTTCAATCGGCTTGAAGACTTCTTTCTTTCTGCTCTGGCTGTTGTGTATCTTTAACATGCGTTTCTTATCTGAATAAAATGATGGCGAATATTAACTGAATAGTCCATGAAGCGCTAACGAATCGACAGCAACTCAGGGTAAACTACTGTTTTTTTTGAACAGACAACCATAGAGTAGTTACATGACCAAAGTTTTATTCGTCTGCATGGGCAATATATGCCGCTCACCGACAGCAGAAGGTGTATTTAGTCACAAAGTAAAGCAGAACAATCTGCAGGATCAAATTTCAACTGATTCCGCCGGCACCCATGCCTACCACGTCGGTAACCCGCCAGACCAGCGTGCACAGGCAGCAGCACTTAAACGCAACATTGATTTAAGCAAGCAACGCGCGCGGCGTGTTAGCGCCGATGATTTTTCAGAATTTGATTATGTTATTGCAATGGACGAAAGCAATATGGATGACCTGTTATCTATCTGCCCTGCTGGTTATGAAGACCGTTTACACCTGTTTCTTGCTTTTTCTGACAGCGAACAAAGTGAAGTACCTGATCCCTATTATGGCCAGGGACGTGGTTTTGAGATTGTGTTAAACCTTGTAGAAGATGCGTCCGAGGGGTTATTGCAACATATTCAAAAAAATCATAATGACTGATTTCGACACATAGCGGACGTAGTCCGCTCGTTGTTCGTCATTCGTTATTCGTTGGCCGTTAAAAGCAAAAGCATCGCTGATACAGCCAGGCGCACGGTTTTCAAGCCTTTACGTTTCTAACGAAT
>Ga0164313_10000568_pt1 | contig 30397 bp, 21 predicted proteins | sample GuaBasSedimGuay4_FD_113735 | JGI IMG/M metagenome (GOLD analysis project Ga0164313, IMG submission 113735) | Subseafloor sediment microbial communities from Guaymas Basin, Gulf of California, Mexico - Guay4, Core 4569-4, 0-3 cm | ecosystem: Environmental > Aquatic > Marine > Hydrothermal vents... | reverse complement strand
TTCCGCTTGAAATTCCACACTTCTGTTGCCCCCGACCGTCTCAACACTCGAGTTCTGAGCCGGCCAGATCTCGAACCCGGCCACGGCAGAATCGCTCGGACTCAGACCGGTCTCGAAGGCTCTTGCTTTGACCGTGGTCGTTACCGTCACGGCGAAGGGTCCACCATACACGGGCGAATCCGCATCCGGTTCCGAGCCATCCAGGGTGTACCGGACTGTCGCTTCGGGAGACGATACAGATATATGAACCTGCATCTCCCCGCGATAGTCGCCGCCTGCCGGGCTGATCACAGGATTGATGGCGGTATCGGCGAGGGTCAGGATATTGAAGTCGATCACGCGTCGCAGATTGCCGTGGGTCAGGACCAGCTTTTTGGAATCTTTCTCCGCGTTGAGATAGGGACCCTCGAAGAGCTTCCACTGTGTGTAGTCCAGGCTCCTGCCGTTCACCGTCGGCAGTTGGCCGTAAGTACAGACAATCTCCTCTCCCCGCAGGGTCCGCATCCTTACGGTGGGGCCGGCCTCGAGATCGAATTCAAGCGGCAGATTGCGGATCGTGTCCTTAAAGAGGTCGAAGCTGTCGTAGTCCGATGCGGAGGCGGCCTGCACGATGGTTCCGTTCTTGAGGTGCGGACTGACCAGCACCTTGCTGCCGGTATCTGTCCTTTGGTAGGCTCTTCCCGTGGTCGACGGGATCCGTTGGTAGTCCCGATGAGCGATCCAATCATAGCCCGCCAGAGGACGGTAGGCGAGATAGGTGTCTCCCCCCTGGGCAAATATCCACCCGGATGCGTCCTCGTCCAGGTTCACGAGATCTTTCGAAAAGAACCCGTTGATTTGCGGAAACCGGGTTCCTTCGGGAATGTCGTAGAGTGCGACGATGGTGTCTTTGTGTTGGAAGACCTGCTCATGGGGTGACGGTCCAAGCAGTTTGTCAGGCTCGTCGTAGGAAGGCTTTCCTCCCTGGTAGAGGCCCTGGATAAAGATATCCGGATACGAGGTAAAGGACGCCAATATGGCCTTGATCGACGAATGGGGATGCAACGAGAACATGGTATTGTGTACACCGCGCGGATCGGGTACGGACCAGGTAACATCCCAGACATGGGTCTGAATCGTCCCGGCCGGTCCACCGGAATAGGAACCCACCGCGTAGTCGTCCGTCGTGTAACTTGTCTTGTAAATGGGCGCGAATGCCGAATCGGCGTAGCGGTAACGGATCGACGAACGTTTGAGATCGCGCTGCCCATAGGTCCCTTGTCGATCGAGCGCGATCCGGTAAATCACTTCCGGCACTTCGTAGTTGGCCGCCAGATAGGCGTATTCGTAACCAAACGCGCCAAAGTGTCTCCTTGGTGGACAGGCATTGAAGTTCAGCCAGGCGAACAGAGAGGCGTAGCCATACCATCGCTCCGCGACCGATATGTCATCCGCCCTCGAGTTCGCCCCCCGAAGCACACCGTTGAGGGTGTTCGCTGCCAGACCCGCAAAAAGCCAATCCAGCATCATTTCCCCTCGCTTTTTCATCTCCGGATCCTCCGCCCAACTCACCAGATAAATCATCGCGATTGCGTATTCGGGGAGGTAGTTCACCGGGTTGAATTCCGTCTGTCCGACGGTGGAGGTTACCTCCATCCAGTGGACAAGGAACTCTCGAGCCTCCGTCATGTTCTCAGACGAACTCTTTCCGCTGTACCAACTGCTTCCCGGCAGGTCCGGGTAGAGCTGGGACATCAGGTAGAGCGATGTGTAGTACATCACAAAATGATTCTCCGTGTCGCCCCGCTGCTGAAAGGTCGTCCGCCATGTCTCTCGAATGGCATCTCTGGCTTCGGCCGAAAGAAGATTCCGGCCCAGATAGGCGGCCCCAACCGTAGGCAGCATCCAGAACGGCCCGGTCCCCGGGTTCTGCATCAGCGCAATCACGCGCTGTGAACAGATATTGATGTTCTGCCCGCGGACCAGCATGGCCTTGACCGACCTCAAATCCATATTGTTCAGATTGAGATTCGCAAAATCGATCCGCCAGTCGATGACCTCATTGACCCGGTCCAGATATTGCGAACGACGCAGCGCCGCATCCTCGACCACCGTCCCGTCAGGTGCCGGTCCGGTATAGGAGGGCTGTCCCAGGAGTGGCGGCATCAACAGTGTCGTGAGCGCCAGACCGGAAAGAATCAGATTTTTCATGGGCTAATTCCTCGGGACAAATTCGAAGTCGGAGATTTTCGACCCATCGAACCCGCCTTTTTCCCAGGTTCGGCCGAAATCATCCGACAGGTAAAGATCGCTCTGAGTCACGCTGGCATACAGGCGCCCGGTGTCAGGATGGACTCCCACTCGCCAGACATGATGAAACTGCGGCAGCCCTGCATTCCGTGTTCGCCAGGTCTGTCCGCCATCCTCGCTGGTATAGACCCCATAGGTCCAACTGCCGATTGCCATTCGCATGGGATCTGTGGGATCGAAGGTGACGTTGTAGAGTGTCGCACCCGAGGGCACCCCCCTTAATCCGGTCCAGGTGACACCCGCGTCCTCAGACTTCCATCCCCCGGCACTCTGGGTGACTGCGAGCCAGATGTCCTTGTCGTGAGGCGACTGCTGGATATCGTCAACCGTCTCCTCGGTTGTCATGACCCGGGACCAACTCAGCGCCCCATCCTCAGTCAGGTAGATGCCGCTTTCGCAACCCGCGAGAACCCGTCCGGCCTGCGTCCGATCGACCTCGATTGTCTGGGTGAATTTCCCCCTGTCTGGAAGACCATTATCTCTCCGATCCCAGGTCATCCCCTTGTCGGATGAAACCGCGACGCCGTCGGGAAGGGCGAGATAGACGGTATCCGGCTCATTGGGGTCCACGCAGATGTCCCTTGGCTGGGTCATATGCCAACTGGTCATGATTCTCCAGTTCACTCCACCATCGACGCTGCGCAACGCTCCGCTCAATGTTGCGATGTGGACTACGTCGGCATCACGCGGGTCGACCGAGAGAGCGGTTGAATAGGGATCATTGATTCCCAGGTGTTGCCAACTCCCGTCACTCCTCAGTCGATACAAACCGTTCTGTGGATTCTGGTTGGAGCCGAGCACAAAATTCACATCGAGACTTGCGCACACGTAGACATCGTGGCCCTGGGCGGCGATGTTCGAAACGCCTGCGATGCAGACCAGAAAAGCGGTCGATAGGGCTCTACGGACGATCATGGTCTTTAGTCATCAATCTTCTACAATGGCAGTGTCCATCCCGGCCTCAATATTAATGGGGCGAAATCCCCTATCCTTCCATTTTCAGAACGAGGCCCATGGCATTTGCGAAACCCAACCAATGATCCTCTTCCTCTACCAGCTGTTTCTCGCCCTTCCGGGTCAGCTGACAGAATCCTGCACTTCGTCCGGCGGCCACGCCCTACCTGATCAGTCTGGTGTTGCGCGCATGTTCATATTCAACCATCGCCTGCTCCGGAACGCCGGCGCTGTGGCTTTCTGTATGCCCACCTATCTGGATACTCGGTCCGACTTCGGCTGTGGTCGCATGCACCCGACGAAGATGACGTGCGAATCCCGCCGGGCATTGGCGTGTGCTTTGGCGCCGATGACATCGACCTTCAGGCCTGCCTTGTAGAGGCGATCGGCGAAGGGGCGGTCCTTCTCGGCCGACCACACGGCAAGACAGCCGTCAGGTTTCAGGGCATTGACCATCAATTCGACCCCACGGTCGTGATAGAGGCGTCGGTTCTTCTCCAGCACGAATGCGACCGGGCCGTTGTCGACGTCCATGATGATGACGTCATAGGGATTGGCCGGAGCCCGGTGAAGCACCGCGAAAACGTCCTCGACCAGGATCTCGACCCGTTCGTCGTCCAGGGCGGTGCCGTTGAGTGAGCGCAGGTATTCGCGATTCCATGCAACCACCTCGGGCATCAACTCGACGGTTTCCACCATGGCGTCCGGTCCGACCAGTTCCAGCACCGCCGTCAGAGTAAATCCCATACCGAGCCCGCCGACCAGGATGCGGGGGCCGGGCTTGCCCTCGAGGGAGCGGCAGGCCACCCGGGCCAGTTCGATCTCGGAAGCATTCGCCCGCGAACTCATGAGTTGCTGCCCGTTGAGCAGAATGAAAAAGTCCCCATCGTGTTCGTGCAGCTTCAGGTGGCCGCCCTCGGCGGTGGTGGTTTCGGCCAGGGTTCGAAACGGTTTCATGCCTGATCTCCGTTCGCCGAAACGTTTCCGATCAGGAGATCCGCAACCGCGTCGGCGCATCGGATACCGTCGAGCGCCGCACTCACGATACCGCCGGCAAAGCCGGCACCCTCGCCGCATGGATAGAGTCCACTGACCTCGGGGTGTTCCAATGTTTCAGGATTTCGAGGCACGCGAACGGGTGAACTGGTTCGCGTCTCGAATCCGATCAGAACGGCTTCCGAGCTGACGTAACCGTGCATGCGCCGTCCAAACTGTGAAAGCCCCTGCTTCATCCGCTTGACGATCCATGGAGGGAGCAGCGCGTCCAGGCGGGCGGATTGATGACCCGGCCGATAACTGGTCTCCGGCAGGCTCCCTGACAGGCGTCCCGCCAGAAAATCCGTCACCCTCTGGGCCGGCGCACCCTGCCCGCCTCCGCCGGTTCGCTTGGCTTCTGTTTCGAGCGACTTTTGGAAAGCGATACCGCTAAGCACGCCGTGTTCGGGTTTCAGCAAACGGAGATCGTCGGGTTCGACCGTCACGACCAGGCCGCTGTTGGCAAAAGGCGAATCGCGTCGAGACAGGCTCATGCCATTCACCACCACCTCGTCGTTTTGGGTAGCCGCCGGTACGATGAATCCTCCCGGACACATGCAGAAGGAGTGTACCCCGCGATCATCGATCTTTGTCGCCAGCCGATAACTCGCCGCGGGCAATAGGCGGGAGCGTTCCTGACCGCGCGGGGTGTGGTATTGCAGACTGTCAATCAGGGCTTGGGAATGTTCGATTCGCACCCCGACGGCAAAGGGTTTCATCTCCAGGGAGACTCCTTTCCCATCCAGCAACCGGTAGATATCCCGGGCTGAATGACCCGCAGCCAGGATGACTGCCGCGCCCTCAAAGGACCGGCCGTCGTGTGTCACCACACTCCGGAGACGACCCTCGTTGATCTCCAGATCGACCACCCGGGCCTGGAAGTGCACCTCGCCTCCTGCCCCGAGAATGCTCTGGCGCAAAGCCCTTACAACGTTTGGCAGGAGGTTTGAGCCGATATGGGGATGGGCGTCGACCAGGATGCGCTCCGGGGCCCCATGGGCGACGAGGGTTTCGTAAACAGTGGCCACCGGCCCGCGTTTGGTCGCCCGCGTATAAAGCTTGCCGTCGGAAAATGTCCCGGCTCCCCCTTCGCCGAAGCAATAATTCGAATCCTCAATGATCTCTCCCCTGCGGAAAATGGGGGCCAGATCGTAGCGACGTGCCGAGACATCCTTTCCTCGCTCCAGGACAATCGGTTTGAGACCTCGTTTCAGGCAGCCCAAGGCGGCGAAAAGGCCGGCCGGGCCGGAACCAATGATCACCACTCGATCGGCATGTTCGCTCACTTCCGGGTAATGGACCTCGGGCAGTGAAACATCGGGCACCGCACCGTCCAGTCCCACCTCCAGTCGCAATTGCACCTTGATCTGCCGACGGCGGGCATCGATCGAGTGCTTCCTCAATTCCAGCCCCGTGATCCGTGCCGGACTGATCTTCAGACGATGGGCCGCAGCCGACCGCCAGGCCTCCTTGTTCTCGGAGGTCTCCAAAGGGAGGATCAGGTCGATCATTTCTGTCTGCGCTTCAATCATCTGGCCAGCTTCACCAAAACCCGATCACTGAGAACAAGGCGAATTCTTTCCATGATCATTCGGGGTCAATCCAGACCGGCACTAAGTTAAGGCGGGGTCAGGATGAATAACGGTCATCTTGGCTTCGAGGGGGTCAAAGCACATATCTCGCATTGGCATGCAAGATAATGAGCAATGACCTCGTAGGCTGTCCTTCGTCGAAAATCCCCAGACCGGTGCTTAACATTGCCATTTGGGTCAATCCTTTTGGACCAGATACCCAACCGTCTGCGGATGCCCGATCCACCCGACATCGATTTCCAGCGCTTCGAGCATGCAATCGCTGTCGATGATCGGGTTTCTCCCCAACAGAGTAACGCCCAGTTCGTTGTCGCCTTTCATCGGCGGGCATCGGGCCAGGTCATATTCAAAGGCGATGTGTGGAGGAATGTGCATCCCCGGATACCGACGATCGGCGGCAACGTGGATATTCGTCTTCCTCCGTTCCAGGAGGGCCGAGTCCGGGACGGTCTCCCCGTTGAGGTCGATCCGGACTGAATCGTCATCGTGCAGGTTGTAGATGCGGAAACGCATGCGTCCGATCAGGGCTTTCTCTTCCGACCGGTCAGCCATGCGGAAGTGAAATACCTGGCGTTGGCCAAGGTCTGCTCCACCAAAGCGGAGAGTCCGTCCGGTCTGATCCATCCCCGACGGCGAACGCACCGCCCGCCAGATGGGCAAAAACAGATAGGACGCCGGCCGGCTTCGGGTTTTCTCGGGTTCCTCCCCGATCACTGCGTGCACGCGTTTCACGAAGTCGGGATTATCGATCGTCTCGCAGCAGAAATTAAAGGTGTAGAATCCATTGGCACCCCAGGTGCGGTAGTTTCTCACCAGGCCACGGATCTGCTCATCCGAGAAAAACACCCGCCGGTTGAAGTTGACCGGCTTCGGCGCATAGTCGTTCACATCGCGGTGATTCACCCATTCCGCTGCAAAGGGATTAACGCAGGGATAGACCCCACAGTTCGTGTTCTGACAGATTGCCGCATACTCCTCGACGCGTGTCCCATAATCGAGCCACATGAAGTCGGAGGGTATCAGGGCGTCGGGCCAACCGCGGGCCACCCAGGTTCGTGGATCGAGTCCCAGCCCGTGACAGGCCTCGATCGCGGACGGCACGCGGATGAGCAGAAGCAGGCGATCCCGTCCGGTGTCCCTTGCCTTTTGATCGAGCAGGTCCCGGACCTCCGCAATGAATTGATTCATCAACGGTATCCCGCGCTCGGCCTCAGCCGGTGCGAAGAACCGGCAGGAGCGCATGAAATCGAGTTCCAGGCCATCCAGATCATAGGATTCGATCAGTTCCCGGATGATGGAGAGTCGGTGCCGACGCACGCCTTCATGCGCGTAATCCAAGGCAACATCCAATGAGCCGTCCGGGTTTCGAATTCTCCACTCCGGATGCTCCCTCATGACCTTCGGAGTCATGAAGGAATAGACTTCGCTCTGGTGATGAACGTCCGACATGCGGATCGACGCCACGATTCGTTTACCCCGGGAGTGAACCTGGTCTTCGATCACCCGGAGTATGTCAGTACCCGAATCCCGCAACTCGTCCAGAATTCCCTTGGTATGAAGCTGCGATTGCGCAGGTGCGTGTTCCAGGGTGGAAAAATCCCGCTCCGCGACCGTGGTTTCGTGATGTGTCTTGTCGGGTCGGGCGGTGCAGAACGAGAAGAGTTCGACGGCGCAGTCCTGAAGGAAGAAATCGACCCATCGACGAACCGAATCTTCGGCCCTCCCGGGAACGCAGTGGTGAATCATCTGGATCCCATCGTCGTTGCAAATCAGCACCGGGTCCCTCATCCCTCGAGTTTCAGGCCGAATGAACCCGACCGCCAATCAAATCCGATGGGATTTCAGCCTTCGTGTCCTGGTCCGTAGAGAATAGCTGGTGATAACCTCTTGGAGAATAAACTTTTCGGGCACCGGACAGCAGCACGACGGCATGAAGCCGATGTCGCTCGGTGCATTGTTCGGCATGGGGCTTTTCCTGGTCCCGTTCTTTCTGGTCGGAGCTTTCTTCCTGATACAGGGACTGGGCAAGGTCTTCCAGGGCAATGGCCCCGAAGGTTGGCCCATGGCTGGATTTGCCATCGTATTCCTGTCCATGGCCTCCGGATTCCTGTCCCTGATTGTATATGGCTACCGGAAATCCCGAAAGACGGCCGGACTCGCGGACGAGTTTCAGGATGCCCCCTGGATGGTGCGTTCGGAATGGGCCGGTGGCGTGATCAAGGCGGGTCGCGGCCGCGGTGTGGCCCTCATGTGGGTGATGGCGATTTTCTGGAACGGAGTTTCGTCTCCGATCCTTTTCGTTTTCCAGCGCGAATGGGAAAACGGAAACAAGGCGATATTGATCGGACTGCTCTTTCCGCTGATCGGAATTGGCCTCCTTGTCGCAGCCGTCCGGGCGACGATGCAATGGAGGCGATTCGGCAATTCCGAACTCCGGTTGAAAACTTTGCCCGGCCGGATCGGCGGGGTGTTTCATGCACAGTTGGCCGTGCCCGGCATGGCTTCGTCCATCCGGCAATTCAACCTGCGCCTGACCTGTGTGCGACGGACAACCTCCGGGTCGGGGAAGAACCGCAGCACGCGTGAAGAGTTGCTCTGGGAGGACGAGCGGGTTGCCCCCAGGCAGGTTCTTTCATTTGAATCCACCGGCACCTGTGTCCCGGTCTATTTTCGGGTTCCGGCCGATCAACCCGAATCAATGACGGGAAATCCCGCCATTGTCTGGCGTCTGGAAGCCACGGCTCTACTCCCCGGTGTCGATTTCGAGGAAAAGTTCGAAGTGCCGGTGTTCAATACCGAACCTGATTCGGTCGCCGAATCGGCGCCCGATCCACTGGAAGGACACCAGGATACTCTGGACGTGGGCGTGGCTCCGAACCTCCGAGGGGTGCAGATCGTGGAAACCTTGGACGGGGTGAGGATCCATTTCAAACCGGCACGGAATCCGGGAACGACCTTCAGCCTCTTCCTGATCACAGCCGTCTGGACCGGGATCTTCGTTGTACTCCTGAAAACCGATGCGCCATTGATGTTCCCTTTTATCTGGGCCGTGTTTGACGTCTTCCTGATCCTGGGATTGATCACTTCGCTTTTTCACGGAATTCGTATCGATGCCGCCGACCACAACCTGACCATCAAGCATCGCCTGATCGTGCCCACGGTAACGCGGCACTATGCCTCGGGCGAAATTGCCGAGATCAAGGCCGTGCCGGGCATGAAGTCGGGCAACACCCAGTTCTACCGCATCGCAGTCATTCCAAAATCCGGCGGCAAGAGCAGTGCCGGCAGCCGCATCAAAAACAAGCGCGACGCGGTCTGGATCGCCGAGCGCCTGGCCATTGCGGTCGGGCTGTAGTGGAGGCACGGGGGAGGAATTGGAATTAGGAATTAAGACTTATGATTTAAGAATTGGATGCGGGAATGGGTTTTGAGGTTTTGTTGGACAGGATCAACAGGATTTATGGGATGAAGTTTTTTTCTCGCGCAGAGACGCAGAGGTGAAAGCTCAGAATCATAACCAATGCTCATGTTCTGGATATTGGAAACGGATCAGATACTATGTCTGAGCAACACTCCCCCAGAGGTCACAAGCCAGTAATTGAATCCTCTGCGTCTCTGCGCCTCTGCGCGAGAATTGGATTGGTTCTTAATTCCTAACTCTAAAATTTTCATTCAGTTTTCTACTCTTCGTGACCTTAGCGTCCTTCTGTTCAAAATAGTTGAAGCAGAGTTCAGGAAATGGATGCGGATGGGGCAGACCGAGACCTTATAGGGTCCTCAGTCTCATCCTTGTTCTGTGATTCCTGTTAATCCTGTAAATCCTGTCCAAGCTCTTTCTGAAGCCATCGTCATCATCCCTCTTTTCTCATTTCCTCCACTGCCAGGCGGATGAATTCGGAGGCGGGAAACGCGGTCGATTCGTAACCCCGCAATGGATCGGCTGCTTCGATCTCTTCGAGCGAAAGGCCTTCGGCCGCGAGGGGCGCGATCCGACTTTCGAACACCTTGAGCATCTCGATGAAGGCAACCAGTTCGGCTTTGTTTGAGAGGCCGCCATGCCCGGTGATAATCATGGTGTCATCATTGACCCGGGTCAGGAGTTCTTCGCAGGCCGCTATCGTGCCGGGGAGCGATCCCCCGTGGGGCGTATCGATGAAAGGATAGCGGTAACGAACCAATACATCGCCTGCATGGACGACATTGGCTTCGTGGAAAAACACAATGGCATCGCCGCCGGTGTGGGCGGGACCCGGGTGATAGACTTCGACCGTTTCACCGTTCAGGTGGAATACGATCCTGTCCGGAAAGGTGATCCGCGGGATGGCCGGTGCCTCGAACGCATCCATATGGTTGTCGAATGATTGAATGTACTGGGCGGACTCCAGGAGGCGACGGGTTTCTTCCTGGGCAAAAATCACCGCACCTGCTTTGCCGAAACCTTCATTCCCCCCGGTATGATCAAGGTGGTAGTGGGTGTTGATGAGAATGCGAACGGGGTCAGGCGTCAGTTTTGCCACGGCCTCGCGGATCGTTTCATAGCCCTCTGCATATTGAGCGTCGATCAGAAGCGCCCCGTCCTCGCCGATGGAAAGTCCGATCACCCCACCCTTGTTCTCCATCATATATATGCCGTCGCGAAGTTCCGTCACCTTCACTTCCGATCCGCCATGGCAGATCGCCAGGGGCGCCAACATGGGGAGCAAACAAAAAATCCATCGGGTGTTCATGTCACCACCATTTCCAGAGTTTGCTCCGGGTCAACCCCGTCACCCAAAGAAGACCCTGTCTGCTGAAGGGGAAATAGGGGATGATCGGCCCGGTGATCCGCCCCCAAGGGGGTTTGTAAGGGGCGCATGGTCACGTTCGACGGGTCCGTCCCTACCTGAAGCATCTGGCTGAAAACGGCAGGTCACTCCCTGTCACTCAGCTTCCGCTTTATGTAGGTCTCGCAGATTCGGTAGAATTGAACCATCGAATCGATTTCGATCCACTCGTCATCGGCGTGGAGATTGCCAACCAGTGGCCGGGACATCTGGACCGGAATCCCGGTCTGACAGATAAACCGGGCGTCACTGCCGCCGCTGTCGCGCACCAATCTGGCCTCGCGGCCGGTGATCTGCTCGGTGACTTCCCGATAGACCGGGTCCGGCGAGAGATGCGTGGGCTCGGCACACACCATGACCTCGCTTTCGATATCGGGTCCGAGGCAGCCCCTGATTCGCCCGAGCATCGTGTCCACTGAATGGGGAGGCGGAAAACGGACATCGAGGTGCGCAAAGGCGTCGGCCGGAATCCGGTTGACGGTTTCGTTCTCCGTACCGATGACGGTGATTGCACAGGTCGGGTGCCAATACCCGGAGGCGTCCTTCCAGGTTCCAAACAACTCGGTCAGCTGTTCCAGTCCGAACATCAGCTTTTCAATGGGGTTGTCACCGAGCCAGGGACGGGCCGCGTGAGCCGGGTGCCCGTGACACCTGAGCTTCATATGGAGAATACCTTTCTCGTCGATCGTGATCTCATTGAGCGATCCCCCGTCGGGTATCATCGCATTCCCGCAACGGAGTCCGCATTGCCGGAAGAGGAATCCGATTCCCGATTCGCCCCCCGTCTCCTCGTCCGAGGTCACGGCAAGGCCGAGGGAGACTCCGGGAGTCCGTTGGTGGATTTCGCGAAAGAGTTCCATCATAATGGCGAGCGTGCCCTTCATATCCCCGGCTCCGGGGCCGATGATGCGGCCATCCCGGATCTCGGAACGATAAAAGGCAATGTCCGGATGTGTGATCACGTCGAGGTGCGCACACATCAGAATGTCCGGCTCCTGGCACCCGCTGGCGGTGGCGACAAGAGATGGAATCCCCCGATCCTCGTATTCGGATATCTCGACGCCGTTCTCAACCTCGAGGTGGTTCTTGACGAATTCGTAGCAACGTCGCCGATCGTCCGGACGGCTGGGAATACTCGGTATAAGGATCAGGTCGCGGGTCAACGCCACGACTCGCCGGCGGATGGTGGCGTCGTCAGTTTGCATCTGAATGTTTTGAGGTGACCCTGGTGGGCTGACACGAATAACCTGATGGGGTGTGCAGGAGAGGGTTTATCCCTCGATCGATTATTGGATCGAGGCGTAAAGCCTCTCCTACGATCCCTGCACCGACTGTCATTTCCATCATTTTTGCGTGTCGCTCCCCTCGGTTGTTTTTCATGAATCCATCAGTCGCGATCGAATTCACCGCGTACCGCGAGCAGGTCGCGGGCCTCGGTCAGGAGCCCCCAGAGTGTTTCCGGGTCTGGGCCCAAGCATAGAAACTGACCCTTGCATACCTGACCCTCCAGGTCGGTGTTGAAATTGATGGGGAGTATGCCGGTCGACATACCCGGGTGGTAGAGAATATTGGCCCGGTCCAGACGTTCGAGCAGATCACTGCTCACTGCCTTGGGTTCGAATCGCAGATTTCGCATCAACCAGGCGCCTTTCGGGGTGAAGTGCCGGGCAAGAATGGAGGGATAGGTCGCACCGGTCACCCGAGCGTTGATCTCACACACCCGCACCTCGGGTCTGCCTTCCCGGAAGACGACGTGGAAGTCGACACTGGCCGTTCCGCGATAACCCTGCAAATAGAGCCATCGGCCGGCGACTTCCGCCTGACGATACAATTCCTCCACAGTTTCGGGTTCGGTTTCGATCCATGGCGGCGGTGAAATATTACCCTCATGGACACTGTCGGGGCTCAGGATCTGTTCAGTCAGATCATAGAGGCTGATGTGTCCATCCCCGAGGAAACATTGGACACTCGGTGAGCGGACATTCGCGACACCGGAAACCGAGGCATCCAGCCATCCCTGCACCAGACAGGGGCCCTCAAAGAAAAGGAACGGCGGAATGTCCCCGGGCTTCCCCGTATCAACTCGAATGATCCCAATGCCGGAGGCGCCGATCTGCGCCTTGATCGCCGCACGGTCATATCCCTGACTGCGAAGGCCGTGGAGACAATCCGCCACTTCGGAAAGCCCTCCCGCAATCCATGTGTCAAATACCGGAAGACCGTTGTTGGCCAGATGTTGGTGCAGGAGGTATTTATTGTTTCCGCAGTGGCTTGCCCGTTGGGATGAAATGGTTTTCAGCTTGAGGAGTTCGCCCAGACGCTCCAGGGCGACGTCGGTCACAAACCCGTCCAGCCAGGCGTCGTCATGCCCGACCAATCCGTCGACCAGCTTCGCAATTACGGGATCTTTCCGGGGATCATCATTGCGCAGATTCTGATAGGATTGATTTGAAAGAAGCCGGATCCGCGGGAGCCGCAGGCCGAGTTCCCGGCTGAAATACCCGAGAAGATTCTCGTCCGGCCTGCGTTCGAGGACGACGACATTGTCTTCGTCGCCCCGGAAAATCAGATCCAGAACGGGTACCAGGCGGCCACCATAGGTCTCGAGCGGTCCGACCTGGTCCATCAATTCGCCCGTCTCCTTTTCATTGCCGAAGAAAAGGCTGAGCAGGTTCGCCACGAAGATCACCCGGCGATCCCAGAGCACAGGAAGGCCCCCGTCGGTCCGTCCTGTCTCCGGACGATCTGGTAGAGATTCATTCCGCATGGTGGAATTCTGCCTGTGGGGCCGTCTCGTATTCCCTCAAGAGCAGCACCATCGTGTATCGATTGTTACTCCAAGCTCTCGCCGGGGGAAGAAAAATACTCGCCCCCGAAAACCGGCTGGTTTTCGGGGTGTGATTGACATCTGCTCTGGATCTTCACCGGGTTTCACCTTATCCGGATATCCATGAAGTCTCCCTCAACCTGGCGATTGCGCGGCGCCTGCTTCGGGCAGTTTGTCGCAATCGGCATTCTGGCGACCTTCGAAGCCGTATTCATGAAGGAGCAGGGACTCGGTGAGACCATGATCGGCCTGATCATCGGACTCGGAACCGCCATGGTCACGGTTACAGCGCTGTTCTGGGCCCGGGTGGTCGATCGGGGGGCTTCGGAGGAGAAGATCATCGCCCTGGGGTTTCTCTTCGGTGCGGTCGGGCTCGCGACCCTGCCTTTCTGCAGCAGTCCGCTGGGTTTCTCGCTCAACATCGCTTTTCGGGGACTCACCATCCCGATGGCGTTCGCCCTCATGCCCTCACTGGCCGTCTCCCGATTGGGAACCTCCAGCCAGGGGAGTCGCTACGCCCGTTACCGTCAATGGGGCTCGGCGGGTTTCGTGCTGGGAACCATGGTCCTTCCATTCCTGGTCGACGATATCCGCGGCGTTTTCTGGTTGGCAGCCGTCTTCCTCCTGGGCGCTGCCGTCCTTATCACCCTCGATCGGAAACCGTCTTCAACCGCGATGCAGGACCGCAAGCGTGTACCCATTAAATGGAGTCGCTCACTGGTCACTTTTCTGATGGCAAACTTCGTCGTCGGGCTCGCGATTCCCGCCATGTTTGGCTTTTTCTTTGTCTATGCGCGCACCATGGGCGCGGACACGATCCTGATCGGATTCCTGGCCGGATCCAACGGGATCATCGCCATACTTGCCCTGCCCCTGATGGGACGGGTCGTCGATCGGTTCGGAGTCCGCCGGGTGCTATGGCTTGCCTTCGCCGCCCAACCGGTGCGCCTGCTGGTAATTTCGCTTGCTCCAAGTTATTGGTGGCTGTTCGCCGCCCAGCCCTTGCATCTCTTCACTTTCGCCGGCTACGATATCGCCAGCGTGCTCTATATCTCCCGTCATGTCTCGGCCGAAAACCGCGCCACCGCCCAAGCCATGCTCGGCGCCACCCGCATGGGCGGCGTCTTTGTCGGGGCGATCCTCACCGGGTACCTGGCCGAAAACAACGGCTATCCGTACATGTATCACGTGATTGCCGGGCTCACCCTGATCGGCCTCCTTGCCTACATGATCGGACTCCGTGGACAGCCACCGCTGAAGCCCGTATACGGTCAACCGGTCAAACATGCGCCTTGATCACATCAACATCGTCGTTCGCGACCTCGAAGGCGCGATTCAGTTCTTCCGTCACCTTGGTTTCGAGGTAGGCGATGAGGCGGATCTTTCCGGGGACTGGATCTCCGATGTGGTCGGCCTGAAGGAGGTCAGTGCCCGTTATGCCCGCCTGTCTTCAACGACCTCGTCAGTCCAGATTGAACTCATTGCCTACCGCCACCCGCCGTCGCCGGAACCACCCGACATCGCTCAGGCCAACAGAATCGGATACCGGCACATCGCCTTCCAGGTCGACAACATCGATTCAGAAGTCGAACGCCTCACGGCGGCCGGCGTACATTTCCTGAGCCCCGTCCACACCTACCCCAGGACCGGAAAACAAATCGTCTACGGACGCGGCCCCGAGAACATCCTGATCGAACTGGCGCAGTATGCCGACCGGTAGAGGACCCGGAGAGCGAACCGGTCAAATCAGAGAGCCCATAATATGAAAATACCTAAGTCATCTGTCCTGGCTGCCTGCATCGGCGCGATTTATTTTTCGTCGGTCGTATCTGCGGCCCCGTTCGTATTCCTGGATGAAAACGTCCTGGATGAGAATCGCAAACGGCTTCACTCCGGCGAAGCAAGTAATTCTCAGGTTCAGAGCTATGAGCGTCTGCTGGAAGAAGCTGCGAGTGCCATGAAAGCCGGTCCTTTCTCTGTTACCGACAAGGGCATGATGCCCCCCAGTGGCAGCAGGAACGACTATCTGAGTATCAGTCCATACTGGTGGCCCGATCCATCCAAAGAAGATGGCCTGCCATGGATCCGTAGAGACGGGAAAACAAATCCGGCCTCAAAAACTTCTGACACCGACTCGAGGCGCATCGGTCATTTTACCCGTTCAGTTCGCGCACTCGCGATCGCCTATACCTTCAGCCGGGATGAACAGTATGCGGAGAGAGGCATCGAATTCATCCGCACCTGGTTCTTCGATCCGACGACAAAGATGAATCCGAACATGAACTTTGCCCAAGGTGTCCCCGGGATTACCTCGGGTAGACGCTATGGTCTGATCGACTCCCGTGTACTGGTCGATCGTATGCTGGATGCAATCGCCATGCTGTCTGCATCGCCTTACTGGACGGACGAGGATGAGAAACAGATCAAAGCCTGGTACGGCGAGTACCTGCATTGGCTGCTTACCGACGAATTGAGCGGTGGCCCTGAAGGCGAAGCGTATTCTGAGAACAACCACGGCAGTTGGTATGATCTGCAGGTCGCAGGTATCTCCTACTTCCTGGGGAAAACGGATCTGACCAGGGAATTGGTTGAGAAGGGCAGAATGCGCATAGATACCCAATTCGACAAGGAAGGCAGACAGGCGCATGAATTGGCCCGCACCCGTGCCTACCACTACAGCACCTTCAACCTGGATGCCCTGGCCGGGCTTGCTCAAATCGGCGAAAAAGTGGGGGTCGATCTCTGGCATTACGAGTCGCCGGGTGGCGGTTCCCTGGAAAAAGGCATTCAGCTGATGGCTGATTACAATGATCCCGGGGAAAAATGGCCCTATGCGCAAAAAGATCCGCGTCGCCGGGTCGAGCGCATGGCTCCCATCTTCCTCAAAGCGGGCTTTGCCCTGGACAATGATGCGTTCATTGACCTGGCAGTATCCGCCGATTTTGACGGTTTCACCGTGACGGACAACCTCGCGGAGATCTGGGCCGAGCGCGACATCGAGCTGCTTTACCCGCGGAAGTAGAAGCCAACGCAGGGGTCAAACTTGAATGGCAATGTCAAACCAGACACGCCGGCACAGCGGCGTGGCTCTACACAGTGATTCAAGTTGAACTTTTGTGTAGCAACGGCGCTGTGCCGCCGTTGCCGGATGGTCGGTGCAGATGGCTGAGAATCATCCAGACCCCACTTTCACATTGCCGTTCAGGAATGCCCCCGTGAGCCGAATGGCGGTTTTTCAATGGGTCGAATACGGGTCGGCGGCGTCCCTCAGGCCGTCGCCCAGGAAATTGAAGGACAGGACGGTTATGATAATCGTCACAACGGGCATGAGGTGCCAGGGGTAGTCGGCCACCACCTGGAGGTTGAGGCAGTCCTGGAGCATGACGCCCCAGCTGACAATCGGTGGGCGCAGGCCCAGACCGAGGAAACTGAGCGCGGTCTCACCAAGAATCATCCCCGGTATGCTCAGGGTGAGGGTTACGATGATATGGCTGGTGAATCCGGGCAGCAGGTGTCGGAAGAGCACCCGGCCATGTGATGCCCCGAGCAGCCGGGCGGCCACGGCGTAATCCTCTTCTCTCAGGGACAGGATCTTGCCGCGGACCACGCGAGCCAGGCCCGTCCAGTTGAGGAAACTGAGGACAATTGTAATTGAAAAATAGATACGCAAGGGCGGCCAGTCACTGGGCACGATGGCGGCGATGGCCATCCAGAGAGGGAGATGGGGAAAGGAATTGATTATTTCGATCAGGCGCTGGATCAAGGTGTCGATGGTGCCGCCCATATAGCCGGAAATGCCCCCGATCAGGGATCCAAGCAAAAAGGTGATGCAGATCGAGACCAGGCCGATGGAGAGGCTGATTCTCGAGCCGAAGAGGCCACGGCTCAAAATATCCCGCCCGTAACGATCCGCTCCCAGGAGATGAAAGGACGGGGGATCCGACCCGGGATCGGTTTGACCCTCGGACCAGGCCTCGAGATCGACCCCGAAAAAGCGGCGTTGGGTTTCAAGGACCCAGAAGATTCGGTAAGGCTCCCCTTTGACCAGGAAACCAAGGGGCACCTTTTCGGTGGGATCGGTCGTATAAGTTCGTTTGAGGGTGACCGGGTCGTTCTGGCTTTTGAGTGCGTGGACGAAAAACCCTTCCTGCAGGCTGAACTGAGGCACCTGGGGGGGCGCATAGGAATAGGCCGCCGCTCTGCGGAACTGTGAGTATGGGGCGAAAAAACCCGCAAACAAGGCCAGAAAGTAGAGAAGCGAGATCAGGTAGAGGGCGATCACGGCCAGCCGGTGTTTCTGGAAACGAGCCTTGATCAACGCCCATTGGGAGAGCACTGAAACGTCGACCGTTGCGGATGCATCCGGAAGGGCTTTGTCGGCGAGGTTTGGCGTCTCGGGTTTCATCAGGATTCGGAGCCCATCCGGATTCGTGGATCGAGGGCCATCAGGAGCAGATCACTGACCAGGGTGCCCACCACCCCGAGCAGGCTGAGCAGCATGAGCAGGGTGCCCGCCAGATACATATCCTCACTGGTCAGGGCGTAGATCATTTCCGGTCCGATGGTCGGCAGGCTCAGGATCATGGCCACGATGGCCCCGCCTGATATCAACTGTGGAAAAAGCACGCCAACGGACGAGATAAACGGATTCAGCGCCAGGCGCACCGGGTATTTCAGTAGCAGCTTCAGGGGGCGGACCCCCTTGGCCCGGGCGGTCGTCACATAGGGTTTCTTGAGTTCGTCGAGCAGATTGCCCCGCATCACCCGGATCATTCCGGCCGTCCCGGCGACTCCGAGCACGACGATCGGCAGCCAGATATGCTTGAGCAGATCGACGAACTTGCCCCAGGTCCATTCGGGTTGGGCCCCGTATTCGGCCGAGAAGAGCCCGGAAATGTTCAGGCCGAAATACTGGGAGGCAAAATGCATGAGGAGCAGCGCGAGCAGGAAATTCGGGATGCACATGCCCAGGAACCCGACGAAGGTCACAATGTAGTCGCCAAGTGAATACTGGCGCACCGCTGAAAATATTCCGATGGGCAGGGCGATGGTCCAGGTCAGGAGGATCGTGCCCAGGCTGATCAAGAGGGTCAGCAGCAACCGGTCGCCAATCATGTCGTTGACCAACCCGAGGGTCTCCATCGATCGTCCCAGGTTGCCCTGGAGCAGTCCGGTGTCCTCGGGAGAGAACGAGGTGAACCACTTGAGCCCGGTCCAACCCAGGTATTGGCTGACGGTGGAATCATCCAGGCGGAAGAGCACCTTCAATTCCTCGATCCGACTCATGTCTGCCTCTTCCCCCAGCACCTCCAGCCTGGAGATCATGGTCGATATATAGTCCCCGGGAGGCAATTGGATGATGGTAAAGACGACGATGGAGATGAAGAAGAGGGTCGGCACCATGATCATGAGTCGCCGACCGATGAATGGGTGCTTGAACGCCACCAGGCCAAGGGCGCTGACCAGGGCGACAAGGAAGAGGGTGCGGAACCAGCCACCCAATCCCCCGCCCCCGTTGAACTCGTCGCCGGGTCTGAATCCGGCCAGGGACTCGGCCAGGCGCGATGGCAGGGTCGGATGGACCATTGATTCCTTGGTCTGGGCGATGGCGCCGGGCGAGTCGCTCGGATTTTCGATAAAGAAGGTCTCCCGACCTCCGCTCCCCAATCCCAGCATATCCCAGTTGAAGACCATTTCGCGGGGCACGTTTCGAAACCCATTCTTGACCACCGCCATGGTGGGCGGTGCACTCGCGATATTGATGGTCCAGAGCTCCCGGCCGGCGATCTTCAGCGCGTCCCGGAAGATCTCCACCTGTTCATCGACCCCGGTCGCCCGGATGGCTCGGTCGTAAACCCTTACCGCATCCATGATCGGGTGATCCTCGGGAGGCACTTGAATGCCGTCGCCCAAACGGACTTCCTTGCCGTAGAAACCGTCCATATCAAACCACCTGGCCCAGGCGGAGGCATACCACGACCCGCGCTTCAGGGTGAACAATCGAGGCAGGTTCAGCGGCAGAGCCTGTCCGGTAGCTCCCACCACCGTGAAATCGTGCTGCAACCCTTCAAACTCGATCCGAAACAGGTTGACAGATCGCTCGCGGGCAGTCGCACGTATGCCGATGCGGGTCCAGTCATCGACCACGCCCTCGAGCAGTCCCGAGAGCATCCCGGTCCCGTGCTGGAAGTTCAGGAAAAAATGCATCCGGGATCCATCAGGGAAGGTCCGGAATCCTTCCCCGTCCCTTTTCGCGAGCCCGATCTCGTCCAGCAGGATATTGGCCCGCGCGGGGTCGAAATCCACGAAGGCATAGTACTGACTCGGTTCGTGAAAGACCGAACCGGGGCCGGGTCCCGCCTGGACCGCTTCGCTCATCCCGTTGAATTCGACCTCGATCAGTTCAGCGCGATTGATGGAGAGGGACAACGCCTGGCGAAACCTGGCGTTCTGGAAAAGGGCCACCTTCATCGTCCCGATCGGATCGTCCGGATCATGCCGGAAATTCATGTTCGGAAAGATGATCGTGCTTGAACCATCACCCACGGTCCAATGGTAGACCTCATATCCCCCGGCTTCGCGCTGCTCCATCATCATGGTGTAGTTGGATGGGAGCACGCCGGTCTGGAGCGAAAAGTCCCCGCGCGAAGCTGCGATATTGAGCAATTCGGTTGATTTAATGTCGAATTGAACCCGGTCAAGATAGGGCAGCTGGTTGCCCGCCGGATCGACCGCATAATAGTAGGGATTTCGCACCCAGACAAAAGGCGGGTTCGACTTGTGGGTCCGATAGATGAAGGGCCAGAGCCGGGGATGTTCCACATTGTCCCAAGACTTGATCTTAACGTAGAGAGCCTCGGGACTGGGCATCTGGTAGGCGTTCATCATATTCCGGATAAACTCCGGATCACCCAGACGCGGGTGGAATTGCCTCAGGTAATGAGCGGGGGTCGACGTCAGGTAGCTTCCGGCATAGGTGGCCATCAGGTCGAGAAAGATGCCGTTGGGTTCATCGAACTCGAACCGGATGGTAAAATCGTCCACTTTTCGGACCCGGCCAAGTTTTCCCCGGAATTGGAGTACCCTGAAATCGAAGGCGGCTGCATCGCGCCCCACCGAGGAATCCATCGCTTCATAATTCCACCAGTAAAGAATATCGTCCGCGGTGAAAGGCGCGCCGTCGGACCATCGCATGCCCCGGCGGAGTTTGAAAAGGTAGGTGCGCCCCTGGTCTAGAACCTCGTATGACTTGGCCACGTGGGGCACGATCGGATACCCAAGGGGAGACCACCGAACCAGTTGGGCATAGGCATAGAGCGTACCAAAGGTATCAATATTGCGGAACGCATTGGTACCTCGCAGCCAGGTGCCGCCATAGGTGCCCAAACCGTCCGGGCCGAACATGACGACCGGTTCCGGACCCACCCGATCCGCCACGGGGGGCAACCGGCCCTCGGTGACGAGTTCAGCCAGGATGGGCGCTTCTTCCTTGGGGTACCATTCCGCCGATTCGCCTTCGGTGTAATCGACAACCTGGTTGATAACGGGCGGATCGGCGAAATTGAAATCAGTCGCCCGGAGTCGTTCGGCTTCCTCGATCGCCTCGGGGTTGTCATTGCCTGCCGCGGCCCCTTCATCCGGCCTGAAGAAAAAGGCCATGCCAACCAGGAAGGCCAGGAAGCCGACTCCGGTCAGCAGAAACTTAAGCAGGATGCGGAGTTTCATCGATTTCCGGATCAAAAATAGGGATCAACCTCATGGCGGATCAGATCATTGCGCAATTCGAAGGTCCGGATTTCATAGGTGTTCTGTCCAGCCTGCAATTGCTGGCTGTCCATCATCTCCTCGCCGTCTCCATTGATCTCGAAATCTTCCAGCGCCATCTGGGCCACGATTGCGGGATCGAGGCGTCTCAGCTGTTGGATGGCCTGTTTGAGCTCGTTGGCCATATCGGTCTTGATCGCCTTCGGATAAATATCCCGGAGAGCGTCGGCCAGTTTTTCAACCGATCCGTTCGGACCAAAGAGACGATAGACGTTGGTGTCCCAGAGGCGCCGGGCATCCGGGCCGGCCGGATTGTTGAACGCACCGCCGGTGGCGTAGCCTTCGAAGAACGGCGCAAAATCCGGCTCCGGGTCATTGGATTCGACTGTTTTGGTGGCCGGGTACCAACCCGCGACTTCGGTGAAGATCCGGTTGCCTTCGACGCTGGTCATGAACTGCAACAGGTCGATGGCCTGATCAACATGTTTTGTCGCCTTGTTCACGTAGAGGGAAAACCCCGTATTCACTTTCCCATCACCCAATGGACCGATCACGAAGCGGCCGTATTCGGGGTCGTCCGCGGCCGGGAAAGGAATCATGGCCACGCCCACCTCGAAGGGGGCGAGCTCGCGAATGCTGGGTGCGTCCCAGGTCCCGGTCCCGATCATCAGCGCTTCACCGCGGACAAACTGCTGGGTGGCGTCGTCCCGGGCGAGCTGGAGGAAACCCGGTCGCATCAACTCACCGATCTCCCGGATCAACTGCATGCCCGCGCGCACGTCGGGTGAATCGAACGACCATTTGCCGTCGAGATAACCGAATGCGGTGTCATGGAACAGGACCTTCATCTTGTAGTTCCGGTCGAGATCGTACATGAGCGGCATCATCAGGCGTCCGAACATATAGCTCATTACCCAGCCCGCGTTGTCCTTGCCGCCGGCGATTGGCACCATGGGCACGCCGGTCTCGCGGCTGACCTCAAAGATCTTATCGCTCATGGCCAGGAACCCACGGTAGTCGGAGGGCGGTTTGTCGTAGCCCGTGACTTCCTTGAGTCGCGCCTTGTTATAAAACATCCGCATGCTCACCATGCAGAGGGTTGGGGCATAGTACTGATTGAGGTCGGGATGAAACCCTTGTGACCCGCGCATCTCGTCCCGGATGGTCTTGTTCCAGGGAACGCCCTCCAGCGAAGTCCCTTCGTTGTAGGGGTTGAGCAGGCCGACATAGCGGGTGATGGGCTGGAAGTACCTCGGGATGATATCCTTCATCCCCGGCAGCCAGGTGCCGAACTCGACAATGTCGGTCGCCATGCCGCCCGAAAGGCGGGTCCGGAGCCACATCTGGTAGACGTTGCCCGGCACCGCGATCTGTTCGACCCGAATGTCCGGGTTGAGTTCCTCGTAGCGATCCAGTTGGGCCTGGACCGCCTCCCGGATATTGCTCTCGACCTGCCAATGGGTGAGCTGAATAACCGTGCGCCCGTCGCCACGATCGGGTCCAGCCCGCAGAAAAACCCACAGCACCGCAGCCAGGTAGGTCGCCACCATGACCCCGATGCCCAGGTAGTTCCGCTTTTCCGATTTCAAGGGATTGTTTCCTCCCCCGATTCGAGCGCCAGTATCTTCTGTTCAACCGCATAGCGCCGCGCCGCGCCGTAGAAATCGTCGACAAACCGCTGATAGTAGACGATGGCCTCCTTCGGTCGACCGGAGAGGACGAGGAGTTCGCCGATTCGGATCAGAACATCGGAACGCGTCCCAACGTCGAGGTCGCCTTCTTCTTCCGCGGCGATCAGAAACCCGACCGCACCGGTGGGGTCGAGATTATAGTGGAAATGGGCGCTCGCGATGATCAGATTCAGGTCCCGTCGCGAATCTCGATTGGTTGTCTTTTCGAGCAGCTCCTTTCCCATGGCAATCCGCTCTTCCGGACTGCCCGCGTCCGGCTTGGCATAGATGAGGACCATCGCGAGCTTCACCAGGCTCATCTGGCCCCATCGGGTATTGGGATGGTCATCGATCAGCCCCTGAAAATGCCCGGCTGCGGTGTCAGGGTCGGACGGACTGCGGTAGATCTGGGCCAGTCTTCCCAGCAGAAAGCGGGAACCCTGGCCAAAATTATCGTCGCCGGAATCGGCCAGCGACCGGAAGATCCGTTCCGCCTGATTCAGGCGCCCCTCAGTCGAAGGCACCGCCGAGAGAAGGGCGACCGCGTAACCGAACCGCGCTTCCCTGGGCCCGGTTTCCAAATCCCCCCCGAGCTCTCGAAAGCCGGCAAGTGCCTCGTTGGGAAAGAATGTCGCGGACTTCTCCCATGCCGCGATCGACTGTTCGGCGTCGGAACCTTCCTGTGCGCAAATGGTCGAGCCGATTGCCAGCAGGACTGACAGGATCCTCAGCGGCTTGATCGGTAGTCGGTTGCGGAGGCGCATCTGACCCAGTGTGCAAGCCATTGGGAATCAATCAATCCCTGATCGCCATAGCCCTGCCGATTTCATTCGATTTCGGTCGGTGTTGGTCGCCTGGAGGGATCGGGACAGCGTTCTGTCGTCATTTTCTGCGACTTGCCCGCGGGTTCCGGGGTATTTACCTTAGGATCCAACCATCTGCACCTGATTCCCATGAAAACGACGTCACTGTTTCTCTCCTTCCGCTCGCTCCTGATTCCGGGTATCGTCTCCGTCGCCATGTCGAGCCTGCCCGCGAAGATCACCGACACGGTGACCCGCTCATTCTCCGCCGGAGACAATCCACACCTCGTGGTCGAGGTTGCCCATACCGATGTTTCGGTGCTTCCCGGTTCGTCTGATTCGATCGATTTCACGATCACGCGAACCGCACGAACCAACGACGCGGAAAAGGCCCGGCAGAGTTTCGACGCCTATCCGCTTACGTTTGAAGAGGACGGCGACACGGTGACACTGAGCATCCGGAAAGCAGGGAAATCCAGCTTCTTCGGCAGCCGGCCCAAAGAGCCGGACATCACCGTCGCTGTGACCGTTCCCGCCATGAGCAGGGTCAGCATCAAGACCGCCAGCGGCGACGTCGAACTCAAGGGGGTCAACGGTGATCATCGCCTCGATACCGCAAGCGGCGATATCGCGATCAAAACGGTTCAGGGTGATCTCTACATCGACACAGCCAGCGGCGACATTGTTGGTTCTGCGCTGGAAGGGCTACTACGGTTTTCCACCGCCAGTGGTGATGTCATTCTGACGGATGTCGGCCCCGAAATAGACGCCAATTCGGCCAGCGGTGACATCAAAATCAAGGGTGCCGGAGGAACAGTCAAAGCAAACGCGGCCAGCGGTGACATCACGGTGAAAGGTTCAAGTGTTTCGGTCAAGGCCTCGGCCGCCAGTGGTGACATCCACCTTGAAATCGCCGAACTGATCGGAAGCGTCAAGGGGACCACCGCGAGTGGCGATGTACTCCTGAGGCTCGGGCCTGACAATCACGCCGTGGTCACTCTCATTTCAAATTCGAGAAGGGTTGGTTCATCCATTCCCTTGACCGATGTCGTGCAGAGTGAGAAGCAGAGACAACTGAAGGGCGTCCTGGGATCGGGCACCCATCAGATCAACCTGCGAACGGCGAGCGGTGACGTTGAGCTGGAAGAGCTGTAGAGAGTGTCCGGTGCAGTAATGCGGCTGCCCGGAAGAACAGCCCTCCACTATAGCTTGAGCAATGGAGGGTCGTGCTCCTGCGCGACCTCGAATCCTGGAGGAACGTTGAATCGATCCTTGGATGACTGTTCACTTTCATCTGACTCACTGGCACTATCGAACGGTTTTTGGGGGCGGCGCCCTTACCGGTTCAGATCGAACTTGAATCGACCGTTCTGATGCCTTCTGATGCGGCCGTTTCTCATGATCAAGATTGCCGAAGTCCTCCCCCCTGAACCGGGCCCATTGGCCCGCATGGTAAGGCAATGTGGTGTCAACCACGTCGTCAGCCCGGTGCGACTCGACCCGATACCCGGAGCCGCTCCGGACGACCAACCCTATAGCCTGACTTCGCTGCAAAGGCTCAAGGCCGCCTATGAAGAGGCCGGTTTTTCCGTTGATGTGATCGAGAGCCGCCCGCCTCTGAACCTGGCGAAGCTCGGTCTGCCCGGGCGGGATGAGGAGATCGGAGTCACCTGCGAATTGATTCGAAATATGGGCAAGGCGGGTATCCCGGTATGGTGCTATGAGTGGATGATCTACGGTTGGCTGCGCACCCGAACGGGCATCGAGAGTCGGGGCGGCGCCCGGGTGACCGGATTTGATCGGGAATTGCTCCCCACCCTCGACCTTGAGGACCACGGGGAGGTGACCGAGGAGCATCTATGGGAAACTCTCCACTACTTCCTCGAACGGGTCGTTCCGGTCGCTGAAGAAGCGGGGGTCAAACTTGCCATGCATCCGGATGACCCTCCCCTTTCCCCCATCAACGGCGTGGGTCGGATCATGCGAACGGTCGGGAATTTTCAGCGCCTGATCGATCTGGTACCCAGCCCGGTCAACGGCATCACCATGTGCCAGGGAAATTTCGCCCTCATGACCGATGACCTGCCCTCCGTCATTCGTGACTTCGGTCGACAGAAAAAGGTATTCTTTGTCCATCTGAGGGACGTCCGCGGGGTTCCTGAACGGTTCCAGGAAACCTTTCACGACAACGGAAAAACCGACATGCTCGAATGCATGAAGGCGTATCGGGATATTGGATTCGAGGGCGTCCTGCGTCCGGATCACGTTCCGACAATGGAAGGCGACCGAAACGACGATCCCGGCTATTCGTCCATCGGGCGACTTTACGCCATCGGTTACATCCGTGGACTCCGGGAAGCGGTGTATGCCCGAACGGCCAAAGACCTCAGAACGTCGACCAACTAAGTGCCATTCGTGTATGCCCCGTGTTCCTCCACCAGCTCGCCCATGAGGGCGATCCGCCGTTCCTCGGCCCCCGGGGGAACCTGATCGCCCGCGTTGGCCATGAACCGGAAGGTCTGCTGCTTCTGCTCGAGCCACTCCAGGACTTTCGCTTCAAAGGTCTCGATCGGCGTTTCAGGTCTCCACAGGTCCGGTGACACTCCGCCGGAGAGGATGAAATCGTTCCCTGCCTCAGCCCGGCACTCTCCGGGAGACAGATCGCCCATCGGTGTGGGCGTGACCGCGTCTGCACAGTCCGCCCCCGCTGCCCGGATCATCCGAAGGGCTCCCCTGAGCCTGCCGTCTATGTGAACCGCTACAGATTTTCCGGCACGGTGGAACCGCCGAATGGCTTCCTCATAATATCGACGCGACCACTGCTCAAAAAACGACTCTGGTTGCATGTCGCTGGAGAAATTGTCGCCCATGATGACGACTTCGGCGGGAGATTCGCAGATCAGGTCCACGAGTTGAAGCGAGTTCTCATTGACCGCGTCAACGGTCTCGCGCAGGAGATCCGGCCAATCCGCCGCGGCGTAGACCACGTTCTCGAATCCCATCCAATAGTGCATGAGGTACCCCATCGCGCTATAGCCCGTTGACAGGTAGACCACCCCGTGGTCCCCGACGTATTCATCCCAGCGGCGATAGCGATCCCAGTGCGGAGTGAATTCGCGTCGAGACATGGCGGACTGGAATACCCTCAGGTCGCGTTCCTCGTGAATGCCCCATTGGCTGATGCCCCACGCGTAGGTTTGCTCTTCCCAGCGACGAACTCTCTCGATCGATCCTTCCGAGGTCTCAATTCGCCAGACAATTTCCCGATGACCGTCCCTGACTCTCTGATTGGTGCTTTCCTTGACATCGGACGGGGTGGCAACCGAGTAGAACGCCGCCAGGTTGGGCAGGTAGAAGCCGACCCCCGCCTGCTTATGGTAGTCGATAAGGTCACGCTCCGGATCGACATAGGACACACTCAGGTCCCACGGCATTTTCCGCCGATGATAGAACCAGTGGGAAAGGTCCAGCATGTAGGGAACGACGTCGGGCTTCTGCCCTCGGTAGACCGCCAGAATTCGCTCTCGTAAGGTCATGATTCTATTCAGAGACGGGTCTCTTCGTCACGGTTGCGACGATCGAGTTCGGTCTCCTTTGACCAGTCGATCTTCTCCAGGTCCTCCAGCGTGTTTTCTGTGCGCCATCGGGCAAAGTCCTCGTCGACCTCAGGCGTCCACTTGGTGTCCATCTGGTGCGAGGTATATTTTCCTTCACGCAACCGCTGCAGTCCAAAGATATCCCGCAGGCGGGTGCGTTCGGACTGTTCGACCACTTCTTCGGCCAGGTGCGGCGGTATGAAGGTCACGCCACTGAAGGTTCCCAGTACGACGTCACCCGGCATGCAGACCGCGCCGCCGATCTGACAGGGGGTGTTCATCCCGATCATGGTGGTGTCGCGGATCGGAGTGGGATCCATGCCACGACAGAAAGTGATCAGGTTCTTTATTTTCAGCATCTGCTGGGCATCGCGGATCCCTCCGTGGATGACCTGGCCGCGCTTGGTTCGGGTCGCGATCGCAGTGGCCAGGTTGCCACCGGAAAACGTCCCCTCCCAGACTTTGCCGAAGAGGTCGATGACAATGCAGTCATCCTCCCGGAGGGTCTCGATCACCCAGGAATTCATCTCCCCGACCCGACCCTCCTCCTTCTGTCCAAGGTCCATCAGGGCGCCATGCAGGTCGGGGCGACGCGGGATGAACGTCGCGGTGACCGCCCGGCCGACCAATACTTTGCCGGGATTCAGCTCAACCCAATCGCTCTCGAAGTTGTATTTGTACTCCTTGTTCCAGAGAACGGCCCATGCCTCTTCGGTGGTGACTCTCTCCATTCGGCGAAGAATGGATGCAGGCACCTTTGGGCGGCCGTCCTCAAAGCGATCACCCACCCAGTCACGGGTCATCCTGATGACATCTTCCGGATTTCCAAATTTCACTTGGCGGGATTCGTTGGGGTTTGGTTTTGGCTGAAGGCGGGTGAAGGGACGACCCTGTCTTTACAAACCAGAGCCTCCCGGGCTGAGGGGCAACGGAATTCCGATCTGTATCGATCCGAACCCGTTGCATGGAAAGGACGGAGTCGAATTCGTCCGGATGGCTTGTCTTGGCCCTCCTGCTCCTCTCTTGTAACCCCATGAAACCAATCGTTCAGATCTCCCTTGACCTGACCAACCTCGAGGAAGCGATTGAAACGGCGACCATCGCCATGCGGGCCGGTGTCGACTGGCTCGAGGCGGGAACGCCCCTGATCCTTGCCGAGGGGCTCCGCGGGGTGCGGGGACTGAGGGAGCATTTCCCGGACGTCCCGATCGTGGCCGACCTGAAGACGATGGACGGCGGTTACCTGGAAGCTGAGATGATGGCCAGGGCCGGTGCGACCCATGTCGTGGTGATGGAGCGTTCGCACGAAGAGACGATCAGATGCGTCGTTCAGGCGGGGCGGGACTTCGGCGTCAAGGTCATGGGCGATAACCTGGCAGCCCCGGACATGGTGGCCGCGGCTCGGAGACTCGAGGATCTCGGATGTGACTATGTCATCCATCACATCGGCTACGACGAACGTCGGGGAATCGCGGCCGCCGGCAACAGAATGCCGAGCCCCCTTGATCAATTGCGCGCAGTGGTCGACGCGGTTTCGGTCCCTGTTCAGGCCGTCGGTGGATTAACCTTGGAGCAAGCCGTGCAATGCCCATCCTATGGAGCCCCTCTGGTGGTGCTCGGCGCTCCCTTGACCATTGATGCCGACGCCTTTCGCACCGCGGACGGCGACCTCGAAGGATCGCTTCGTCTCATATGTGATGCTGTCCATGGAGAAAATCCGAGCGTCTGAGATTTCCCCATGGCAGTTGAAAACATTCTAAAAAGGAGCCAATGATACAATCACCAGCAGTCGTACACTTCGGCCCGGAACCCCGGTCGGTTGAAATGCGGGAATTTTCCCGCCCTTCGCCCGGTCCGAGTGAAGCCGTCATAAAAGTGAAAGCGGTGGGTGTCTGCGGCAGCGACCTCCATCAATGGCTTGGCGCCCACAGTTGGGCCGTCAATTATCCGGTCGTTCTCGGCCATGAGTTCTGCGGAACGATCGATGAGGTCGGGGGAGATCCGGGAAACTGGAAAGAAGGCGACCTGGTGGTCAGTGAGACGGCCGCGGTCGTCAATCCGGACAGTCCGATGACGCGCCGCGGGCTCTATAACCTCGACCCCGACCGCAAGGGATTTGGATACGGAGTCGACGGTGCCATGACGCGTTATGTGCTGGCGCCCCTGCGCTGCCTTCACCAGGTGCCTCCCGGACTGAAGCCCGAACATGCTGCGCTGACCGAGCCCTGCTGCGTGGCCTATAACGCGGTCATCAACAATTCCCGTATCACTCCGGGATGCCGGGTTCTGGTCATCGGCCCCGGCCCCATCGGACTCCTGTGTGCGTCCATGGCCCGACTGGCCGGAGCCGAAGTCGCCGTGGCGGGCCTTGAGGCGGACCTGACCCGCCTCGATACTGCCGAATTGATCGGTTGCCACTCGATCATCGGCGACCCGACAGACTGGGCACGCGAGGGTGATGGACTGGGAGTGGATGTCGTGATCGATGCGGCCGGAGTGTCGGCCACCTTGGAGACTGCCCTGGATGTGGTCCGGCCGGCCGGGTGGATCACCAAAGTCGGCTGGGGGCCGCAGCCTCTGGGCATCTCACTCGACCCTCTGGTACAGAAGAACGTGACCCTGCAGGGATCATTTTCCCACAACTGGCCAATCTGGGAACGGGTTCTTGAGTTGCTTGCTTCGGGACGCCTCAGTCTGACTCCAATCCTCGGAGGAGTCTGGCCGCTCGAGGAGTGGCTCGAAGCCTTCGAGACCATGCACTCCGGTCGGATCGCCAAAGCGGTGCTGAAGCCGGCGACCTGAGATTGAAGGCGGGAAGATAGGATGAGTGGAAGACTGGATGATTGGATTTACTTGAGGGCCGGATGAGCTCATAAACCCACATTCGCGGGACCGCCGCGAATGCCACTGACTCGTTTTCACCCATTCTTCCATCCATCCCCTCTTCCACCTCTTACTTCCACCTTCTTACTTCAGCCTTCTTACTTCTTACTTCAGCCTTCTTACTTCTTACTTCTTACTTCAGCCTTCTTACTTCTTACTTC
>Ga0164313_10000567_pt1 | contig 30398 bp, 26 predicted proteins | sample GuaBasSedimGuay4_FD_113735 | JGI IMG/M metagenome (GOLD analysis project Ga0164313, IMG submission 113735) | Subseafloor sediment microbial communities from Guaymas Basin, Gulf of California, Mexico - Guay4, Core 4569-4, 0-3 cm | ecosystem: Environmental > Aquatic > Marine > Hydrothermal vents... | reverse complement strand
CAAACGCGCGCACTGTGGATACTTCTGTAAAAGGCGATGGCCGTTATAGTGAAAATCACCGATCACCGGAACATCGCACGACATCATGCTGAGACGTTCCATTATGCCCTCGACCGATGCCGCCGCGGCTTCCGTGTCAACCGTAATACGTACCAGTTCAGAACCAGCACGGGCCAGTTGCGCAATCTGCGTCGCCGTTGCACCAATGTCAGCGGTATCTGTATTGGTCATGGATTGCACCACGACTGGATGGCTGCTGCCAATGGCAACCCCACCCACATCTACCGTTGGAGTGTGCCTGCGTACCAGTTCCACTTCAGTGTTCCTGGTCTGAATGGTTGTTATCAGTCATTGGTTGCTGCGCTTCGCTAATGGTTGGCCATGCGGCGTGCAGATAAACCCACATCGACCACAGTGTCAGTGCGGCGGCCAGATATAGCAGGGCCAGGCCCAGGAATAACAGCGGTACTCCGAGCAAGTCCCTTTCAAACAAAAGCATGCTGATTGCAGTCATTTGAAAAATAGTTTTTAGCTTGCCAAGACCTGTCACCTTTACATGACCACGTTTGCCCATTTCCGCCATCCATTCGCGTAATGATGATATGGCAATCTCACGACCGATAATAATCGCGGCAGATAAAGTAAACAGCACTGCCGGGTTTCTTGAAACCAGCAGTACCAGTGCGGTAACCACCATCAGTTTGTCAGCGACGGGGTCCAGAAACGCACCGAAGGAGGTCATCAGATTCATGCGACGAGCCAGGTAGCCATCCAGCCAGTCGGTTATGGCTGCAAAAATAAACACAACTGCAGTGGCAATACTTGACCAGTTGTATGGCAAGTAAAAGAAAAGTACCAGGACGGGAATCAGTGCAATACGCAGCAACGTGAGTAACATTGGAAATGTCATATGCATGATGGTGACCAGGTCGAAGTTAGTCTCTTATTATCGCAGACAGTTGACCTTTTTTGCAGCGTTAATACGCTGGAGATTTTATAAATATTCTTCAATGGAGTGCTTTGTATATCCGGTTGGCAAGTTGCCGGTTGATGCCGGGGATACCGGCCAGTTCTTCGACACCGGCCTTTCGCACGCCCTGCAGGCCGCCAAAATGTGTCAGCAAGGCACGGCGGCGACGGGCTCCTACGCCCTGAATATCTTCCAGCACCGAGTGTACAGTTGCTTTCTGGCGACGTCCGCGATGTCCTGTAATGGCGAAGCGGTGTGCTTCATCCCTGACCTGCTGGATCAGGTGAGAGGCAGCTGATTCCGGCCCGGGCATCAGGCTGTACGGCGGGACCGGCAGCACCCATTCCTCATGACCTGCTCGTCTTGACGGGCCTTTGGCAACGCCCATCAACGGTATGTCTCCCAAACCGCACTCCGTCAAAACCTCAATGGCAATACCCAACTGCCCCTTGCCGCCATCCACTACAATCAGGTCAGGTAGCAGGCCTTCTTCCTGCGCAAGTTTACGATACCTGCGGCTGAGAACTTCACGCATCGCAGCATAATCATCACCGGGCTCAAAGCCCTTGAGGTTGTACCTGCGGTAGCGGGATTTGATCGGGCCCTCATGGCCGAAAACCACGCAGGATGCCACGGTTTTATGCCCGGAGGTATGTGAAACATCAAAGCATTCGATTGTTGCAGGCACTTCTTCGAGCTTCAGTAACTCTGCTGCCGCCTCGAACTGATGGCTGATTCGCGATGTTTCTGCTGAACGCATGTGCAGGGCGTTCAATGCATTCCGTCCAACCAGCTCCAGCCATTGTCTGCGGTGACTGCGCGGATGCGCCTGTATGCGTACCTTGCGGCCACTGCGTTCGCTGAATACGGCTTCAAACAAGCCCTGCTGCTCCACACTATGGGAAACAATAATCTCGGGTGGTGGTATTCGTTCACGATAATACTGGCCGAGGAAGGCCCGCAGAATATCAGTATCTGCGTGTCCCTCTGATTGTGTTGGAAAATAATCACGCTGACCGAGACTGCGGCCACCACGCACTGACATTACCTCAATGGCGCAGCTACGCTGAACTCTGGCCAGGGCAATGATATCAAGGTCACCATTACCTGCCGAAACAAACTGACGTGCCTGCATTTGTTTCAAGTGGTTGATCTGGTCCCGGTACTGTGCCGCTTGTTCGTAATGCTGTTGTGAGGCGGAATCATCCATCCTGCTGATCAGCCGGGTGATCACCTTCTGACTTTGGCCACGTAAAAACAATAAGGCATCCTCGACCTGCCGGGCATAATCTTCCTGGCTGACCGCTGCTACGCAGGGTGCGGTGCAGCGCTTGATCTGGTGTTGCAAACAGGGCCGGCTGCGATGACTGAAATAGCTGTCCTCACAGTTCCGCAACTGGAAAAGTTTCTGGATCAGGTTAATGCTTTCGCGCACCGAACTGGCCGATGGATAAGGCCCCAGGTACTCTCTGCCCTTTTCCTTTGCCCCGCGATGGAACGCGATACGTGGAAAGTCATGATCCTTGCCAACCATTACCCACGGGTAGCTTTTGTCATCGCGCAACAGCACGTTATAACGGGGTTTGAGGGATTTGATCCACTCGTTCTCAAGTAGCAATGCTTCGGCTTCGCTGCGGGTCAGGCTGACTTCGATGGACCGGATACGGGCAACCATGCGCATAATCCGTTCAATTTTGGGCCGGGCATCAAAGTAACTGGACACGCGTTTGCGCAGGTTTGCAGCCTTGCCAACATATAAAGCGGTACTCTGATCATCACGCATCAGGTATATGCCAGGGCCAGTGGTCAGGCGCCGCGCAAACTTCTTACCATCGAAGCCGGTTTCGGTCTTTGAGACGTTGGCCTTGTTGGCTTTAGTCTTTTTGACTTCGGGCTCTTTCGACACTTTTAACCGAGTCGCCCTTCAATGTCTTTAAGAAGCCCGGCGGTAGCAAGCTCCAGTAGTTCGTACATATACACAAAGCCATCAATATCACCATAATAAGGGTCCGGCACAACGTCGGATTGACCGGAAGCCATGTATTGGGGGTGATATTCCATCATCAGTTTGATTTCAGCAGCGGACCCGACGGGCTGTATCGCCTGCAGGTCGGCAACATTATTGTGGTCCATTGCAATGATCAGATCGAAATGATGAAAGTCTTCTGGTTTGACCTTGCGCACACGCAATTGGCTGATATCAACATCAAACCGGGTGCCGGTCTGGATAGCGCGGGGATCAGGTGTGCAGCCGATGTGGTAGCTGTGGGTTGCGGCCGAATCAATTGAAATCCGTTCTTTGAACCGGGAGTCCTGCAATTGCCGGGCAAAGAAACCCTCTGCTGCAGGTGATCGACAGATATTACCCATGCATATAAATAGTATTTTAAACATAACCTTATAAGATACTCATGATGTTTTAGTTTCAATTAATTTACGCACTCGGTCCAGATCTTCCTGCGTATCAATACCTGCTGGTATAAATTCACTGGCCTGGGCCATCGCAATACTCCCGCCCTGCTCCAGCATACGTAACTGCTCCAGCTTCTCGGCCAGTTCAAGCGGTGTCGGCGGCAATTGTGTGTAACGGCGCAAAGCAGACAGGCGATAGGCGTAAAGCCCCAGGTGTCGTTTCCAGCATTTACCTGCTGAAATTGCCGTGCTGACATCCGCACAGGATCGCTCGTATGGAATTGGAGACCGGCTGAAATACAAGGCGTGCCCATTGATTGAGGTGACCACTTTAACGGCATTCGGGTTCAGTACTTCTGTAGCCTCTGAAATGGGCCAGTACAAACTTGCTACCTCGCAATCCGGCCTTGCATCGAGCAAGCTGGCCACCTGGTCAAGGCACGCTGCCGGCATCAGGGGCTCATCACCCTGCAAATTAACGACCAGATGGTCATCAGCCCACGCCAGAAGATTTGCACATTCTGCAATTCTGTCACTGCCGCTCTGGTGATCAGGCCGGGTCAGTACGACCTCGGCACCGAAACGCCTGGCCGCGCTTACGATGCGCTCATCATCCGTTGCGATCACCACGGATTCAGCCGAAGATTCCATGGCCCGTTGCCAGACATGTTGTATCAATGGTTTACCGGCCAGTTCCAGCAGGATTTTGCCCGGCAAACGTTCGGAACTATAGCGTGCGGGAATTACGATCCGGTATGTGCTTTGTTTCGCTGCCATCATTGCTCTCTGGTCAGTGCTGCCAACCGGTCTTTGAAATCCCGGATAAACTCATCCGGCAGCACCGCATCGACCGGTATATACCAGGCGTTCTCAAGGCCCAGGTCCACGCATTTCACGGCATCCTTCTCCGTCATGATAATACTTGTTGCGTCTGCCATCGGTGCAAAATCCTGTTTTGAAAACCGGTGGTGGTCGGCAAAGCTGTGCGAAATAATATCCAGATGATACTTTTCCAGCATACTAAAAAACCGTGCCGGGTTGCCTATGGCCGCAACGGCATGCAAAGTGTTTCCCTGCTGCCTGGTCTGGAATTCTGCCAGCGTGTAACTCACCGTGTCATCCAGAGACCGCACGACGGTGGCTTGTAACTGCATCACGCTGACGTTCAGCTTATCCGGCTTGTCAGCCCAGACCCCGTTTGTAATCACCCAATCAACCAGTGCAAGGCGATCTGATGATTCACGCAAAGGGCCCGCCGGCAGAAGATGTCCATTCCCGAGTCCACGGACGCCATCAATTACACAAATATCAACACCGCGATGCAAATCAGCCTGTTGCAAACCGTCATCAGAAATTACCAGGTCCACACCCATTTCATGCAGTTTCCTGATTGCATCGGACCTGCGCGCAGACACGACCACCGGAGCACCGGTTTGCCTGGCCAGCAATACAGGTTCATCACCACACAACTTCGGATCACTGTCAGCTTGTGCAACAACGGTATCGTGGCTTTTGCGACCATACCCCCTGCTGGCGATTCCCGGTTTGAGGTTCATGTCAGCCGCCAGGCGGCTCAGCGCAATCACAAGTGGAGTCTTGCCGGTGCCGCCAGCAGTAATATTTCCGACCACGATCAGCGGCAAGCTGGACTGATAAATATCTGATGCGTTTTTTTGTTTTTCATGGGTGCGCTGGTAAACGGAACGGTATACCGGTTCCAGCATGCGCAGATACCAGGGGGGCCGGTGAGTGCCGTACCAGTGCCTGATCAGGTGATTTTCAATACCTGTGCGCATCTTAAAAGAGCTCTGACCCCATTCAAGAGCCCTCATCGCTAAACTGGGTTTGATACAAGCGGGCGTAGGCGCCATTGTGCGCTATCAGTTCATCATGTGTACCCTGCTCGATGACCCGCCCCCTGCGCAGCACAATCACCTGGTCTGCATTTTCAATGGTAGACAGGCGATGGGCGATAACCAGGGTTGTGCGATCCTTCATGACTTCCTTGAGAGCATCCTGTATAACTCTCTCTGACTCTGAATCGAGTGCCGATGTCGCCTCATCAAGAATTAGCAGCGGCGCATCTTTAAGCAGCGCCCTGGCAATGGCAAGCCGTTGTCTTTGCCCACCTGACAGCAAGGTGCCACTTTCACCAAGGCGGGTATCAAGGCCTTGCGGAAGTTGTTCAATGAATTCCATTGCATGCGCAGCCTGTGCGGCACGGACAATGGCATCACGATCGGCTGCGGCAAGCGCTCCATAGGCTATATTGCCGGCGATAGTATCGTTAAACAACACAACTTCCTGGCTGACGAGTGCAATTTGTTCGCGTAAATTACCCAGTTGGTATTCTGACAGTTCGTATCCATCCAGCAGAATGCGGCCATCTTTGTGGTTATAAAACCGTGGTATCAATCCGGCCAATGTGGTTTTACCACTGCCGCTGTGCCCTACCAAAGCCGTGACACTGCCTGCGGGAAGTCGCAGGCTGATATTTTCCAGGTTAGGCTTTTCACTTTTTTCATATTGAAAACTGACGTTATCAAACTCTAACTCACCAATCGCACGCTCAACTGTTCTGGTGCCCCGGTTCTTTTCTTTTTCTGTATCGATGACCACAAAGATACTTTCAGCTGCTGCAATGCCCTTCTGTAGCTGGGCTTGTACTGTCGTCAGGCGCTTGAGTGGCGGTATTGTTGCCACCATGGCGAAGAAAATCGAGGTGAATGTGCCCGCCGTGATCTGGTCCAGCATGGTTGGCCGTGTTGCCACCAGCATCAATATCACCATTGCCAGGCCGGCAGCCAGTTGTACCATTGACGAACTGAGCATATGGGTAGCAACCATGCGCATATGTAAACGCCGGGTGCGCTCGTTAACCCGGTCAAAGCGCTTGTTCTCTGACTCCTGGCCCTGGAATACTTTGACCACGCGCTGGCCCACAACCGCTTCTTCGGTAACGTGGGCGACATCCCCCATCGAATCCTGGATATTGCGGCTAATCTTGCGAAACTTGCGGCTGATAACGGTGACCACCAATGCCACCACCGGTACCAGCATCAACATGACAGCTGTCAGTTTGGCATTGATACTGAGCATTACGATCAGCAGGTAAACCAGTAACATAATATCGCGGAAGGCTGAAATGATGGCCTTTGTGGCAGCGTTGGCCACCTGTTCACTGTTGTACGCCAGCTTGGAGATTAACTGGCCGGCTGAATTGCGATCGTAAAATGTTGCGGGGAGATGAAGATAGCTGTCAAACAACTCCTTGCGTAAATCAGCGACGACGCGCCTGCCGGTCCATTCCATGCCGTATACGCCCGAAAAGTGTCCGGTAATACGTAAAAGCACTACGATCAGGATGCCACCCGCCAGCCATAAACCGTATTCAGCATCCTTGGCGACAAATACACGATCAATTAACGGTTCAACGAATTTGATGAACACCGCCTGCATGCCGGCATCAAGGCTGACACCAATGATGCCAACCAGGAACATCCACCAGTATTTGCGGGTATAGCTCCACAACCGTTTATACACAACGGCAGGGGTATATGCGGCCTGATCAGGCACTGCTGTATTCATCATTGTCATGTTGAAGGAGCACTAGTCTTCCGGAATGCGTTCAGTTGCGATAGAAAGCCGGGTAAAACCGAGTTGTGCGGTGACGTCCATCGCTGTAACGACGAAATGGTGCGGCGTCTCAGCATCAGCACGTAAAATGATCGGGATATTACGCTTGTCCCCCGCGGCTTCTGTGAACGCTGCACGCAGGGTTGAAGGTCTGCCATCCACCAGTTGCCGGTCATTCAGGTAGTACTGGCCTTTCGGGTCTATCACCAGTTCAAAACTGTCCGGCTGCTTTTCTGGATTACTGACATTACTGGCCTCCGGCAGGTCTACTTTCAAAACTGCCTGCTGCTCAAAGGTTGTGCTGACCATGAAAAATATCAGCAGCAGGAACACCACATCGATCAATGATGTCAGGCTGATTTCGGGGTCTTCAACTTTTTTGGCACGAAGCTGCATAAAAACTAGTTATCGTATGAATATTCAGCCGGCGCAATGCTGCCGAGCTCAATGCATTCGATCAATTTGATGGCTTTTTCTTCCATGGTAATGACGTACTCAGATACCTTGCCAGTGAAATAGCGATAGAAGAAATAGCTGGGGATAGCGACTGTCAGGCCTGATGCGGTGGTAATTAATGCCTGTGAAATTCCGCCTGCGAGCACATTGGCATCACCAACACCACTGACCATGATGGCTGAAAACACTTCGATCATTCCGATCACTGTTCCCAACAATCCCAGTAACGGGGTAATACCTGCGATGGTTCCCAACGGGTTGAGAAACCGCTCCAGATCATGCACCACGTGACGACCCGTATCCTCAACGGCTTCTTTGATTAATTCCCGGGAACGTCTACGGTTACGCAAAGCAGCGGCATATACGCGTCCCAGCGGCGACTCCGCCCGCAATTGTTCCAAATGACGTTCATCCAGTTCATGCCGGGTCGCCCAGTCTTCAACCATTACTGCGAGACCGTCTGGCGTGACTTTACTTTTGCGTAAAGTCCAGAAACGTTCAATAACAATTGCGACTGCAAACGTCGAGCAGAGCAGTATGGGTACCATCATCCAACCACCGGCAAGAATAATTTCCAGCACGTAGTTTCACTCCTTTGATTAAGCTAAAAGAATAATACCTGATGCCCGGGTTTATATCGCCCCATATCACCGCTCAATTCTGTGGGTTCCCGCAGCAGGCTATCACCTACGGACAATCCTCTTCAGCCGGCCACCGCCAGATTGCCTTGCGACTAACGCGAGCGGTAACGATATTGAGTGCACCTCCAACATCTGTCGTGATCCTGACCCCTCCGCAATCTGCAGTATTGATCACCCGGACCTGCGCTTGCTCATAACGTTTCATCACATCTGCCCTTGGGAAATTGAACCGGTTGTCGACTGCTGCTGAAACCAACGCTAACTCCGGGTCAACTGCATCAACAAAGACTTGTGAAGATGATGTCGAACTACCATGGTGCGGCACACTCAGGATGCTGTGTTTATCCAGATCCTCGTTGATCAGCCTTTGCTCAACCTGCTTGCTGATATCACCGCTTAATAACAGATTCAGTCCTGCCCCGCGCACACTGATAACACAGGAACTGTCATTGCCCAGATACGGTAAACCGGCAGATGGATGCAGCACTTTAAAGTTCATACCCCCTGCAGACCAGGCAGAAGGTGCCCTGCACTGGCGAACACCTGTACGGTTTTGTGGAAAACTGGCCATGTATTGCGACTGCAGATACATTTCCTGCAAACTGTTCAGGCCACCCGCATGATCAAGATCTGCGTGACTGGCCACGATGAGATCCGGCACTTGTCTCCTTGCTGCTATCATCGGCTGGATCGTTCCAGCAACCATATCCCAGCCGTCCTCACCTGCAAGACCGTTGCCCGGGCCTGTATCGTACAGCATCAGGTAATCGCGGCTACCGACCAGTATGGATAAGCCCTGCCCTACATCCATATAGTCGGTTTGGGTTTCAGTCGGCCCAATCGTGTTTGTTACCGGCAATAACATCGGCAGCATCAAAAGCACGCCTGAAAAGCGTCCCGGGATACCCCTTGGCAGCAGAATAATGATTGCGCCGAACATTGCCAGCACCGTGGCAGGCAGGCCCGGCACCCAGGTCGCACTTAACCAATCAGGCTGCAACACCGACAACTGCTCAAGAAAGAGGAATAGCCAATGGGTAATATGGCCCGCCGAACTGAATAGCCAGGCTGCAACCGGTCCGGGCAGCCATAACAACAACAGGCCAGCGAGAATTTGCGGTACAACCAGGAAACTGACAACGGGGATAGCCACCAGGTTGGCCAGCAGGCCAGGCATACTGGCTTGCTGAAACCAGTACATGCCCAAAGGCGCCATGACCAGCGATATGCCCAACTGGGCAAATATCATTTTCTTCCACAGCGACTCCTCCCCGCATCGAGGTACAAATAAAATCAACAAGACGGCAACCGCGACAAAGGAAAACCAGAATCCGGCACGCAATGGCGCAAATGGATCTGCCAGTAATACCACCGACATTGCGATCATCCACGCCAGGCCCGGATGAATCTTACGTCTGCTCAGCGTGACCAGCGTAGCCACCGACAGCATAATCAGTGCCCGTTGCGTGGACACACCAAATCCGGCTAAAGCTGAATAAACCAGGGCGGCCAACCAGGCCATGCACCAGGGTAAAATAATAGCCACCCGTAATCGCAGGCCGAACGGGCAAAACAACAATACAGTTCTACCAATATAAAAGCCCATCACTGCGGCCAGGCCGATGTGCAGACCTGAGATCGCCAGCAAATGCCCTGTTCCGGTTGCAGCAAAAACATCACGGTCGGAAGCATGCAGGCCACGGCGATCGGCAATGGCCAGTGCAGCCAGCATCCTGAATGCCGGTACATCCCCGGCAGTTTGTTTCAACTTGTCGAGGGTCAGTGCCCGCAGGTGTTGAAGGTCAAACATCCCGGGCTCTGCCAGCCGCAGGTTAGCGCCGGTCTGCACATATCCGAGGGCACCAATTCCGTCGCTAAACAGCCACCGTTCGGCGTCACCACCATTGATATTGATCCGTCGGCGAGTTGTTTTCAGTACCAGTTGCAGGCGCCAATGCTCACCGGCATTAATCGCAGGAACTTCTGATTCCACACCCCGTTTCTGGCGCGTATACCAATACACACGAATTTTGGCAGGTATCGAACTGCTGACAATATCGGGGGTAAACTCAAAACGAACGGAGTCTTTGCTGTTTATCGGGAGACTGGAAATTGTTCCGGTGATTTCGTGAAGAGAGCCGCTTTCTGCTGCTGACAGACGTGCTGACAGGCGCTGGTTGAGCGCAAGCGTTGTCAGCAGAAAGAACAGTGGCAAAAGGCATAAAACCCTGGCGGCAGGTTTTAAAACGATCAGCGTGAGTACAAAGATCAACAGCAACACGGCGACCAGGGACGGTAAAGTGGAGTGAAACAGGTACGGTGAAACCGCCCCTGAAATGAGCAGTGCCCAGGCTTTCAATGATCCCCCCCCTTGTAGATAGAATACCAGCTTATAGCGGCTTTAAGCCCCCCATAGATAATTCAAATTGCTGATTCATTTTTGCCGCCAGCCGCATGTCATGGGTCACCAGGATCAGACTGGTTTTTAACTCGGTATTGAGTTCAAGCAGTTGGTCAAATACCTGGTTGGCAATTCGTTCGTCCAGATTGCCCGTTGGTTCATCACCCAGCACACAGGCTGGTTTGCCAACCAGGGCCCGCGCAACAGCCGCTCTTTGCCGTTCACCACCTGACAATTCACCTGGTTTGTGATCCAGTCGCTGACCCAGTCCAACGGTTTCCAGGATGTTGTTTGCCTGTTGTAGCGCATCGGTCGTTGCCAGGCCACGGATCAGCAATGGCATCGCAACATTTTCCAGCGCCGTAAACTCTGGTAATAAATGATGGAACTGGTAGATAAATCCCATGCGTGAATTGCGCAGATCGCCCCTTTCGCGTTCTGACATTTTCCACAGGGCTTTACCATCAACAAATACCTCGCCCTCGTCCGGTCGGTCGAGTCCGCCAAGAATGTGCAGCAATGTGCTTTTTCCGGCACCGGAAGCACCGACGATGGCCATGGATGTGCCTGCCGGGACTTGCAGGTTGACGTCCTTCAAAACCTCTACCCGTTTTGAACCCTGTCTGAATCCCCGGCTAATGCCCCTGGCCTCAATCACCATGCTGCCCTGTGATGACTTGTGTTCATTCATAGCGCAAAGCCTCCGCAGGATGTGTTCTGGAGGCCTGCCAGGCAGGGTACAGGGTCGAAAGAAACGACATGCCAAGAGACATCAGCGCAAAACCGATTACGTCTGACCTGTGTAAATCGGAAGGCAGTTCGGTAATGTAGTAGATATCCTGAGGGAAAAGTGAGAAACCAAATATACGCTCAAAAAACGGCACGACGGTGGCAATGTTCTGTGCCAGCAATATACCACCGACGACACCAAGCAGCGTGCCAATGATGCCAATCAGACTGCCTTGCACCACGAACACCCGCATGATGGTTCCCGCCCGGGCGCCCATGGTTTTTAATATGGCGATATCAGCTTGTTTGTCTGTCACCACCATCACCAGCATGGAAATAATATTAAAAGCAGCAACTGCGATAATCAGAGAAAGAATGACCCACATGACCGCTTTTTCAGTCTTGACTGCCCGAAACAGGTTGCCACGCTCCTGGCTCCAGTCCCTGACACGAAACAGACCTTCCAGTTGTTGTGATATTTCCCGTGCCACCCACCAGGCGGAATCCAGGTCAACCAGCTTGAGGCGAATACCGCCGATGGACTCCTCCGGCATGCGTAAAAGCCTGGCAGCATCCTCTATATGAACCATGGCCAGGCCGGTATCATTTTCATGTTCACCAAACTCGAACATGCCGACGACGGTAAAGCGTCGCATCAGCGGGCTTGCACCGAACGGGCTGGCCTTGAGTCGCGGCGCGATGATAGTGACTTTTTCCCCAACGCCAACGCGAAGGCGCACTGCCAGACCAACACCGAGCACGATCCCGTACTCACCGCTTTGCAGGTCATCCAGGCTGCCATTGACCATGCTGACAGCAACATCTGATACGCTCGATTCATAGGCCGGATCCACACCTCTTACCAATGCGGCACTGGAGCCATTGGATTGCAACCAGGCCCCGACTTCTATATACGGTGCAGCGGCAATCACGTCTTCGCGCTGATTCATATCGCTAATGAGTTCCGGCCAATGGTCCAGCGGCCTTTCAAGCGGCTGTATGGTGGCATGTGATATTGCACCGAGGATGCGCGACCGCAACTCTTTCTCAAATCCGTTCATGACAGAAATAACTGTGATCAGGGTCGTTACGCCCAGCGCAATACCCAGCATAGAGATCAGGGAAATAAACGAAATAAAGTGATTTTGCCTTTTCGCCCTGAGATAACGCAGGCCGATAAAGACAGATAGTGGTTTCATCATCGGGGAATTAGACCATAGCCGGAGACCGCCAGCCAGCCATAAATGAGTAAAAACCTGTAGGTAAAGTGCCCGCGGAACGCATCTTTCACAGCAGGCTGTCCATAAAAGCCTTCAAATCATCCGGCAGTTGAGAATTGACCAGTTGCTCAGTACCGTTCAGTGTTGCGAATTTAAGCTGTTGTGCATGTAAAAACAAGCGCCTTGCACCATTCTCTTTCCAGTGCTTTTGCCTGGCAGCGCTTGCATACTTCTTATCACCGACCAGGGCCGTACCCAGATGGGATGCGTGCACACGTATCTGGTGTGTGCGCCCGGTATGCAGGCGGGCTTCCACAAAGCTGCAGGGGCCATAGTTTTGTAACAGGCGAAATGTCGTATGCGCCGCCTTCCCCTCAGGGTCAACCCGCATGAAGCGTTCGCCTGACCGCTCAAACTTCCCGATCGGCTCATAGACGTCAACCACCGGTTCCTTAAGCTGGCCATCCAACAGGCACAGGTAATGCTTTTCAATTTCATTGTCTTTAACCTGCCGGTTGAGGTCCCGCAATGCTTCACCGTCAAGTGCAAGCAACAAACAGCCACTGGTTTCCCGGTCAAGCCGATGTACCAGGTCCACGTTCGAGTCGGGTCGCATTTTTCTCACCACATCAATTACACCCCACGACAGTCCACTGCCACCATGCACCGCCATCCCCGCCGGTTTATCGATGACCATGATATTGCGATCTTCAAAGCAAACCGATTGACTGAGCAACTGGAGGACTTTTGGTGGAATATCAGCCACACCTTCTTTGCGCCCCGGCGCTGGTGGCACCCGCACGATATCACCTGCCTGAAGCCTGCTGGCTGGTTTGGCTCTGCCACCGTTAACGCGCACCTGGCCTTTGCGAATAATGCGGTAAATGACCGAACGTGGCACGCCTTTGAGCCGGGCCAGGAGGAAATTATCCAGCCGTTGGCCCTCCCGCTCACGCGTGACTTCGACATGGCTAACACCAAAAGTTTCCTTTTTTGTCACCATTAAACTCCAACTCGTTGATAGAAAATGGAAAGACTGTTATATTACGCGACTTAGGAATTCGTCCTGCCATAATGTTCGCCTGAACGATAAATGTAGCGGTTAGAAACACCGCAACAATCCAAAAAAGGCGGTACAAAATCACAACAATAGTTTACACGTTGTGCCCGGTGCAGATAAAAACGAATTCGCCGCCTGATGAAAAGCAGGCAACAAGAATTTAATGGCAGATACACCAACTGCCGAAAGGACCGAGCGAATACGCTTGGCAATGAAAACATAATTTGGTACCCCGGCACAGATGCATGACATTTGCCGGGCAAGGAATTTGTCTTATATTACAGGCCGTTAGACGGCTGGCAGGGCAGATTTCCGGTTCAGTGGACCCGTGGCATACAAATTGCCCGGTATTCCGCTGTCGCCCCGTATCGGGGTGCCTGAGGAATTTACAATGAAGAGAATGCTGATCAACGCAACTCAGCCAGAAGAGTTGCGCGTAGCGATTGCCGAAGGGCAACACCTGTTTGACCTTGATATAGAAGTACCCTCCCAGGAACAAAAGAAATCAAACGTTTATAAAGGCCGTATCACACGGGTTGAACCATCACTGGAAGCCTGTTTTGTTGAATTCGGGTCGGCCAGGCATGGTTTTTTGCCACTGAAAGAGATTTGTTCCAGTTGTTATTCAAAGAAAGCGCGTAAAAAAGATGGCAAAATTGCCATTCGTGACGTGGTGCATGAAGGCCAGGAAATTATCATCCAGGTCGAAAAAGAAGAACGTGGCAACAAGGGTGCGGCGCTGACAACATACATTTCGCTGGCGGGCCGTTACCTGGTATTGATGCCCACCAACCCGAGTGCAGGCGGCGTATCGCGGCGCATTACCGGAAAGGATCGTGACCATTTACGTGAACAGTTACAACAGGTCACCGCACCAGATAACGTCGGTATCATCATTCGTACTGCCGGTGTTGGCCGTGACGCCAATGAACTGCAATGGGATCTTGATTACCTTGTACAGCTTTGGACAGCAATTGACCAGGCTGCCACCAGTCGCAAAGCTCCTTTCCTGATTCACCAGGAAAGCAACCTCTTTATTCGCGCATTGCGTGATCATTTGCGTAATGATATTGGTGAAATCCTGATCGACAATGAGACCGTGTACAACGATGCACGGGAATTTATGCAGCAGGTAATGCCGCATAATCTGAGCAAGCTGAAACTGTATACAGACCAGGTTCCGCTTTTCAGCCGTTACCAGATTGAAAGTCAGATCGAGACAGCCTTTGCACGAACCGTGCATCTGCCTTCAGGCGGTGCGGTCGTCATCGACCATACTGAAGCACTTTTGTCGATAGATATTAATTCAGCCCGTGCGACCAAAGGCTCTGATATCGAAGAGACCGCATACAACACCAACATGGAATCCGCCGTAGAAATTGCCCGGCAACTGCGCCTGCGTGACCTCGGGGGCTTGATTGTTATTGATTTTATCGATATGACCAGTCGTAAACACCAGCGTGAAGTGGAAGAGTGTTTGCGTTCTGCAATGCAAATTGACAAGGCCCGGGTCCAGATTGGTCGCATTTCCCGTTTTGGTCTGTTGGAAATGTCCCGTCAGCGCTTACGACCCTCCCTCGGCGAATCCAGCCAGGAGACCTGCCCTGTTTGTGATGGTCATGGCACCATACGCAGCGTTGAATCCCTGGCCCTCTCCATCCTTCGCCTGGTGGAAGAAGAGGTCATGAAAGATTTTACCGGCCAGATAGTTGTACAGGCATCAAATGATGTCATCAACTTTTTGCATAACGAAAAACGTGCGGCACTGGCCAGCGTGGAAAACCGGCATAGTGTTCCGATCATGATGCTGGCCAATGAGCACATGGTGACACCACATTTTGAAATACACAGGGTAAGAAAATCGGATATTTCTGAAAAGCCGAGTTATGCCCGAATCGATCAGCCTGAAGCGCAACTGGTCGCAAATGAACGGTCACAGGCCAACGTTGTTTCCGCACCTGCGCCTGTGGTCCAGCGCATTGTCCGGGAGCAACCGGCACCAGAACGGTCAGAAGAAAAGACACCCGGTCTGTTTTCCCGGTTGACCAATATTCTGTTTGCAGGTGGCAAAGCAGAAAAAGAAGCTACACCGGCGGCCAGCAAGAAGGTGGCAAAAAAGACCGGTTCACGTCAGAGTAGCCAGCAAACCAGACAAAAAAACCCTCAATCCAGTCGCCAACAGGGCCAGCGAAGCAGCAATCAGCAACGCTCCCCCAGAGGTACACGCACCGGTGGACAGCAGCAACGGAGCAGTAAGAAACGAACTGCGAAGAAAACCCAGGCCAAACCAGCACAGAATCAGCAAACGCAGTCCAGAAAAAATCAAAGCAAGGCGCGGCCAAAGCGCGCGAAAAAGGCGACTGCAAAATCAGCAGCAACCACTACCTCCAAGGTTGATGGCAATGTTGCAGTTACGAGTGCAGTCCAGCCTGAAAAAGACGGCAATCAACAACCGGCTCAGAAAGAGTCGGGCAGTCGCAGCAGAGGTGGTCGCAGAAGGCGTTCACCCTATAAGACAGGCGGTTCAAAACCGCGTCAGGAGCGTAGTGAAACACAGACCGACAACCCGGTTGTTGCTGGTAAAGCTACAACTGAACCGGTACAACAACCAGCGAAACAGGCCGATGTAAAACCGGATGCCCGCGTTGCAGAGAAGACAAAGGCGAAACCTGCGAAAGAAGAAAAGAGCAAAACAGAAAACCAACAGGTAGATAAACCGTTAACAGATAAAGCTGCCAAGGCCGCACCGGCCAGCAAAGCGGCAGTGAAGAAATCTGCTGACAGTGCTGAGAAAAAGGACAAGGCACCAGCGACACCTGTTCGTAAAAAGGCTGCCACCAGGAAACCTGCCGTTAAGAAAGCCGGGAAGTCTGCAGACAGCACCGCAGACTCAACAACGAAAACCAGGACGCCTAAAGCCAGGCCCGGGTCAGATACTCCCAAAGCTGGTGGGGCTGATGAGACCAAGGCCGCTAAACCCAAAACTGCTAAACGCAAAACGGCTAAATCCGGGGCTGCCAAACCCAAGGCTGGCAAGGCAGATGCAACCAAGGCTGCTAAACCCAGGCCGAAGAAACGCCCGTCCGGCCCGGTTGCAGAGCCACAAAAAGGCACCAAGGGGCTCTATACCCTGAAACCTGAACCCGTCAGTAAACCCAAACAGGTTGACTCAGACGCGTAGCTATAACGGCCGACCGGCACAAGCCGGTCGGTTTTCCCTTACTAGCTAGTTGGCCTCTACCAGGCCATAACGCATCGCCATTCGCATCATGTCCACCTCACTTCGTGCTCCAAGCTTGCCCAGTATCCTGTATTTGTAGGTGGATACCGTCTTGGGACTCAAACACAACAATGAGGCGATGTCAGGTATACGATCGCCATCGCTTAATTTCAGCATTACTTCCATTTCGCGGGCGGACAGGCCTTCAAAAGGTGATCCGGTCGAACCGGGCAGCATCGACAACGCCAGCTGTTTGGCTGCTTCGCTGCCAATATAGCGATGACCACCTGCTACAGTCTGAATTGCCAGTAACAACTCATCAGCTTCACAGTCACGCGTCAGATATCCGCTCGCGCCCGCATCAAGCAATCTTGCCGGATATGGTGGTTTGGCATGAACTGCCAGGATAATAATTTTTGCCCGCCGGTGAATACGTTTAAGTTTGCGGGTAATTTCGAAGCCCGTCAGTCCAGGCAGATTCACACTAAGCAGGATAATATCTGGCTGAAACCGTCTATTAGAATTGAGTGCTGCTTCACCTGAAGACACTTCTGAGACTCTGCCAACATTCTTGCATTTATCAAGAATGTAACGCAGCCCTGTTCTGACCAATGCCTGGTCGTCGATAATAAGTATCTGGATCATAAATTCCCCCCTTTTGGATTGATCCGTTCTTTGTCCGATCCCTCGTTGCTGACCCGTTCCCTTGAGATCACTATAAACAGAGTATCAGCCTACGTCGACAACGCACTGCAAAAAATACTATTTTGGGGGGATTTCCTACAAGCTTTTCATCTGATATTGATGCATTGGCAATGCACTCAATACCGCTGAAACACCACGGAAGCATTGGTGCCTCCAAAACCGAAGTTATTACTCATAACGGTATTGATCCTGGCATCTGAAACAGTTTCAGTCAAAACAGGCAAACCTTCAGCTTTTGGATCCAGTTCAGTGATGTTGGCAGACCCGGCCATAAAGTTGTTCTCCAGCATCAGCAGACAGTGAATCGCTTCCTGCACGCCCGCCGCACCCAGTGAATGCCCACAAAGGGATTTGCTTGAGCTGAAGGGTGGAACTACATCCGGGAAGGTTTCACGAATCGCATCCAGTTCGGCGATATCGCCTACCGGTGTGCTGGTGCCGTGTGTGTTGATGTAGTCAATCGGGGCATCAACGGTTGCGATGGCCTGCTGCATGCAGCGTACTGCGCCCTCCCCTGACGGTGCGACCATGTTGTAACCATCTGAACTGGCGCCGTAGCCGACCAGTTCTGCATATATCTTCGCACCACGGGCTTTCGCATGCTCAAGTTCTTCCAGGACCAGCATGCCACCGCCGGCGGCAATGACAAAACCGTCACGGCCATTGTCATAGGCACGGGATGCTTTGCCGGGATCATCGTTATATTTTGAAGACAATGCACCCATGCCATCAAACATCATGGCCAGGGACCAGTGCTCTTCCTCACCGCCACCGGCGAAGATGATGTCCTGCTTACCCCACTGGATCTGCTCCATGGCAGCCCCGATACAATGGGTGCTGGTAGCGCAGGCAGAGGTAATAGAGTAATTAAGACCACGAATTTTAAACGGTGTAGCCAGACAGGCTGACACGGTACTGCTCATCGTGCGTGGAACAAGGTAAGGCCCGACACGACGAACCCCCCTGTCGCGCAATGTGTCTGCACCCCAAACTGTGTTGGCGCTTGATGCACCACCGGAACCGGCAATCAGGCCGGTACGTGTATTGGATACGTGATCATTTCCCAGGCCTGCATCGTCAATGGCTTTTTGCATTGCGACATAAGCATAGGCAGCAGCATCGCCCATAAAACGACGTACTTTGCGATCAATGTGTTCACCGAGGTCGATTTCAACTGACCCGCAGACATTGCTGCGTAACCCGATCTCTGCAAATGCTTCATTGAAACTGATGCCGGATTTTCCGAGTCGCAGTGACTCTGTGACATCTTCCTGATTGTTTCCCAGACAGGAAACAATACCCATACCCGTTACAACTACCCGGCGCATTTGGTTTTCCTCAAAAATTCTCGGTGGAGAGAAACAGCCCGACACGTAAATCGTCTGCTGTATAAATGGTGCGTCCGTCGACCGATACGGTCCCGTCGGCAATGACCATACTCAGTCTGCGGGTAATGACCCGTTTCATGTTCAGGGCAAAGGTTACTTTCTTTGCCGTCGGCAATATTTGTCCGGTAAATTTCACCAAACCGGAACCCAGCGCCCTGCCCTTGCCTTTGCAACCGCTCCAGGAAAGAAAAAAGCCACACAATTGCCACAGCGCATCAAGCCCAAGACAGCCGGGCATAACCGGGTCACCTTTAAAGTGAACGTCAAAGAACCATAAATCCGGATTAATATCCAATTCCGCAATGATGGAGCCTTTGCCGTATTCTCCACCTTCATTATTGATCTCAACAATCCGGTCAATCATCAACATGTTGCCGGTAGGAAGTTTGCCGGTATCCGGCCCAAACAGATCGCCGGTACCGCAAAGTTCCAGATCATCCCGCGTATACGAACTCTTAATATTTTTTGAATAATCCATTGATTTACTTTTGTGTTTTGATACAAAAGTGAAGTTTAATGAATAGCGCACCGGAGCGAAAGGAAATTATCCGGAAACTGTCCGGAAGGTACTTTAATTCAAAGGCTTTTTGAGTTTAGTCGACCTGTATTTTTACCACTGAACCACTGCGGACCGACACGATCATATCCTTGCCGCGCCTGCGCGAAAAAACCCAGTTCGAAACTGTCGCACGGGACTGGAGACCATGATCAGAAATGTTTTCCTTGCTGGAATATTTCCTGACCGGATCACCACATTTTTTGATCAGCGAATTAGAAGAGTCTCCAACTTTTACCAGCGATCTGCCGCAGCGGAAGCTATCAGCTGTTGCGGTATTGGAAAGTAGCATGAATATCGTCAGAATCAGAAACCTGTTCACTGTTTTATCCCCTATGTCTTTTGTAATGTCCTAGCCTAGTGTTTGGGTAGTGTGGGTGTATATAGATAAAAGAAGCAGGTGTTGTAAGGGAATGACGGTGAGGCGTGTGAGTGAATTGTGGCCAGATAAAATAAGTGTGCCCGGCATCCCGCACCAACAATCCCTGGCGCAACAGTTCTCGACGAAATAATCCAAATACTGGCGTATAGCAATGTTCAATATATGTAGATCTATGGAAATAGAGCTTTAAAGTTTCCTCTACTCCAATAGCATTTATTCATCTAATGCTCTAGTATTGTTGAATATTTCAACAATAGGGCAAGTTAATGTCTACTTTTAATTTTAGTGTGCCAAATGATGTCAAAGAGGCTTTCAACAAGACATTCCAGGGAGAAAACAAGAGCGCAGTTCTGACCCGGTTAATGCGTGATGCCGTAGAAGAGCGCAAGCGACAAAAGCAAAGAATGACTGCTATTGACGCCATATTGCGCTTACGTGAGAAAAGTCAAATCGCTACTGATTCCCAGATCAGGAAAGCCAGGGAGACTGGTCGCCCATGATCAGGCTGGTTGTTGACGCCAGCGTGTCAGTCAAATGGTTTATCCGTGGCAGTATTGAAGAGGAGGACCTGGAGTCCGCTGTTGATCTGCTGGTCGGGGTTGGAAAAAACCGCATCGTGCTTATTCAGCCGCCTCACTGGATTGCTGAAGTAGCTGCTGTGTTATCTCGCTTGCAACCCCACCTTGTCGATGATGCCATAGACCTTCTTGATGCGATGCAGATTTCCACCTCAGCTGATAACAATGTATACAAACTTGCCAGCCATCTTGCTATTGAGCTAAACCACCATCTTTTTGATACGCTCTATCATGCGTTAGCTATCAACGAAAAAGCTGAGTTGGTGACCGCGGACCAACGCTATTTTCGGAAATCAAAGCAACATGGCTCGATTTGTTTGTTGTCAGAACTCAAGCTTGAAACGTATTAATCCAGGCAACCCGAAATCAGGCCATAATCAGGCTTACTGGGTGGAGCGATTTTCAATGCAAATCCTGGGGTAGTTTTGGATGCAAATAAACAAGCAAATATCAAATGCCAAAAAGATCTAATCCCTTTCAGAGACTAATTGCGAGAATCTACAAACAAACGGTGAATGAAGGCGGCACGGTCACCGAATCGGGGGAGGTGTTTGATAAAGAAGCAGGCATTCTTCGTCAGAGAGTCATCAATATAGCGACGGTACAAACATTAAATTCAATATTGTCCAAAATGCGGATACAAAATCAATGCATGTATATTGGGAAAAAATGACGGTGGGTACGGTGGTGGTAACAAAATAAAGCCCTTAATTAAAAGGGCTTTATTTCAATGCCTTAAGGCACTATATGGCGGAGAGGCAGGGATTCGAACCCTGGAAGGGCTATTAACCCTTGCTGGTTTTCAAGACCAGTGCATTCAACCGCTCTGCCACCTCTCCTAAACTTTGTAGCATGTGTTGAGACGCGCAAGAATACAGAAAAACACCGCCGTGTACCACCCCTGTCAACATGCATATGACAGTTCAGGTAGAATTGTTTAAAGTATCCATCGGATTCCCGTAAGTTTTAATGGTGTTTTGCATTGAACTATCGGGAAATAGCCATATCTTAGTAAGAATGTTTAAAACACTATTTGGAGCTAAAACCCCAGTATGAATCAGTCACAATATAGAACCAGTACCATCTCACAGCCTGTTTCGGCAGTAGCCATGAACAAAGTTTTGCGTAATACCTACGCATTGCTGTCCATGACATTACTGTTTTCGGCCATTATGGCCGGTGTCTCGATGGCCATGAACTGGCCGTATCCAAGTTTCATGATCGTTCTGGGTGGCTATTTTGGCCTGTTGTTCCTGACCACAAAATTACGTAACAGCGCCTGGGGCATCCTGTCAGTCTTTGCCTTGACCGGGTTCATGGGTGCCACGTTGGGGCCGATCATCAATATGTATATGTACCGTTTTGGCAACGGCAGCGAAATCGTCATGATGGCATTAGGCGGCACCGGGGTTATCTTCCTGGCCATGTCCGGACTGGCGTTGACCAGCAAACGGGATTACTCTTTTATGGGTAAATTCCTTTTTATCGGCATTCTGGTCGCGTTTCTTGCAGGTCTGGGTAATATCTTCTTTCAACTGCCAGCGCTTGGGCTAGCGGTCTCCAGCATGTTTGTTATGTTAATGGCGGGATTGATCCTGTATCAGACTCAGCAAATTGTCCGTGGTGGTGAAACCAACTACATCATGGCTACTGTGACGCTGTTTGTCAGCCTGTTTAACCTCTTTACAAGCCTGCTGCATATCCTGGGATTCGGCTTCGGCGAAGATTGATTTCCCAATGAAATAAACACCGAGACCCGCTTTCGCGGGTCTTTTTTTGCCTGGAAATACCGTAGGGTGGACATTTATGTCCACCGGGTCGCTACCATTTTCCTGTGAGTTTAGTTCCAGCACGGCGGACATAAATGTCCACCCTACGATTCAATTTTTTCTAATCCACCCATGTAGGGTTGCAGGACCTTGGGAATACGGATGGAGCCATCCTGTTGCTGGTAATTCTCCAGCACTGCAATCAGGGTTCGGCCAACTGCCAGCCCTGAGCCATTGAGCGTGTGCACAAGTTCAGGTTTGCCGGTTTCTGCGTTACGTACCCGTGCCTTCATCCGGCGGGCCTGGAAATCTCCACAGTTGCTGCAGGATGAAATTTCCCGATAGGCACCCTGCCCCGGCAACCAGACTTCAATGTCATAGGTCTTACAGGCAGAGAAACCCATATCACCTGTGCATAAAACGATGGTCCGGTAAGGCAGTTCCAGCAGTTGCAGGATACGCTCTGCGTTTCCAATCAGCTCTTCATGTGCTGCTGCAGCATCTTGCGCGGGCACGATGTGCACCAATTCCACCTTTTCAAACTGGTGCTGCCGGATCATGCCGCGTGTGTCTCTACCCGCAGAACCGGCCTCGCGCCGGAAGCACGGTGTTTGTGCCACGTACCGGATTGGCAAGTCATCTGCAGGGAAAATCTGGTCAGCAGCAAGGTTCGTGACCGGTACTTCGGCCGTTGGTATCAGGTAGCGCGGTGGCTCATCGGTGGTGGCAAATGCATCATCGGCAAATTTGGGCAATTGCCCGGTGCCCTGCATGGCCTCGCCTTTGACCAGGTACGGAACATAGACCTCCGTATAGCCATGCTCCAGCGTATGGGTATCCAGCATAAATTGAGCAAGTGCACGGTGCATTCGGGCCATCGAAGCTTTTAACAGTGTGAAACGCGCACCCGCAAGTTTGGCCGCAGCCTCTGCATCCATCATCTGGTGCAGTTCACCCAGTTCCACGTGGTCGCGGGGCTTGTAATCAAATTCTGGAACTTCACCCCAGGTGCGCAGTTCGATGTTGTCATTTTCGTCATTGCCAGCCGGAACACCATCACTTGCGAGATTGGGCATATCCAGTAACCAGGCAGCCAGTTCATCGCGAACGACCCTGAACTGTGATTCGGCCTCCGCCAGTTGCGTGCCCAGTTGCGCTACGGCATCCAGCAAAGGCTGAATATCCTCGCCCTGGGCCTTGGCCTTGCCAATAGATTTAGCGCTGGCGTTGCGTTTGCTTTGCAGCGCTTCCACTTCCATTTGCAAGCTCTTACGGCGTGCTTCCAGTGCTTCGTAAGCAACAGTGTCCAGTGTGTAGCCACGCACTTTTAGTGCGGCGGCAGTCGCTTCAATATCATTTCTGAGAATTAGTGGGTCAAGCATTGAAATATTAGTCGTTTAGCTGATTTGGTGGGCGGCATTGTAACGCCTGTTATTCGTTAGCGGTAGCCTGTCCGACCACATCTGTACCATCCGGTGGCGTAAAGGTGAACACCTCCAGCCCCGGATCTTCGTTTCTGATGATGTTGCTGAAGTGAATTTCGGTGCGCTGACCAAAAGCATCTTCCATGATCATCATGCGGATTCCACTGGAATTCATACCGATCAGGATGCGTTCAAATTGTGATTCGGGATCACGGCTTTTCAACTCCAGCAAATGCATATCTTCATAATCACCCAACTCTGCAACCAGGAACTGCTGATCAAGTTGGCTGATGTCAGTGAGTATCAACAGCGGTGTATCGGCAACCTGGTTCGATTGCGGCTTGACTGTGACCTGCTCAAGCGCCTCATCATAAATCCAGACATCATTGCCATCCGCCACGATGACCTCGGGAAAATCACCGGCATATACCCAGCGCAATTGATCCGGGCTCTTGAGCCAGGCATTGCCATAGGTTTTATCCTGGATACTGCCATCCTGTGACTTTACAACCTGGGTAAAATCGATCTGTAAGGTTTCAAGCCCATTGCTGAACGCTTCAAGTTCGCTCCGGGCAGGACCGTAAGCATCAGAAAAAGCTGATACAGGTGACAACACCAGCAACATGACGAACAGGGCTTTCATGATTAATCCTTTGGCGGTGGTGGTGCTAAGACCTCACGCTGGCCATTATGTTCAGGTGCTGATACCACACCGGAAGCCTCCATCTCTTCAACCAGGCGGGCCGCACGGTTGTAACCCACCCGCAACTGCCGTTGCACACTGGATATCGAGGCTTTCCGGGATTGTGTCACCCATGCTACGGCCTGATCGTACAATTCGTCCTGATCGCCCTTTGCTTCGGTGGGAATACCGGCATCGCTAATGGTCATACCATCGGTGGTCATTTGCGATTCATCGAGGATATCCTGGACATAGTTCGGTTCGGCCAGTGAATGCAGATAATCAACCACCGCATGGACTTCATGGTCGTCCACAAATGCGCCATGCACGCGTTCAGGAATAGCCGTACCGGGTGGCATATACAGCATGTCACCATGACCGAGTAACTGCTCGGCGCCCATTTGGTCAAGGATTGTGCGGGAATCAACGCGGGAAGATACCTGGAATGCGATGCGGGTTGGAATATTGGCCTTGATCAGGCCGGTAATGACATCGACGGATGGCCTCTGGGTGGCCAGAATCAGATGTATTCCAGAAGCACGGGCTTTTTGTGCCAGGCGTGCAAACAATTCGTCGATCTTCTTGCCGAGGATCATCATCATGTCGGCAAGCTCGTCAACGATCACCACAATATATGGCAGATGCTCGAGATCAGGAGCTTCTTCGTCCGGATTCATCTCCCCGGGCACAAATAGCGGGTCTTTGATCGGATTGCCAGCATCGGCGGCTTCCTTGATCTTTTTATTAAAACCGGCCAGGTTACGCACACCGGCCGCAGACATCAGCCGGTATCTGCGTTCCATTTCCGCCACACACCAGCGCAAGGCGTTGGCCGCCTCTTTCATATCGGTGACAACCGGTGCCAGCAGATGTGGAATATCGGCGTATATCGATAATTCCAGCATTTTTGGATCAATCATGACCAGCCTGACGTTTTCAGGGCCGGTCTTGTACAACAGGCTGAGAATCATCGCATTCAAAGCAACCGATTTGCCTGAACCCGTTGTGCCCGCAACCAGCAAATGCGGCATTTTCGCCAGGTCCGCCACAATGGGACGTCCGGAAATACTCTTACCCAATGCAAGTGTTAACGGCGAAGTCGAATTGTCATACACATCTGATCGCAGTATTTCCGACAGAAAAACCATATGCCTGTTTTCATTGGGTATTTCCAGGCCGATGGTCGATTTACCCGGAATGACTTCCACTACGCGCACCGAGACGATACTGAGGCCCCGGGCAAGGTCCTTGGCCAGGTTGGTGATCTGGGAAGACTTCACGCCTGGTGCAGGCTCTAGTTCAAAACGCGTGATCACGGGACCAGGATGTACGGCCACGACATCGACCGTCACGCCGAAATCAGCCAGCTTCAATTCAACCTGCTTGGACAAAGCCTGCAGAGCTTCCTTGCTGTAGCCAGGTAGTTGGTCGTGAGGGTCGTCGAGCATGTCCAGCGGTGGTAGTGAATCTGCTGGCATATTCTTGAACAGCGGGCGTTGTTTTTCTTTTACAACACGTTTGCTCGGTTGTTGCTCAGGTATGTTGATCTGTGGTTCTATCCTGGGGGCTTTTTTACCTTTCTGTCTGGCAGTATCCGTTTTGCGCACCTCGTCACGCCTGGCACGTGCCCGGCGCCCGGCAAACCAGTCGCGCATGCTCACGACACTGGCTACCAGCTTATCTACGAGGTCCAGCGTGATACGGCCGGTTACATCCATGACGTAAAACCAGGACAGCCCGGTAAACAAGGTGATCCCCACCAGCATCATCGACAAAAGAAATAAGGTCGTGCCCAGCATGCCGGTCAATTCCAGCAGTGGGGATGCCACTACCGCACCAACTACACCCCCACCTCCCACCGGCATGCTGCCCGCTGAAGGCAGCAGGTGTATGTCACTGAGCCCGGTTGATGCGAGCAGGAAAAGCGCCAGTCCGGTAACGACTGCCATCACTTCGATGACACCATTTTCCGCACCCTTCGAGTGATCATTCCACAGGCGCCAACCACCATAGACCGTAATAACCGGCAACAGGTAGGAAATGTAACCGGTCAGGAATAAAAAGAAGTTTGCGATCCATGCACCCAGAATGCGCCCGACATTCTGTACATGGTCTGAATTCGTGGTGTTAAATGGCCCGGGATCGTTAGGATCATAGGTAAAAAGGCAGGCAATCAGGTAAACGGCGACCAGGATAGAAAGCAAAAAACCGGTTTCTTTCAAATGATGCGTCAGCCGGGATGGCTTTCGTTCGACCTTTACGGCCTTCTTACGTGCTTGCGGCAATTTAATATACCTTATAAGGTTTGTTGTTTAAGTGTTTATTTATCAAGTTAAATATAGCATATTTTTCTGGAGAAATTTGTGTGAGTCAGAAATAACTCCGGCCATCATGCCATAATCACTTACAAACATGCGACAAGTCGTATTTACGCCGCTGATGATCAGCTAAAATACAGTACTTGAAACTGTGTTCCCAGCCTCAAACTGGTAACGATACAATCACCCTGGAGAAATTATACATGAGCGATGTAAAACACCACCGTTTGCTGATCGTTGGATCCGGTCCTGCCGGTTACACCGCAGCTATCTATGCAGCAAGGGCAAATCTTAAGCCCACTGTCATTACCGGTATTCAGCAAGGTGGTCAGCTGACCATTACCACGGACGTGGATAACTGGCCCGGTGATGCTGAGGGCGTACAGGGGCCTGAATTAATGGAACGCATGCTGGCCCATGCAGTACGTTTTGAAACAGAAATGATCTTTGACCATATCCATACGGTCGACTTTTCCCAACGTCCTTTCACCCTGGAAGGTGATGCAGGCAAATATAGCTGTGATGCATTGGTGATCGCGACGGGTGCAAGTGCCAAATACCTGGGCCTGCCTTCTGAAGAAGCTTTTATGGGCCAGGGTGTATCAGCCTGTGCAACCTGTGACGGTTTTTTCTATCGTGACCGCAAGGTTGCCGTTATTGGTGGTGGCAATACGGCTGTAGAAGAGGCGCTATATCTCTCCAACCTGGCTTCAGAAGTTGTCGTGGTGCACCGGCGTGATGAATTACGTGCCGAGAAAATGTTGCAGGATCGTCTGTTTGAAAAAGAACGTAACGGCAATGTGTCTTTCATGTGGGACCACGTGGTTGAGGAGATACTGGGTGATGACAAGGGTGTTACCGGTGTCAGCCTGAAGCACGCTAAAACAGGTGAACCGGCGCAGGTTGATGCCGACGGTGTATTCATTGCCATCGGTCATCACCCCAACACCGAAATTTTCCAGGGAAAACTGGATATGAAGGATGGTTATATCAAGGTTCGCAGTGGCAATGACGGGTTGGCAACAATGACCAGCGTTCCCGGCATATTTGCTGCAGGTGACGTAATTGATCATGTGTACCGTCAGGCAGTGACATCGGCCGGTTTCGGTTGCATGGCCGCTTTGGATGCGGAACGCTGGCTGGAAGAACAGCAAGACAGCGCTTAGCCCGGGCCTGAGAATACGATGATTCCGATACTCCCGGCAGATCCGGAATCAGCCTTTCCCGCCAGCAAAGAGGCGCTGGAGTATCCGCAGGGGCTGCTGGCCGCTGGTGGTGACCTGTCCCCTGCCCGTCTGGTTAATGCGTACCGCCACGGCATATTCCCGTGGTACAGCGAAGGTGAGCCCATTCTATGGTGGTCTCCAGCACCACGTTGCGTCCTATACCCGGAGCGTGTGCATATATCCCGCCGGCTACGGCGCCACTATAACCAGGCAGACTTCACACTGACCGCGGACCGTGCGTTTGCCCGGGTCATCAAGGCATGTTCTGAGACGCGACGGGATGGCGGTGGAACATGGCTGACAAGCGAAATGCTGGATGCCTACATAGAACTGCACACCATAGGGGTCACCCACTCGGTTGAGGTCTGGTTGGGCGAGGAGCTTGTTGGAGGTGTATATGGTTTAGCACTTGGACGTGTATTTTTTGGTGAATCCATGTTCAGCAAGATCAGTGATGCCAGCAAAATTGCGCTGGTGGCCTTATGCCGGCAACTGGTGGAATGGAATTTCACACTGCTGGATTGCCAGGTCAGCAACCCTCATCTGCTCAGTATGGGCGCCGAAGAAGTCTCACGGGTGGTGTTTGAACAACATCTTGCCGGTACCGTCGCTACTGATCACTGGCAAAGTAACTTCCACACTGTACCACGCTGGTAACCACTGATCCTGCCTTTCAGGGTTGACACTACACTGGACTTTACTCATCCAGCATGATGTAGATATGTGTAATCATCGCATCAAGGCCGGTATTGGCCGGATCCGTAATGTAATGCTCCCAGGACACACTGCCGTGGCTCAGGCCATGAGCCGACATGTAGGCGGTCAACTTTTCATAAGTTGGCATCATCTGGTCAAATGCACCATGGTGGATCGCCCTGACCGCCGGGCCTGAAGGTGAGGAACCGGCCTTGATGTTACCGCTCAGACGGGCGGGTATGACATCCACCGGTATGGCTGCATCGAATTGATAACCACCTTCTTCCCAGGCACGTGTGATGGCCATTGGCTGACCACTCATATGAATACTTTCGGCATTCATAAACTCGCTGATCTCCGCGTAGGCGACTGCGATCGCTGAGGCAATATCTGCAGGGTCCTGACTACTGCTGGTAGTGACGAATAGTATGTCCTGTGCCACAACATCCAGCTGGCCAATTTCAACCTGGGAAAGGTCGGAAACCGGCAACGACTCCGCGAGTTGTTTCAGGTTGGCCAGTCCCTTTTCATAATCATTGCCAATCCAGCGGTCAAACAGCAGTCCAAAATAGCGGGCCAGGAATCCCTCAAAGAAATTCAGGCCTTCGGTTAATTCAGAATCAAACGACCAGGTGATCAAAGTCGCTTCGCCCGCTGGCTGAAAAGTAAAACGCGAATTGGCAATGCCCTGCGAATCAAAATCCAGCTGGATATCGATTTGTTCATAAGGTTTGCTTGCAACGATCTCCTGCCAGCCACTACCAACCAGGTGCGGTTCGCCGCTCCAGCTCAAACGGGCGCCCACACCGGAATCCGGACCGGACAGTGCATACGTTGCATTAGGGTCACGCTCTGCCCAGGGTGACCATTGTTCAAAATTCCGGTAACTGTTAACGATTGCGAATAACATGGTCGCCGGGCGCTCGATGGTAATACTGCGCTCTACATGGGCATGGGTGGGCAGCAAGTACCCCGTTATGACGAATGCAGCGAACAACAGCAATGCGACTAAACCAACTTTTCTCAAGATAGCTCCCGGTTTTACAAACTGCAATTTTGCAGTATTAGCATCACATGTTAACGCTTATTGATGTTTATCGTCCTGCGATGAGTCTTCTTTAGGAAACCAGTCCGGCACACTGTCATCATCTTCCCATTCATAACGTTTCACTGGCGTAATGTCCCAGCGCCGGAAAATAATCGCCAGTGCAACACCCAAAACTGCACCACTCAGATGTAGCTCCCATGACATGTTTGGTCGTATCGGCAGTACACCCCAGATCATCGAACCGTATAAAAACCAGACCATGACTGAAATGGCGACCGAACGCATATCCATCCGCAAAATCCCACTGATAAACACAAACGCCAGCAAACCATAAACAAAACCGCTGGCGCCAAAATGCAAACTGGGCCGCCCGATCACCCAGGCCAGTATGCCCGAGCCAACCCATATGATAGGAATCACCCTGAAGGAGGATCGTGGATACAGATATAGGATGGTCGTCATGCTGACGATAAGCGGGGCAGTATTAGAAAACATATGCTCCACACCGCTATGCAGCAAGGGTGCTGTTAACAGACCAATCAGCCCCTCCAGGTGTCGTGGTCGCAGCCCGTAGCGCGTCAGTTCCAGCCCCAGAAAGTAATCGAGAAACAGGATCAGCCACAAAATCCCGGTCAGTGTCAGGGCTATTTTGAGCGCCAGCATGAAGTTCTGGTGCGCCCGCTTGGATGCTATAAAGTCAGGGTCCGGCTTGTCCAGGTGCATGCTTGACGGCTCTTATTTAAGCTCGTCCGGCAGCACAGAGGCAATTGCAAGCCGGGTTTGCGACATCAATTCACGGATGTCCTGTGCTCCCCCGCCTGCGACTTCGATGGCCGGGTGTATCACCATACGTGCCTTGCCGGGAACGATCATCATGGATT
>Ga0164313_10000566_pt1 | contig 30484 bp, 25 predicted proteins | sample GuaBasSedimGuay4_FD_113735 | JGI IMG/M metagenome (GOLD analysis project Ga0164313, IMG submission 113735) | Subseafloor sediment microbial communities from Guaymas Basin, Gulf of California, Mexico - Guay4, Core 4569-4, 0-3 cm | ecosystem: Environmental > Aquatic > Marine > Hydrothermal vents... | reverse complement strand
CTTCAGGTTGGGGCTAGTGGAGTTTCCAATAAGTTTTTTCACTTCTGCCACAGCGAAATCGATGCGCCACCAAGGCGGCGCGGCCAAGCATGGGCCGTAGGCCCCTGTTGGTCGCGCGAACGCCGGTGGGCGTCGATTTCGCATGGCCCTGCGGGCGAGACTTGGCGCAACGTGGCCGGCGTTGTCTGCCGACACACGGGGCCGCCAGGCCCGCGAAGTCGACAGGCCGCCTTGCCCACGTTGCGCCAAGTCTCGCAGAAGAGGAAATAACTTATTGGAAGCTCCACTAGTTTCTTATTGAAATCCAGTCTCAACTTGTCTCTGATCCAATTTTTCATGATTGCCTCACCCATGCCCAGGAAAAACCCACCCATAACGCTCGAGGACATCCCGGAAGGGGAGGATTTTCGAGTCGTTTCGCTGGGTGAGGCGACGGAACTCAGCACACGGCTCCGCGAGATGGGGTTTTGTGAGAAGGCGGTCATCCGACGGGTCGCGGGTGGATCGGCGATCGTCTGTCAAGTGTGCGGTACGAGGATCGCGCTCAACAGTTCCATCGCTGGAAAGATCAGGGTCGAACGGTTCGCCTGCGAACTGTAGAAAACCATGAATCCCGAGCGGTGATCAGTTGAAGCGGATGGGCACCGGATCACCCCCATTTTCACTGTTGAGATGAGTTTGAATCTCTCGGAATTGGATGTAGGCGCCACGGGTATTGTTCGTGCGTTTGCCGAGGGTTCCCGAGCTGCGATGCGGTTGCGGGAAATGGGCGTCCTGCCCGGGACTGAGGTGAGGATTGTACGCCTGGCACCACTTGGCGATCCCATCGAGATAGAAGTGCGCGGGTTTCGTCTCTCGCTACGGAAGACAGAAGCCGCCGAAATCCTGATCGAATCGGACGACTCGACAGATTGATGGCGGACAGAGTGAAGTCCAAGTCCGCCTTTCACCTGGCAGGTGATCCTTCCGGCACGCCGGTTTACGCGTTTGTCGGCAACCCGAATTCCGGCAAGACGACTCTCTTCAATGCCTTGACCGGCATGCGCCAGAAGGTCGGCAACTATCCGGGCGTGACGGTCGAAAGGAAAGTGGGTGAATTCTTCTCGCAGCATGGTCACCCGATTCGGGTGATCGACCTTCCGGGCGCCTACAGCCTTGTGGCACGGTCGCCCGATGAGGCGATTCTCCGGGATGTCCTCCTGGGTCGGCGCCTTGAGATGCATCGTCCCGATCGGGTTGTTTGCGTGGTTGATGCCAGTAACCTGGAACGCAATCTCTACCTTGTCTTCCAGGTTCTCGAGCTTGGTCTGCCCACCATCCTGGTCCTCAACATGATCGACCAGGCGGAGAGGAAGGGAGTGGCGGTTGATCCGAAGGCTCTGGAGAGGGAACTTGGAATTCCGGTGGTCGCGTGTCAGGCCAATTCAGGTCACGGACTGGTTCCGTTGAAGGTGGCCATGAGTCGGATTGACTTGCCCCCCCCCGAAAGACCCTGGCTGCCGGGCAAGGAACTCAAGCCGGCGGTGGAAGAGATCGTGGAAGCGCTCGAAGGTCGGTCGGGACAGGAGCGATCAACCGTCCAGGCTGAAGCGATACTTATCCTGTCGGAGGAAGAGCATGTGCGGGTCGCCGGTTCGGTTCATGTGGGTGACAGGGCCATCGAGGTGGCCCGTCGGCATGAGGCGGAGTGGGAAGCCCGGGCTTTTGATTGGCGTGGCGAGATCGTATCCAGCCGCTACGAGAGCATAACCGGTATCTGTTCGAGGGTAATGCGGCGGGAGAGAAACCTCGGTCCTTCGGTATCCGATCGGATCGATTCTGTGGTGGTGCATCCCATCTGGGGATGGGCCACTCTGGCCGCGGTGATGACGGTCCTTTTTCTCGCCATCTTTACCCTGGCTGAATACCCGATGGGTCTGATCGATTCGATGATGGCGGGTCTGGGATCGATGGTGACTGCCTGGATGCCGCCGGGTGACCTGAGGTCTCTGATTGTGGACGGAGCCATCGCCGGGGTCGGAGGAGTGGTGATCTTCCTGCCCCAGATCATGATTCTGTTCTTCTTCGTAGGGCTCCTGGAAGCATCCGGATATATGGCACGGGCCGCATTCATCATGGACCGCCTGATGAGTCGAGTGGGCTTGAATGGGAAATCCTTCATCCCGCTCCTGAGTTCCTTTGCCTGCGCAATCCCCGGCATCATGGCAACGCGCACGATCGAGGATCCAAAAGACCGGTTGGTGACCATTCTGGTGGCGCCGCTGATGAGTTGTTCCGCCCGCTTGCCGGTTTATCTGCTTATGATCGCGGCCCTGATACCGTCGGAACGTGTACCGATCATGACCAAAGTCGGTATCATGTCCCTCATGTATATCCTGGGCACCGGAGCGGCATTCGGTTTTGCCTGGTTATTCAAGCGGGTGCTCATGCGTGGTGAACCCTCGCTCATGATCATCGAACTTCCTCCCTATCGGAGACCGTCGCTTCGCAATGTGGTCATGCAGATGCTCGAGCGAGCCTCGTTGTTCCTGCGAAAGGCCGGTACCATCATTCTCGGGATCTCCATTGTGCTCTGGTTTTTATCGACCTACCCGAAGAGTCCGGAATCCGTGAGTTCATCCGAGGCAGTCGCCCAGAGTTTTGCCGGTCATATCGGTCACGCCTTGGAACCGGTGATCGAGCCACTTGGTTTCGATTGGCGCATTGGAATTGGACTGATCGCGTCATTCGCGGCCCGCGAGGTCTTTGTCAGTTCGATCGCGGTGGTCTTCAGCGTCGACCAGGGCGATGAGGAAGGGCTGACGCCCCTGCGCCAGGCCCTGCTTGCGGCGGAATGGCCAAACGGGAGCCCGCTTTTCACGCCCCTGGTCTGCTTTACGCTCATGGTGTTCTACGTCTTTGCGATGCAGTGCGTGAGCACGATCGTCATCGTCAAACGGGAAACGAACAGTTGGCGCTGGCCGCTTTTCCAATTGGTCTACCTTACCGGAACGGCCTATGTCGTTTCGTTGATCGTCTTCCAGGGAGGCCGACTGCTGGGACTCGGGTAATCATGAATGCCGACTGGCAGTCGATAGCCGCATTGATCGTGGTGGGAGTGACCGTGGTGCTCCTGGTACGCCGTCACCGGCGGAGACGTCGCGCCGGCGGGGTCGGATGCGATTGCCCGGTGGATCGGGGGATCACGAGGAAACCGTGAAACCGGGGCTCAACGGGTGGATGTCTCAGGAAGTTCTGTCACGTCAAGGACGGCGCGCCCTACCGGGTGCGATGGTCCCCGGTCAGCCGCTTCGGAGGGAAGACCAGATCGAAAAACCCCATGGGGGGCTCCCCCAAGATTGAACAAACCCCGTTCCGAAATGCTCGAAACAGGGTTTGTTTACCCACTACATACGGCGGGCCTGAGGTTCGCCGTGGTAGGGTCAGGCTGACTTCAGAAGCGATCGAACCAGATCGACCGCACTGGCCGCATCGGTCGAATAGCCATCCGCGCCTATCTCGTCCGCGAATTCCTGGGTGATCGGTGCGCCACCCACCACGACCTTGACCCCGGGAATGGCGGCCTGGCGAAGATCCTCCACGGCCCGCTTCATTGCAGGCATGGTTGTGGTCAGGAGACCGGACAGTCCGACCACATGTGCGTTTTCCGCGCGTGCCGATTCCACGAATTTCTCCGGAGGCACATTGGTGCCGAGATCGATCACGTTGAAATTCGCGCCCTTCCACATCATCGCCACGAGATTCTTGCCGATGTCGTGAAGGTCTCCCTGGACCGTTCCGATAATGGCGGTGAATTCGGGCTTGATGCCGGCTGCGGCCAGGAACGGTTCGAGCAATGCCATACTCTCCTTCATGGCTCTTGCCGCAATGAGGACTTCGGGAACGAAGATCACATTTGCCTTAAACCTGCGACCGACGTCGTCCATACCCGTGACCAGGGCACCCAGTACGTCCGCAGGCGGGGTATTGGCATCAAGGACAGCTTGGGTGGTCTCGACGGCCTCTTTGCGACGACCAGTCTTGATTGTTTCAGTAAGTTTTGCAAGAAGCTCGCTCATGGGTAGCCACTTGAACAACCGTGTACCCTGTAATCAAGCTTCTTTATTCCGAATTATCACCTGAAATTTCATAGCACTACCCCAAGACTGAATGGACAAGGCCACTGAAGACTCATCTGAAACCAATCTGAAGAAAACGGCCAGGATCGCCATCATTGGCTGCGCTGTACTCGAGGATGAAGTGCGGCACTTTCTCGAGGCAATCGATGTCGTCTCGTCGGTGTATTTCCTGAAGCAGGGTCTGCACGACGAGCCGGACCGGTTGCGGAGAGAGTTGCAGGAGGCGATCGACAAGGTCGAGGCGGAGGACATCGCCGATGTCATCGCCCTGGTTTACGGTTTCTGCAGTCGGGGGATCGAGGGTGTATCGACCAGACGGTGTCAGTTGGTGGTGGCGCGGGCCCATGATTGCATAACCCTGCTCCTGGGGTCGAAGGAAGCCTACGCCGAGTACGTCGAAAAGAACCCCGGGACCTATTGGTACAGCATGGGCTGGAATAAGTCCACGACCATGCCGGGGCCCGAACGGCATGCGAAACTGAAAAAGCAATACGAGGAGAAATTCGATTCCGATGACGCCGAGTACCTGCTCGAGATGGAAGAGATGTGGATGAAGGAGTATTCACGGGCCACCCACGTGGATCTGGGGGTGGGAGATGGCAGGACCGACCAGGAATACACCAAGGCGTGCGCCGATTGGCTGGGTTGGGGTTTCGATGCGCAGAAGGGCGATCCAACCTTGCTCAAGGACCTCCTTTCCGGACGCTGGGATGACGAGCGGTTTCTCCTGGTCGGTCCCGGACAGACATTCAAGGGCAGTGCAGACGAACGCGTGATCAAGCCGACCGCCTGCGCGTCCTGCCCACTCGATAAGGAACCTGAAAACAAACAGAAACAATGATGAAAGTAGAGTTGGTGTTGCCGGACGGTTCGGAGGAGACCTTGATCCCGGATCCGGGGGACGCAAATATCTCCGTTGCCGAATTCCTGGCCCGTCGGGGCCATTCGCTCAATACGCGGTGCAACCAGCGCGGACTCTGCCGCGGTTGTACGGTGAACTTGGTGGCGGGGGAGGTGAAGTCACGCCTCGGAGACGAACAGTTTGCCGCCGACGGGGCCGGACTCGAAATAAAGGCATGTGAGATCCAATTGGTTCGTGGCGGTCGCGTTCGGTTGGCGATTCCGGCCCGGTCCATCCTCGCCCATGCGCCACAGGTCGAGGACGAGTATGTCATTCGCGTGTCGGTCGGTCAGCAGCCCCTGGTGGAACCCGAAGGTGATCGGGATCTCGGGATTGCCATCGATGTCGGCACCACGACTGTGGTGGCCCTCCTGACTGATCTCAGGAGCGGTGCCGTATTGGCCAGGGCCAGCGGATACAACCGGCAGATGAAGCACGGCGACAATGTCCTGACCCGGATTCAATACTGCCACGAGATGCCGGACCATGTGCAGCAATTGAAGGAGGCGATCGCCACCGAGACGATTCAGCCCCTGATCGACCGGGCGGTCGACCGCGCCGGGATCGACCCCGGCCGCATCGCCTGCCTGGCCGTCGCTGGAAACACCACCATGCTTCACTTGCTGGCGGGTGTCGACCCGACCTCGATGGGCATCGCACCCTTCACGCCGACATTCATTGAGGCGCGTCGCATGACCGCCGCCGATTTTGGATGGGCGGACAATGGCACTTCCGATGTTCCGGTTCATTTTCTGCCGGGGTACTCAGCCTATGTCGGGGCCGATCTCGCAGCCGGAGTTTTTGCGACCGGCATGGCGTATGATGAAAAGGTGGTGCTTCTTGTCGACGTCGGCACCAACGGTGAAATTGTCCTGAGGCGCGGAGATCGGCTCCATGCGTGTGCAACCGCCGCCGGTCCGGCATTTGAGGGCTCGGGGCTGAGCTCAGGCGTAAGGGCCTCCCAGGGTGCGATCTCCGGTATTCGGTTCAGGCAGTCCGAACCCCTGGTGGAGTTCGACCGCATCGGTCCGGATACTTTGAAGCCGCCCATCGGCATCTGCGGTACGGGCTATATCGATTTTCTGGCCGCGGGTAGAAAGGCCGGTCTTCTTACCGAGTCCGGCCGGTTCGACGGGGACTTTGTCGCCCGACATCCGGATCATTTCGGTCACGATGAATTCGGTCGAAATATGATCCTGGATCGGCGGGGCAAACTGGAGATGACGATTTCCGAAGCAGACATCGCGTCGCTGCTCCAGGCCAAGGCGGCTATTGCGGCCGGGATCATTTCGCTCCTGGCCCGAGAGGGTATTACTCCGGAGCAGGTGGACCGGGTCGACCTGGCCGGCGGTTTCGGGCGTCACTTGAGCGGGGCCAATGCGGTCGCCTGCGGATTGCTGCCGGGGTTCGACCCCGAGCGCATCGAAGCGGTCGGCAACACATCTCTCGCCGGGGCTTATCTCGCCTTGATCGACCGGACCTCACTCACGGAGATGGATCGAAACCGCCAGACGGTGGAAGTGGTCGAACTCAATCTCGAACCCGATTTCGAGGACAACTACCTCGACTGCCTTTCGCTGCCCTGAGCCTGAATCGGTGCAGACCGCCGCAAACAGACCGTAGCATGCCACGTATTCTTTTTATTTCTCAAACAAACCGTAGTATACTACGGTTTGTTTTCCATAGCAAGGGGGCGGGGGAGGGACTTCTCCGACCGGGTGTTTCCGCCTGGCCGACCGGCCGCCGGTTGTTCAGAGCACCCGGATTCATGCCTGAAACCCATGGCCTGATGCCTGTCACGCCCGGTGCCTAAGAAACAAAGTTCGCTCGATCGCGTCCTCGGTCGTCTGGACAACCTGGATACGGTCAATCTGACGAACCTGGTTCAGCGTCTGGCCCGCGAACGCGGTCTGCTGGAGGCGGTCTTCAACACGGTCAGGGAAGGTATCCTGGTGGTCGATGAACACGGGGTGATCGAGTACTCGAATCACGCCGCCCGGAGCATGATCGGTTTGAAGGAAACGGAAATCGGCACAACGACCCTCTGGCGATTGGTCCCGGGCTTGCGCCAGTCGCTGAACCTCAAGTCGGATGACACCCTGGTCCGGCGATCGGCTCTGTCGCGCGAACTGGAGTTGACCTATCCGGAACACCGGTTCGCCCGCCTCTATATGGTTCCCTTCCGCGAGGGAATTGACGATCCCGGCAGTGCGGAGCGTTTTGTCGTCATTGTGTCCGACATCACCAAGGAGAAGGTGACGACACGGGAGATGATCGAAGGGGAGCGGATTTCATCGATCATTCTTCTGGCCGCCAGCGTTGCCCACGAATTGGGCAATCCCCTCAATTCGCTGACCATTCATCTTCAATTGATGGAGCGGCAGCTGAAAAAGCCTGGGGATGCCGCACAGGCCGGGAAACTCGGGGAGTCCATCAGGATCTGCCAGGATGAGGTTGGCCGGCTGGACGGAATTATCCGCAATTTTCTCGAAGCCATCCGTCCGCGTCCGCCCGACTTTCAACCGGTGAACCTTCTTGAATTGCTTGACGACGTTCTCGGGTTCCAGGCGGGCGAACTGGAGGATCGCGTTCTTAAGGTCGAAGTTGAGGCGGCCGACGATCCCCCCGTAGTCATGGCTGATCGCGACCAGATCAAGCAGGTCTTTTTGAACCTGATCAAAAACGCCATGGAGGCGATGACGAACGGGGGCTGCATCAAGATACGGTCGAGGACCGATGACGAGTGGGTCTACCTGCAGGTCGGCGATTCGGGTCACGGAATTCCTGAGGAGGATTTGTCCAATGTGTTTCAGCCCTTTCATACCAGCAAGGAAGGCGGGAGCGGGCTTGGTCTCATGATTGTCCAGCGGATCATGCGCGATCACGGCGGGCAGATCGGTATCGAAAGCCAGGAAGGCGTCGGCACCGTGGTGACCCTTCAGTTTCCGTATCAGGACCGGCGGGTTCGGTTGCTCAAGAAGTAGCGGGGACACTTGCCGCGTTGACCGTCTCGAATTAATCAAAGTGCCCTTGAGTTTCGGCGAAGGTGGGACACTATTTCCCACCGTGCTCGAAAACACCTATTCGAAAGACTGATCCACAATGTTTGCCTCTGTATTAATCGTTGATGACGAAAAGCATACCCGAGAAGGTCTGCAACAGGCGCTGGAGGATAATTATGATATCTATCTGGCTCAGGACGCCGAGGAAGCATTCAATCTCCTGGATTCGGAGCCCTTTGACGTGGTGATCACCGACCTGCGGATGCCGGGCAAGTCCGGTCTGAAGGTGGTCGACAAGGCCCTGACTCTCACAAACCGGCCGGTCGTTCTGATGATGACGGCCTACGGTAACGTCGAGACGGCGGTCGAAGCCATGAAGCGGGGAGCCAGTGATTTTCTGACCAAACCGGTGAACCTTGAAAAGCTGGAGATCCTGATCCAGAGGGCTCTCAGGTCAAAGTCCCTTGAGGTCGAGAACAAGGGACTCCACGAGCGTCTGGATGAAAAGTTCAATATCGGGGGTATCATCGGCAATTCAGCACCCCTGATCCGGGTGATCGACCGGGTCAGACTGGTGGCGCCTTCAAAGACAACGATTCTGATCGAGGGCGAGACGGGAACGGGCAAGGAACTGATCGCCCAGGCGCTCCATCAGCTCAGTCCGAGAAGCAAGCAGCCCTTTGTCACGGTGCACTGTGCCGCTTTGCCGACCAATCTGCTCGAGAGCGAATTATTCGGACACGAAAAAGGCGCGTTCACCGGGGCGACCGAGCGTCGGATCGGGCGGTTTGAATTCGCTGATGGGGGTACGCTGTTTCTCGATGAGATCGGAGAGATCAGTCTGGGCACCCAGGTCAAACTACTGCGCTTCCTGGAACAGAAGATATTTGAGCGGATTGGGAATTCGAAATCGATCAAGGTGGATATACGCCTGATCGCGGCCACCAACCGAAATCTGACTGAGATGGTTCATGAGGGGTCGTTCCGCGAGGACCTTTATTTCCGTCTCAATGTCGTGCAGATCGTGATGCCGCCGTTGCGTGAGCGCCCGGACGATCTCCCGACCCTGCTCAATCATTTCCTCAAGGAATTTGGAGATGAAAACGGGATTGAACCGCCCACCATTGAGCCCGGTGCCATGCGGGCGCTGCAGCATTACAGGTGGCCGGGCAATATCCGCGAACTTCGAAACTTTGCCGAGAACTCGGTCGTTCTGAACCGCGGCGGGAACATCCGCGATTTCGACCTCGATCCGAAGTTCCGTGGTGGGGGGGCAGCCACTCCGGGCGAGCCAACCAGCCCGATTGCCAATCCCCTTTCGGTGGAGGAAAATGAAAAACGCCTTCTTCGCGAGGCTTTGGTCGAGTCGCGCGGCAACCGGACCAGGGCGGCCAAGCTGATGGGCATCAGCCGGAGAACCCTCCATCGAAAGTTGACCCAGTGGCCGGAACTCGACGTCGAGGATCGATAAGGTGAGAAATCACCTTATCGATCCAGGTACTAGGCTGTAGGCTCTAGGCTGTAGGTACGATAGTGCGGGTGCTGCGCGCCAACCGGGTTTGATGAGATTGTTCGAATCGAAGTGGAGGACCGGTAGAGGCCGCCATCAGGGTCTTGCTTTGACAGCGTGTGGGCTGGGACGAGATTCTAAAGGATCCTCAGCGGAGGACCCCGAATTCATAACTCTTCAATCTTAGTTCGTACTTCGCCTTTCATGTTGACTCACGGAAAATCGGCATCGATATTCTGCGATTCTTCAGTGCGGGCGTAGCTCAGTTGGTAGAGCACCACCTTGCCAAGGTGGCTGTCGAGAGTTCGAATCTCTTCGCCCGCTCCACTTTCGAGAGACATAAATCATCACAGATCAATGAGTTAAGGGGAGCCGTGAGGTTCCCCTTTCTCGCATTCGGAACCGACCCAGGCGTGTTCCCCACCTGGGAGCAATGACACACGAAGCAGGGGTCAAAGCACAACTCTCGCATTGGCATGCAAGATGATGAGCAATGACACACGAAGGGGTCAAAGTACATATCTCGCATTGGCATGCAAGATGATGAGCAATGACCCCGTGGTTCCTGGCCGGATATCTTTGACATGGGAGAGGTGGCTGTTGCCAATGTCGATGCGCGTGAACCGGAGTCGACTGGCGGGCTCCTCATTCGTCGGCGAAGAACGATTTTCAACCAAACATCATGACCGCAAAATTAATCAAAGGCACCGTCCTTCGGGAGGAGATTCTGGAGGAGATCAAAACTGAGGTGGCGCGGATCAGGGCGGAGTACGGTGTTGTGCCCGGTCTGGTCACGATCCTGGTCGGGTCGAACGCGGCTTCGCTATCCTATGTGACCCTCAAGATCAAGACGGCCCACCGATTGGGTTTCAAGGAGGTGCAGGAAAATCAGCCGGAAACCATATCGGAAGAGGCCCTTCTCGACCTGATCGCAAAATACAACCGCGACGATTCCATACACGGGATCCTGATACAGCTCCCTCTACCCAAACACATTGACGAGAAGAAGGTGCTCAATGCCATCGACCCGGACAAGGACGTCGACGGGTTCCATCCGGTCAATGTCGGGCGGCTCATGATCGGAGGCGACGAGGTCAAGTTCCCCTCCTGCACTCCGGCCGGAATCCAGGAGATGATCATACGGGCGGGAGTTGAAATCTGCGGTGCTGAGGTCGTGGTGGTCGGTCGGTCCAATATCGTGGGCAAACCCATTGCAAACATGCTCCTGCAGAAAGGGGAGGGCGCCAATGCCACGGTCACGGTCGTTCACACGCGGACTCGAGACCTTGCCTCACACTGCCGCCGGGCGGACATCCTGATCGTCGCGGCCGGCGTACCCGGCCTGGTCAAGCCGGAATGGATCAAGCCCGGTGCCTGCGTGATCGATGTCGGGGTCAATCGGGTCGGTGAGCGGATCAGCGAGAAAACGGGCAGAAAGATCGCCATTCTCAAAGGAGACGTCGATTTCGAGGAGGCCCGCAAGGTTGCCGGGTTCATCACACCGGTGCCTGGTGGTGTCGGTCCCATGACCATCACCATGCTGATGAAGAACACCCTGAACTCGCTGAAGTTCAGGGTGGCATCGGGATAACCGGCGCGTCAGGAATTCTGAGAGACCCCGACGGGGGGTGCCTCCGAGATCGTCTCATCCGGATCGAATTCGTAACCGATTCCATGAATGGTACGGAGGGATTGCAGCGGCATATCCTTGCGGGAGAAGATGTCGCGAATCTTCACGATGTACTGGTCAAGAGAACGGCTGCGGATATCCGCGTGCAGACCCCAGACCGAGTGGATGAGATTTTTCCGCGTGATGATCGATTTCGGATTCGAGTTCAGGTAGGCCAGAATGCCGAGTTCCTTGCGTCCGATCTTCTCGGCATCGCCGTTGGGGAAATTGATGGTCATGGTGTTCGGGTTGACCTCGGCCCCGGCAAAAGCGAATGGATCGTCGGTCACCCGGACGTTCTTGGTGACATTGTTGTCGCCGGCTGATTCGGCCCGGCGCAGGACGGCGTTTATGCGGGCCACCAGTTCAGCTGCGCTGAATGGCTTGGTCACGTAATCGTCGGCGCCGATCTCAAGGCCTTTGACCTTAGAAATCTCCGAATCGTTTCCGGTCAGGAATATCGTGGGCACGGCGATTTCATTGCGGCGCAATTCCTCGAGGAAGGAAAACCCGTCCTGGTCGGGAAGGGTGACGTCCAGCAACATCAGATTGGAGAAATTGTTCTGAAGGAATCGCTGCGCGTGGGCCGTACGATAGTAAACCTGTGTCAGCATCCCCGCATGTTCGAGATGCTGCTGAATGGCCGAGGCGAGAGCCTCATCGTCTTCAACGATAAGGATGAGCGGTTTGGGACGGGCTACCATAGTGGAAAGAGTCGTTCGTTAATATTCTTTGAAATCGTCACCAAGCGGGCGAGGTTTAAGAGTTTTTCTTAGTCGGCCCGAACCGGAATGGTCAAAGAAAATGGCTTGAGTGTTGCTTGAGGGTGGTTGTGGTTGCTCTCGTGTCTGAAAGCAAACCACTCCTTATGATCGGCCTGCCCAAGGGAAGCCTTGAAGAGGCGACCCGTGCGCTCTTTTCGAAGGCAGGCTTCAAGATCTCGGTGAGTTCGCGCTCCTACCGGCCCGTGATCGACGATCCTGATCTCGATGGCCGGCTGGTCCGAGCCCAGGAAATAAGCCGATATGTGGATCACGGCTATTTCGACTGCGGATTGACCGGCCATGATTGGATCCTTGAGAATGAGTCGGACGTGGTTGAAGTCTGCGACCTGATCTACAGCCGGGCGTCGACGGCGAAATCGCGCTGGGTTATCGCTGTGCCCGAGGCCTCGTCGATTCAGAATGTGGAAGATCTTGGAGGAAAACGTATTGCGACCGAGCTCATCAACACGACAAAGCGCTATCTCAAGTCCAGGGGCGTTGAAGCCGAGGTGGAATTTTCGTGGGGAGCGACCGAGGTCAAGGTCCCGGATCTGGTTGATGCGATTGTCGATATCACCGAGACCGGGAGTTCACTTCGGGCGAACAGGCTCAGGATCGTCGACACCCTCTTGATTACGAACACCAAGTTCATCGCGAATCGCTCGAGCTGGGAGGTTCCGGAAAAACGACGCAAGATCGAGACCATCGCCCTTCTTCTGAAGGCGGCGCTCGAAGCCGAAAGCAAGGTCGGATTGAAGTTGAATACGCCGAAATCGGGTCTGGATGCGCTCCTGAAGGCACTTCCGGCCCTCCGCAACCCGACCATATCCAGGCTCAGCAATGAGGATTGGGTCGCTCTTGATACGGTGGTCGACGAAAGTGTCGTGCGGGAGATGATTCCGCGGCTGCGGGAACTCGGCGCCGAGGGTATAATCGAATACCCATTGAACAAGGTGGTTTACTAGGGAGTCATGGTGAAGATCGGAATGGTTCAGATGTCCTGTTCGGACGATGCCGAGGCCAATATGGCCAAGGCGATCGAGGGGATTCATCAGGCGGCCGATCAGGGGGCACAGATCATCTGCCTGCAGGAACTTTTCCGAACCCTGTATTTCTGTAAGCGGGAGGACGTCGCATTATTCAGCCTGGCTGAGGCTGTGCCCGGCGCCACCACGGACACAATGGTCGAAGTGGCTCGGAATCGGGGCGTCGTCCTCATCGTGCCGCTTTTCGAAAAGCGCGCTTCGGGGCTTTACCACAATACGGCGGCGGTGATCGATGCGGATGGGACCTATCTCGGCAAGTACCGGAAAATGCACATCCCGGATGATCCGATGTATTACGAGAAGTTCTATTTCACACCGGGCGATCTGGGGTATCGGTCGTGGAAGACACGCTTTGGTACGATCGGAGTGCTTGTTTGCTGGGATCAATGGTACCCCGAAGCGGCACGGTTGACCGCCATGTCCGGGGCCCGGATTCTTTTCTACCCGACGGCGATTGGTTGGCACCTGGATGAGAAGGAGACGCAGGGAGAGGCGCAACACACGGCCTGGGAAACGGTCCAGCGCGGACATGCCGTTGCCAACGGCTGCTACGTGGCCGCGGTCAACCGGGTTGGCATGGAGGAGTCGATCCAGTTTTTTGGAGGGTCTTTTTTGGCCGATCCGCACGGTCGGGTCATACACCGATCGCCGTCCGAAGAGGAGGAGGTCTCGGTGGTCGGGGTCGATCTTGAGAGCATCGACGAAATCCGGTGCAATTGGCCGTTCTTCAGGGACCGTCGGATCGATTCCTACGCAGACCTTCAGAAGCGTTACCTGGATTAGTGGTCCATGAGGCATGAAAAAATGGGCGCTGGGAGATTGGATTCCATGATGGAGGGTCCTGTGGTCGAACAGCTGTGCCGGTGCACCGGGTCGTCATGAGTGAATCGCCTTCGGCCCTCGGGTTTCGGATGCCGGCGGAATGGGAGCCGCAGGAAGGAGTCTGGCTTTCGTGGCCGCATAATCTCGAAACCTGGCCCGGAAAGTTCGAACCGATTCCACCGAAGTTCGGTGAAATCACTGCGACCATCAGTCGTTTCGAGCCCGTCTTTCTCAACTGCCCTGAGGATCTGCAGGTAAGCGCCGTCAAATGCCTCATCCATGCAGAAGCCGAAATGGAACAGGTCAGGTTCTTCGACCATCCGACGAACGACTCCTGGTGTCGTGACCACGGTCCGATTTTCATCAGGCATGACGAAACCGGTGAGATTGCGGCTACTGACTGGCGCTACAATTCCTGGGGTGGAAAGTATCCTCCCTTCGACCTGGACAACAATATACCCGGGCGGATTTCGGAAGCTCTGGGTCTGCGTCGATTCGTATTCGAACAGGTGCTCGAGGGCGGATCCATCGAAGTAAACGGGGCAGGGGACCTTTTGACCACCGAAGCCTGTCTCCTGAATCCGAATCGAAACCCGAATCTTTCACGCGCAGAGATTGAGGGTGCGTTGCGGCAGGGTTTGGGAGTCGATCGGATCCTCTGGATAGGGGAAGGAATCATCGGCGACGATACCGACGGGCACGTCGATGACCTTGCCCGTTTCTACGCCTCCGATGGCATCGTGACCTGCCTCGAGACCGATCGTGACGATGCCAACTTCCCGATCCTGGAAGAAAACCTGGAACGGCTCAAGACCCTGCGGACCCGGGATGGAGACCGATTCAAGATAAATACCCTGCCCATGCCTGAACCGTGTGTTCACGAAGGGCAGCGGATGCCGGCCAGTTACGCTAATTTCCTGATCATCAACGAAGCGGTCCTGATGCCGACTTTTCGGCAGGGCGACCGCGATTCAGAAGCGACCTCGATTCTGGCCTGTTGTTTCCCCGATCGAGAAATCATCACGATCGACTGCTTCGACCTGGTCTGGGGGCTTGGGACCCTGCATTGCATCTCCCAACAGCAACCGGAATCCATGGTTGATGTGAGATGTTAGATGGATGATGTGAGATGTTAGATGGTTGATGTATGGGTGCCGGGGTGTTTTGCACCCGTGCCCTGTTTTTCGACCCTCGGCAGCATGCACTTCATACATCTGCCATCTGCCATCTGCCATCTTACATTGCTTTTTCCCTTGCAGTGCCGATACCTGTTTGCGAAATGTCTTGATTTTGCGGCAGTTAGAGTCGACCGATCCGCCGCGCGCTCCCGATCGGTTGTCATACAGTCAAACCCTTAATCCCGCCGGCATTCGTGCCGGCGCCAGCTTTCAAGTCACCGATCACGGGAGCGAGTCGAAGGACGGAAAGTCTCAGCTATGAGTTCAGTAATGCAAGAGCTGCTCGCCCAGAGCACCTTTGAGACCCTCAAGGAGGGTTCCATCGTTCCGGGCACAATCACCGAAATCCGCCAGAATGAGGTCGTCGTTGATATCGGCGGCAAGTCGGAGGGCGTCATTTCGGCAAACGAGTTTCCCGACCTCGGCGAACTCGAAGTCGGCACCCAGATCGATATCTATCTCGAACGCCTCGAAAATCGGGATGGCAATCCACTCCTGTCTTTCGACAAGGCCGAACAGAAGAAGAATTGGGAGAATATCCTGCTGAAGTGCGAGGAGGGTTCCATTGTCTCCGGCCGCGTCAAGTCGAAGGTCAAGGGAGGTCTGATTGTCAGCATCGGAGTTGATGCTTTCCTGCCGGCATCGCACATCGACGTCCAACCGCCCAAGAATCTCGACCAATACATTGGACAGACCTACGATTTCAAGGTTCTCAAGATCAACCTGGATCGGAAGAACATCGTCCTCTCCCGCCGGGAGCTGATCGAGGAACAGCGCGCGAACAAGCGGCGCGAGCTTCTCGACAAGATCGCCCCCGGTCAGATCCGCCGTGGCGTGGTCAAGAACATCACCGATTTCGGTGCGTTCATCGACTTGGATGGCATGGACGGCCTGCTGCATATCACCGATATGAGCTGGGGTCGTATTTCTCACCCGAGCGAGATGCTCAAGCAGGGCGAGGAAGTCGATGTCATGATCATCGAGGTCAACCGGGAGAAGGAGCGCGTCTCCCTCGGTCTCAAGCAGACCAAGGACAATCCCTGGGACAAGATCGATACGAAATTTCCGGTTGGTTCGAAGATTCGCGGCCGCGTGGTCAACCTGGTGCCCTACGGTGCCTTCATCGAATTGGAACAGGGCGTCGAGGGCCTCGTCCACGTTACCGAGATGTCATGGACCAAGCGGATTGCCAAGCCAAGCGACATTCTCAAGGTCGGCGAGGAAGTCGATGCGGTTGTCCTCGGGATCCAGAAAGAAGAGCAGAAGATCTCACTGGGTCTTCGCCAGCTCGATCCCAATCCGTGGGATATGGTTCGACACAACTACCCGGTGGGCGCCCATGTTCGAGGCAAGGTCCGAAATATCACCACCTATGGTGCCTTCGTCGAACTCGAAGAGGGTATCGACGGCATGGTTCACGTTTCCGACATGTCCTGGACCCGAAAGGTCAACCATCCGAGTGAGATCGTGAAGAAGGGCGATGAGATCGATGCGATGGTGCTCGATGTCGACACCCAACAGCAGCGCATCTCACTGGGCATGAAGCAGCTGGCTGAGGATCCGTGGCAGGATATCGACAGCCGCTTCAAGGTCGGCGACGTTGTCTCCGGCACAGTCTCCAAGATCACCTCATTTGGCGCCTTCATTGAGTTGAAGGACCATATCGACGGCCTGGTGCACATCAGCCAGATTACCGAAGAACGGGTGGAGAAGATCAAGGACGTGTTGAAGCCGGAACAGGAAGTAACGGCTCGCGTGATCAAGATCGATCGTGACGAACGACGGATCGGTCTCAGCATCAAGGCCGCCAACTACAGTGCCGAGGAACTGGAAGCCGAAGCGGCCTCCTACGACTCAATGAAGGATGGCGGAGACCTGATGAACCTCGGGGATATCCTGGACGAAGCCACCAAGTAAATCGTTTCAACGGTCCCGAAGCCGAAAGGCGCCCCGGGATGTCAGTTTTCAATCAAAGGCCCGGATCTTTCGAGATTCGGGCCTTTTGATTGCGGGGTCATTGCGGGTGGGACAGTGCACGATCGCGTCCACCCGTCAGTCAGGACAGGGCACAGTCTGAAGAGGCAGGGCGTGACCTGCCGGGTGCGCCGCCCCCGAAGGTTGGCCAAGATCGTGTAGCTTTTCCTACGACGGCAGTCCGGGAGGACCGCCCTTCGAGGCACAGCCCACCTGGTTCGGGTCGTTCTCCCGCGCGACCTCGCTTTGGCTGTTGCCCGGGAGCGCTACCCGGCGATCTTCTGGCGATCCTTCGATTCAAAGAATTCGCGGATGACGTCCATGCGTTTCTGCTCGCGATGGGATTCCTCGATTTCCTCTATCGTGCGTTGGCGCTCCCTGTCGTACATGATCTTTCTCATCTTGGAGAGAGCCATGTTCTGGAGCTGCCGGACGCGCTCGCGGGTGATTCCGAACATATCGCCCACTTCCTCCAGGGTGAGGGGAGCATCACCTTCAAGCCCAAATCTCAGGCGGATGATCCTGGCTTCCCGGGCATCCAGGTCACTGATCATCTGGTCGATATCCATTTGCAGGGACTTGTCGCTGAGTTGCTCGAAGGGGGTGGATGCATTCTCGTCGCCCACGATCTCGCCGAATTCGGTTCCATCACCGTCTTCGCCGAGCGGCGCGTTCAGAGATGTGGGTCGTACGCTGACCGACTTGAGGTGGGCCACCTTATTGACCGGCATATGCATCTCCTCGGCGATCTCGTCGTCCGTGGGTTCGCGGCCGAGTTCCTCGGTCAATGCCGTCGCGGTCTTCCGCATCTTGGAGATTTTGTCTACCAGGTGGACTGGGAGGCGGATCGTTTTGCTCTGGTTGGCAAGAGCCCGCTTGATCGATTGTTTGATCCACCAGGCGGCGTAGGTGCTGAGCTTGCCGCCCTTCTTTGGATCGAACCGCTCGACCGCCTTGATCAGGCCGATATTGCCTTCGCTGATCAGGTCAAGCAGGGGAAGACCAAAATCCTTATAGTCATGTGCGATCTTCACGACCAGTCGCAGATTCGATTTGATCATGTGGTCGCGAGCCTCTTTGTCACCCTTCTGGATCCGCTCGGCCAATTGCACTTCCTGCTCGGGTTTGAGCAGGGGTGTTCGGCCGATTTCCTGCAGGTAGAGCTTGAGGCTCGAACGCTCAGAATGATCCATCGGTTCACGCGCACGGACCGGCTTGTTCAGAGATGGTGCCGAGATCTCTTTTGGAACGACGATCGTCGCGCCCAAGTCTCCGTTCCGACGGTCATTCCCATCCTTCAGGAAGGAAATCGTACCGCCCCTCACATCTGGTCCCGTGGTTTCAATCATATCCCGAGTTCTCCTTGGTCATTCAGTCCGCATATTTTGTTCCAACTGACCGCAGTTTTTCTCAAACTGTTGGCACTCTGTTAGAGGTCTGGAGACGTTCTGCATTCCCGGTAAGTTTCGCTCTTCTTTCACAATTCGTTCCACCCCGGGGGAGGAGTACAGAGAAAGGACAAAAATTGCGCAGTGGGCCGGCGTCTTTTCCAGCCCTTCGGATGCTCCACTAGAACGACTCGGCCAGGTCAACCGCCCTGAACAGGGCCGACGCTTTGAAGATGGTTTCGTTGAATTCGGCCTCCGGAACAGAGTCGGCCACGAGGCCTGCCCCCGCCTGGATGAATACTTTTCCGTCCTTGATCAACGCTGTCCTCAGGTTGATGCACGAGTCCAGATTACCATTGAAACTGAAATTGCCAAGCACTCCTGCATACGGGCCCCGTTGGTCCTTTTCGAACTCAGCGATGATCTGCATGGCTCGGACCTTTGGGGCGCCGGAAACGGTTCCGGCCGGGAAGGTGGCTCGGAGAAGATCGAAGGCGTTTTTGTCGTCGGAAATCTTTCCCTCAACCTGCGAAACGATGTGCATGACGTGAGAATACCTTTCAACCTCCATGTATTCCGGGACATGGATCGTGCCATATTGGCACACACGACCTATGTCGTTTCGTGCCAAATCGACCAGCATCAGGTGTTCAGCCTGTTCCTTTTCGTCCGCGAGAAGTTCGCGCTCGAGTTGATGATCCTCGTCGGTCGTCTGACCGCGGGGCCGTGTCCCGGCGATGGGTCGGATTTCTACCAAGTCGTCGGTCAGACGTACATGGACTTCGGGTGAGGCGCCCACCAAGGCAAAGTCCTCGGCCTCGAGCAGGAACATGTAGGGAGACGGATTGATTGTTCGAAGGGCTCGGTACAGGTCGAGAGGGGGGCGGGTGAATTCGCGTTCAAAACGCTGGGACAGCACGACTTGGATGATGTCTCCGGCCCGGATAAACTCCTTTGCACCTTCGACCATCTCCTCGAAGCGCGGCTGGGTGAAATTCCCGGATGGGACCGTCACCGGGGTTGCGCCAGGCAGACGTGCGGGGGTCAGCCCGTGGTCGCGGTCGAGCGCGGACTGAAGGGAGCGGAGTTCCTCACAGGCGGTTTCATAGGATGCGTCGACGTTGGTGCCTTCATCAATGTGAACATTGACCCAGAGGCGCAGCGTCTGGTGGGCACGGTCGAAAATGAGGAGCGAGTCGGCCAGCATGAAGTAAAGGAGGGGCGTTTTGACCACTTCGTCGCTGGCAATCGGTACGGTCGTCTCGATGTGTTGGATATATTCGTAGCCGACGAAGCCGACTGCGCCTCCCATGAAGCGGGGCATATCGGGCAATTCCACCGGTTGGTATTGCGCCATTTCCTCCTCAAGCAGCTTGAGCGGGTCCGCAGGGGTTTCGATCCAAGTATCCTCGGACCCGGTCTGCCTCAACAGGGTTTTCTCCCCCTCGACCCGGATGACCTTCCTGGGGCGGCAACCGATGAAGCTGTAGCGCGAGAGGTTCTCTCCGCCTTCGATGGATTCCAGCAGGAAGGCCGGACCGTCGCTCTTGAGCTTGGCGTAGGCCGATACCGGCGTCTCCAGGTCGGCAATCCAATCCGTAAATACGGGCACCACATTACCCTGTTTGCAGAGTTCGCGGAAGGTCTTTGGATCTGGGTGCACGTGCATGATGGTCTGTAGAATCGAAGCGGTGAAGGAAAGGGGGGGAGTGATCGATCGGCTCGGAGAGTCCTGGTGGCGGATCCGGTGGAGTGCCCCCGACTTTTTCTGTTGTTGAACAATGTTCAGTCCCTTAGGGTCTTCAAGTTTTTAGGAGACCAACTCGATGAACCCGAAATTCAGTATTTTGTCCGTTATCATGGGTGGTGGCAGGGGGACTCGATTGTACCCCCTTACACAGGAACGGTGCAAACCGGCGGTACCCCTGGCGGGAAAATACCGGTTGGTGGATATCCCGATCAGCAATTGCCTGAATTCGGGGATCAATCGGATCTTTCTGCTGACGCAGTTCAACACGGCGTCACTGCATCGGCATATTCAAAGCACCTATCGCTTTGATATTTTTTCCGGAGGCGTGGTGGAGATCCTATCGGCCGAGCAGACCCAGAAAGGGGACAACTGGTACCAGGGTACGGCTGATGCCGTGCGCCAGAACCTGCATCACTTCGCCGAGCACAAGCACGACCTCGTTCTCGTTCTTGCGGGCGACGCACTCTATCGGATGGATTTTACACCGATCGTCCAGCAGCATGTGGACAGCAAGGCCGATGTGACCATAGCCGCCGTTCCAGTCCCGGAGAGCGACGTCATTGACATGGGCGTGATGCGGGTCAACGAGGATCTGTCGATCACGGAATTCGCGGAGAAGCCGAAGGATCCGGAGGTGATCAAACGGTTTGCCATCAGTGATTCGATACAGAGGAACCTGGGTTCGACGCCGAAAGGGTCTGATTACCTGGCCTCGATGAGCATCTATGTGTTCAACCGGTCGGCATTGCTGGAGGCGCTCGACAATAATATGACCGATTTTGGCAAGGAAATCATTCCAAGCCTCCTGGAAACTCATCGCCTGTGCAGCTATGTGTTCGAGGGCTACTGGGAGGATATCGGAACGATCAGGGCTTTCTTTGAAGCCAACCTCCTGCTGACCAACCCGCTTCCTCCGTTCAACTTCTTCACGGCAGGCTTGCCGATCTATACCAACGCCCGCTACCTGCCTTCTTCGAAAGTAAACAAGTGCATCATCGACCATGCCATCATCGCCGATGGCTGCATCGTGACCGAAGCCTATCTCAAGCGGTGTGTGATCGGCGTCCGGTCGATCCTGCGGCAGAATACCCGCCTTGAGGACACGATCATGATGGGGTCGGACATCTTCGAGAGTGAGGAGGAGATCAAGATGAATCGGGAATCAGGTGTGCCCGATATCGGGATCGGCGAGAACTCGATTGTGCGCACGTCGATCATCGACAAGAATACGCGCATCGGGAAGAACGTGATCCTCGATCCGGCCGGAAAACCGGAGAACTTTGAGTCCAAAGGAATTTATATTCGAGACGGCGTACTCGTTGTTCCCAAGAACGCCGTCATTCCCGATAACACAGTGATCTGAAATACGATGAAAAAGCTACTGGTATGCACAGATGGATCTTCCTACGCCCGTGTCTGTTGTGAGTATGCCGCGTGGTTGTCCAAACAGGTGGGGGCTTCAATCGAGGTCCTTTATGTGACCGACCTGCGGCAGTTCGAGGTGCCGCTGATCGCGGATCTGAGCGGAAGCCTCGGGATTCAGCCCTACCAGGCGATCCTCGGGCAATTGCAGGAGTTGGAGAGCAAGAAGGCCAAGGTCATTCTGGAAGATGCGGCCAAGGTCTTTGAATCCGCCGGATTGAGCGACAAGGTGACAACGACCCACAAGACTGGTCTGCTGGTAGACTGCCTGAGCGACTACGAGAGCGAGGAGGACCTGGTTATGCTGGGCAAGCGCGGTGAGAACGCAAATTTTGCGACTGAACACCTGGGGTCGACCATGGAGCGCGTTGTCCGGGCTTCGGATCGACCCTGCCTGGTGACTTCACGATCATTTGCTGAACCCAGACGCGTTCTGGTGGCCTATGATGGTGGAGAGAGTTGCCGGAAAGCCGTCGAGTTCATGGCCCGTTCGGATATGTTTCGTGGAATCGATGTTCATATCGTGACAGTCGTTTCCCATTCCGAGGATGATGCGCTCAAGCACCTGCGGGAGGCGGAGAAGAAGATGCGGGCCGGCGGATTCTCACCGGTCTGCCAGATGCTGCATGGGGATACCGAGGAGGCCATCTCCAGCTATGTGGCGACCAATGACATTGGTTTGCTGGTCATGGGTGCCTACGGCCACAGCCGGATTCGATACCTGATCATCGGCAGCACAACGACCGAGATGATCCGCACCTGCAAGGTGCCGGTGTTACTCTTCCGTTGAGCCTTTTCTCCCCAGAGAGTAGGGAGAAGCGATTCCAGAGAAAGCTGTCCTGCGAATCCTGTAGATGAGGAGGATTTGGACGGGATTTACAGGATGAACAGGTTGCCGGAGGAAGAGCAGCGAATTTGAAATTCGACCCGCTTGGTGCTTGTACGCTGACCGGACCCGATTATTCACTCATCTGCCATCTGCCATCTGCCATCTGCCATCTGCCATCTGCCATCTGCCATCTGCCATCTGCCATCTGCCATCTGCCATCATGCTTCGCTCCGTTTCATTCGTTGTCTTGAAATAACCAATACGGCGATGCCCAGGGTGCCCATGACGAGGGAGAGAAGGGATCCCCGGCTCAACCCGAAGAAGAGGCTGACGCCCACATCGGGTTCGCGGAACTGCTCGGCGATGACGCGGACTATGGCGTAGAGGATGAGGAATTCTCCGCCCAGGCGTCCCGGTTGTCTGGCCAGAACCGGGGTTTTCCAGACACGCCATTGGGTATAGGCCAACAGAAAGAGCCCTTCCAGGGCGGCTTCGTAGAGTTGGGACGGATGTCGCGGCGGCACTTCGACCGGAGGCAGGCGGGGTGCGCTTTCGGGGAAGATGACGGCCCAGGGGACAAGGCTGACCTTGCCCCAGAGTTCTCCGTTGATGTAATTGGCGATCCTGCCGAAAAGGAGGCCGGCCGGTGCCAGGCTCACAAAGATGTCGCCGGCATGCAGGAGGGAGACCTTTCGCTTTCGACACACCCAAAGGAGGCCCAGGAAGCCACCGATAAAGCCGCCGTGGCTGGCCATGCCCCCGTCCCAGACGCGAAAGAGAGTCGCCGGCTCCCGCAAGAGCGTGGCTGGTTCGTAGAAGAGAAAATACCCGAACCGGCCGCCGACGAGTACGCCGATGATGGCCGCGAAGATGAAGTCACCCTGCATTTCGGGTGTTATGGGTGTTCGCTTGTGGGCCCAATAGGCCCTGAAAAGGAGGGCTGCTGTGAGAAAACCCGCCAGATAGGCGAGGCCGTAGTAACGAATCCCGAAATTCTCGGAGAATTGGATCAGGAACGGGTGCGGGTTGTGTACCAGGTAGGCCAATGTGCTGTCCGAAAAATAGCGTAACATGATGCGGGAGCGACAATCGGGCTTGGGAAACGGAATCTCCGAATCAGCACACGAACCCGGATCAGCGCCGGATGCGACTTATGTGGCGTCCGGTCGGTTTTTCAACCAAAGATTGCGATGAGAGCTACTCGTGGGTGTGCGCTTTCTGCGCTCCGCGCATTCGAGCGAGTTCGCGCATATCCACCGCTACATCGTCCTTCTCGAAAATCTCTCGACCGAGAATCGTCTCCATCACGTCCTCCATGGTGACGACGCCGGCGATCGATCCGAATTCGTCGACCACCATGGCCAATTGCTGGTGGGTTCGAAGAAAGAGTTGCAGGGCGCTGGAGACTGAGACGTTTTCCGGGATGAAGTGGATTTCCTGCATCAGGCTACCGACAGTGGCGTTTTCCTGGGCGTTCGCCTTTGGCTTCAGCAGGTCCTTGCGACGGACCATTCCAATCACATCGTCGATATTGTCCTCGAAAACCGGCATCCGGGCAAAGGGGATATTCGGGTATTTCTCGAACACCTCGGGCAGGGTCATGTCCTGATCCAGTGCGGTCACGACCGTTCGGGGCGTCATGATATCAGCGATCTTCACTTCGTCCAGGGAGAGGGCGTTGGTAATGAGCTCCGACTCGTTGGTGGTGAGTGTCCCTTCTTTGGCGCCCCGTTCGGCCAGAAGCTTGATCTCTTCGTCCGACGCCGTCTCGTTCGCCTGTTCCTTGATGACAAAACGAACGGAAAGGTTGCAGATGTAATTGATCGGGTGGAGGACCTTTCGGAGGAAACTGAGCGGATAGACGATATGCGGCTGCAATTGCACCCGGTAGGCCACACCAATGTTTTTTGGTATGACTTCCGAGAAGATCAGTATGGCCAGCGTCATGAGACCGGACACGACGCCTAGCCAGACTTCGCCGAACAATTGGGTTGCGAGCCCGCCCACCAGCGTGGCGCCCAACGTGTTCGCGATCGTGTTGAGCGTGAGGATGGTCGAAATGGTATCGGCAATCCCTGACTTCAGATCTTCGAGCAACTCACCCCTCTTGGGCCTCGATTTCTTGAGAGCCTCAATTTCTCCGACCGTGGTGCTCAGGATCAGGGCCTCGAGCAGGGAGCAGAAAAACGAGACGCCGATGGTAAAAGCGATGGCTCCGATGAAGGCGGTCATCGGTCCGGTTCACGACCCGCTGAGCGGCTTCCATGAGCCGGGTCGGCCTCCTTTGCTTTGTGCTTGGGTTCGGGGTCGCCGAGAGAATCGGATTGGCCCGATTCACCCTCGGCAAGGGGGGGGGCGGTTTCTGATGAACCGCTTAAGTCACTGTTCATGGTCTGATAACGAAAATGAATCTTTGATCACTGAAATCGCAAATAGCAAGCGCGAGTCACCTGACTTGGGCAAGAGTCGGTAACTTTCGGGCAGATGCAGACCGGCGATTCTCCCAACCCCGCCCTGACTTGTGCCCCTTCCTGCGCCCATCGACTGATAGCTTGATCCCTGCCGAAGGTTGGGGAAGAGTGACGCGATGGATTCGCCTCAGAGAACGCCCCTTTTTGAGTTTCACGGGGAACATGGCGGGCGGTTCGTCGACTTTGCGGGATGGGAAATGCCGGTTCAGTACCGGAGCATTCTGGAGGAACACCGGGCGGTGCGAACAGCGGCGGGGCTTTTCGATGTCAGTCATATGGGTGAGCTTTTTGTCACCGGGCGACAGGCCGAACTGTTCCTGAACCATCTTGTCACCAACGACGTCTCCGGATTGTCCCGTGGTCGTGTTCTCTACACGCCGATGTGCCAACCCGATGGTGGGGTGGTCGACGATCTTCTGGTTTATTGTCTCGGCAAGACTGAATTCCTCCTCTGTGTCAACGCCGCCAATATCTCCAGGGACTTCGACTGGATCCGGGAGGAAGCGGCTTCCTACGAGTGCGGCCTGGAGGATCGATCATCGAATTATGGCTTATTGGCCCTCCAGGGCCCCCGCGCGGACGCCATTCTGCAAACCCTCACGGATGAGGAGTTGGACCGGATCTGCTATTACCATTTTGTAGAGGGCCTGGTTGCCGGGGTTCCCTGCCTGATCAGTCGGACCGGGTATACCGGAGAGCGGGGCTTCGAGCTGTTCTGCCCCGCGGAAGAAGCGGACCCGCTCGCGCGCGCCATCCTCCATGCGGGCCGCGACCGTGAGCTTGCCCTGGCCGGTCTGGGTGCGCGTGACAGCTTGCGCCTGGAAGCGGGTTTTTCCCTTTATGGGCATGAGATCAGTGAATCGATCTCCCCCATCCAAGCCGGTTTGCAATGGACCGTGAAATTCGGGAAACCGGATTTTGTCGGTCGCTCCGCTCTTCTCGCCCAACACGAGAACGGGACGGAATCACGGGTTGCTTTTTTTCGAACCGGTGATCGTCGGATCGTAAGGGTCGATTCGTCCGTTTTTTCAGGAGATCGCGAGGTTGGTCGCGTGCTCAGTGGCACCTTGTCCCCGGTCCTGAACGAGGCAATCGGTTCCATGTTGGTCGAGTCGGACTCGATCGAGAATGAGCTGACCACCGAGATTCGGGGCCGCCGTCAGAACCTGCGGTTGACCAAACTTCCCTTCGTAGCACTAAAGAAATAGCACCCACCCATTATGCGAGTTCCCTCAGACCTATCATATACCCAGGACCACGAATGGCTGAAATTCGATGCGGAAGGCAACGCCATGGTCGGGATCACGGATTACGCTCAGAACAGCCTCGGCGACATCACCTATGTAGAGGTTCCGGAGGCCGGTCAGACGTTCAGTGCCGGCGAGACATTCGGGGTTGTTGAGTCGGTCAAGGCAGCATCAGATCTCTTTATGCCCGTTGACGGCGAAATACTCGCCGTCAACGAGGGGTTGAACGATACTCCTGAGCAGGTGAACCAGAGCCCTTACGAAGGCGGGTGGATCATCAGGATCAAAGCCACCAATCCCGACCAGTTGACCGCTTTGCTCTCACCCGAAGCTTACGAAAAGCAGACGGGCTGAGTCGGAGCAGTGAACGTGGCAGGGCTTCAGGGGATGTTGTCCGAAGCGGGAATTTCCTTCACGCTCGGCCCTACGCGGTCTGGGCAGCGCGCTTGCGGATAGTGGCGTTGAGGATGCGTTTACGCAGGCGTATGCTTTCGGGGGTGGCTTCCACGTACTCGTCCGGGGCGATGTATTCAATGGCCCGCTCGAGTGTAAACTTCTTGTGCGGCGAGAGCTGGATGCCTTTGCCATCGCCCTGAGATCGGAAATTGGTCAGTTGCTTTGCCTTGGTCGGGTTGACCGGCATGTCCTCAGTGCGGGGATTCTCGCCGACGATCATCCCTTCGTAGACCTCCTCGCCGGCGCCGACAAAGAGGATCCCTCGGGATTCGAGTGCATCGAGGCCGTAGGCCTTGGTCGTGCCCTTCTCCATCGAAACCAGGGTTCCGGTCAGACGGGTGGCGATTGAGCCACAATGGGGGGCGTAGTCGTGGAAGAGGTGCGACATGACACCTCGTCCACCGGTCATATTGACCAGATCCAGTTCGAAGCCGATCAAGCCACGGGTGGGGATGATCGCCTCGACCGTTGTGCCGTGCGGATGTTTGTCCATCGCGGTGATGCGCGCTTTGCGGTTGGCGAGGTTCTGCATGATGCCGCCAAGGCATTCATCAGGGGACTCAACCCACAGGTTTTCGAAGGGTTCGCAGAGTTTGCCATCGATCTGCCTGGTGATGGCGGTGGGCCTCGAAACCAAAACCTCAAATCCCTCGCGACGCATCTGTTCGACCAGAACCGCGATCTGCATGGCGCCGCGGGCCCGCAGGGCGAATTTTCCGGTTCCCAGGTCGGAAACCTTGATGCTGACATTTGTGCGGACTTCCCGGTAGAGCCGGTCACGGAGTTGCCGCGAGGTCACGTATTTTCCTTCACGTCCGGCCAGGGGACCGTCGTTGACCGCAAATTCCATCTCGATGGTTGGGGGATCGATCTCCACGAAGGGGAGGGCGGCGCCTTCTTCGTCGGCGGTCAGGGTATCGCCGATATCGATCTCCTCGAAACCGGAGATGCCGACGATATTGCCGGCTGTTCCGGATTTTGATTCGTGAGAAGCGAGGCCACTGTATTCAAAAAGCTTGGTCACCTTGCCTCGAATCCGGGTGCCGTCCATCCTTACAGTGTAGATGGTCTTCCCGGCTTCGACCTGCCCTCTGACAATCTTCCCCACCGCGATCCGGCCGACATAGTCGTTCCAGTCGATATTGCTGACCAGCATCTGGAAGGATCCTTCCGGGTCTGCCTCCGGGGGGGGGATATGGTCGAGGATGGCTTGAAACAGCGGGGTGAGATCCTCTCGCGGGTCCTCCAATTCGGTGATGGCGTATCCGTCCCTGGCACTGGCGTAGAGGAAAGGTGCGTTGAACTGTTCGTCGGTCGCGTCCAATTCAAGGAGAAGTTCCAGGACTTCATCATGCGCCTTGATCGGGTCGGCATTCTCGCGATCGATCTTGTTGATGACCACCACAACCTTCAAACCGTGCTGAATCGCCTTGCGCAGGACGAATCGGGTCTGGGCCATTGGGCCTTCGTAGGCATCGACCAGCAGGAGGACGCCGTCGACCATCTTGAGAACGCGCTCCACCTCGCCGCCGAAATCGGCGTGACCTGGGGTGTCGACGATATTGATGGTTTTCTCCCCCCAGTGAACGGCGGTGTTCTTTGCCTTGATCGTGATTCCCTTTTCCCGCTCGAGATCCATGGAGTCCATGACCCGGTCCTCCACGACCTGGTTTTCCCGGTAAACGCCGCCTCCCTGGAGAAGCTTGTCCACCAAGGTGGTTTTGCCGTGATCGACATGCGCAATGATGGCAATGTTTCTGAAATCGGAGGGTGTCATGATGAGTGAAAAACCGGTCAACATGAGGGGTCTGTGCACCGCACGCAAGCCCGGAGGGGCGGTTTCGTCAGCTCAGATACCGCTCAAACCACTTCACCGTTTCGCGGATGGCCCGGCGGCGGTGCGGCCAGAGAGTGAATGTGTGGTCGGCGCCGGGAATGACCGTATGGCGCTTTGGCTTGAGGGCCCGGGGGAAATACTCGGTAAACTGTTCCCGAAATCCGGGCAGGTCATCGTCGCCCTGGATCTGAAGTTTCGGAATCGTCAGTGATGTATAGGCATCCGGAACGTCGACCTCGGGACGATCGGTGAAGAACTGCTTCCCATGGCCGTTCGGATCGGACTTCTTCGTGCTGAACGTTGTGTCGGGTCCCGATCGCCAGGATCTGAATCCAGGCACGCTCGACCAGGTGACCAGTGCATCCAGGACTCCCGGTCCTGCCTGGTCGGCGGTGCAGATCGAAACCGCGCCACCAAAACTCAGACCGAGTAAGCCGATGGAATTGTAACCTTGCCGCCTGGCCCAGGCGATCACCCGCTTGAGATCGGCGATCTCAGTATTCGGACTCATCTGGCAGAAGTCGCCACTGCTTTCGCCCGAGCCAAAAAAGTCGAAGCGAAGAGCATTGATGCCGGCGTCCGCAAGTGCCCGCGCGGTGTGAACGAAGAGACGTCCTGTTTCGATCTTTGTTCCGGTGTGTCCATGGGCGAGAATGACGATCCGCCTTGATCGGGTGCTGTGTAACACCGCGCTGAGAAATCCGTTGGGAATGGGAATAAGAAAGGGCTTTTCGGGCATCAGTGAGATGCAATAAGTGAGAACGTCGAAGCCGGTGTCAACCGGCAGCACGAGGGTAGGGACGGACCGCCGGGCCGTCCGTCGCAGGAATGGGTGATCGATTTTCCTCAATTCTGAAGAGCGGTGCACCAGCCCTCCCTTGCACGAGGCTCAGGCGGATAGACCGGCCGCTCCCTGCCTATCAATCTGAAAACACAAAAACCCCCCGGGATCGAAATCCCGAGGGGTTAAAGTGGGGGTCGGAGTTCGCCACGCTCTCGTTCCCGTTTGCTGACATTTGGCGCTCAACTTGGTTGGCTGCCAGCTCCCCGACGCTATTCTCTGCGGCATGGCAGAGCTCTCGGTCTCATAGCAGGACCGTCCCACACCTTGCGGTCTGGAATTTATTGAGTGAGGCCTCTTAGCCGAGTTCGGCCGACATCTGCCGATGTTCAGCACGCCCGACTTGGTTATGACACGCCTGCAAGGGCGTTCGCGTCATCACCGATTACCATGTGGACTGCCTCCGCTTTTGGCAGAGCGTTTGCCACGCGCTACGGGTCTGACCTCTTACCTCTCAGGTTGCTTTTGTGACTTGCAGTTGGGTGATCCGGTTTTTCGGACCGCCCCAAGCAGGAGGTTTTGCGAACTTTGCCGAGTTCGCCCACTCCCCGATTTTCCGTTCCATTTTCGCGCCCCGCGTTTTTCGCATGGGCCTTTTGGCGAGGTCGTCTCGCCTGGATCAGAAATCCGTGCTGGTTTACAGTAGCAACCGTAACCCTCTGGGTAACTGTATTGATCTGAGGGTCGCAACTTCCCAACAGACCTTACTCGGCTCGACGCGGTTGCTGATCGCGCCTCGCCTCGCAGTCCCTTCAGTTCGTGTTTTCTGAATCGGCACGACCCGATCCAGAGGGACTGGTGAAATATGCCATGGCGTCCACAAGGGACGTTAGGGGATAAACGGACCAGCTCCGAATATCCTTTCCCCGGTCACCCGGGCTTATCCCGGATCGGCACCTCTCCGCTTTTTTCATTACGCAACGCCTGATCCGTTCTTTCAATGAACAGAATTAACCTACCTGCAAAGGGAAAAAACGCAAGTGATTGTTCTTCACAAGTTATTCCCCGATAGTCCTTTGTGAATAACTTGTGAAGAACTTCGCTCTGGAGTGCCTGGCTTCAGCCCATCCTGCATTGGCATGCAGGATGGGCAGCAATGATCCCGGGCCCCCTTCGAAAGTTCCGCGAATTGAATTGCAACTGGGTTCATCCCCTGCAGCTTGCTGCGCCGCTGATTCTTGCGATTCATCGAGCCCCAAAGCCCGAAGGGTTGGATTGCCGTGATGCCCCGCTGCGGTCTGCCGCAGTCGACGAAGTCG
>Ga0164313_10000565_pt1 | contig 30515 bp, 26 predicted proteins | sample GuaBasSedimGuay4_FD_113735 | JGI IMG/M metagenome (GOLD analysis project Ga0164313, IMG submission 113735) | Subseafloor sediment microbial communities from Guaymas Basin, Gulf of California, Mexico - Guay4, Core 4569-4, 0-3 cm | ecosystem: Environmental > Aquatic > Marine > Hydrothermal vents... | reverse complement strand
TTCAGCGCCCATCCATCCCGCTCAGCGGTGTTGCGAAAATTCGACATATGCCAGATATTTCTGCATTTTCGTGCCTTGCTGAGCGGGCGCCTGAACGCTGAAAATTTGCGAACTTATTTCTTCACAAACCATGAGGTGGGTAACTTGAGGGCAATATTCTGTTTTCTACAGATGCGTTGGGCATTCTGCGAATCAGGATCAGGTCAGTGTCGGTGTGACGTCAAAAACAGGCGTTGATATTTTTGCTTGTAGATATAATATAATGATATTTAGCTCGTTTTTCAACCCATTTTCATGCTCGGCCGAAGACAACCAGGAACATCAAGCTATTTTTATAGAATTATCACACCTATCCGCTAGCATGGATGGCAAAAAAATTAAGAAAATCAGGGGCACAGCCGTGACCTGGAAGTGTAATAGCAATATTATTTCGACGGTGCCGTAAAGCTGAATTTTCGCCTTTCACCGGTCAACATTTTATCTTGACATAACCGCATTGTAGCTGTAATGTAGCTTCAAAATTTCCTTTATCTATCACTTTTTTCCGGCCTTGGATGCAGAATTCCTCATCCGGGTCACATTCATCAAGGATCATACAATGCATAAACTTCTCAGCGACAATCCCGGTCAGAAAATGCTGCTTCTCGGCAATGAAGCCATAGCCAGGGGGGCGATCGAAGCAGGGATCGCATTCGGTTCGACCTACCCCGGAACACCCTCTTCTGAAATTTCATTGGCTCTTTTCCAGATATCACATGAAAGCGACCTGTATTTTGAATACAGCACCAACGAAAAAGTGGCTCTTGAAGTCGCTGCAGGCGCCGCCAATTCGGGTGTCCGCACCATGTGTATGATGAAGCACGTCGGCCTCAATGTTGCCGCCGATCCGCTCATGACGCTGGCATACGTGGGTGTTACCGCGGGTCTCGTGATCGTTGTTGCCGATGACCCTTTCATGTTTTCCAGCCAAAACGAGCAGGACAGTCGCTATTACGGGAAACTCTCGGGCCTGTCCATCCTCGAACCCTCCACGGTGGAGGAAGCCAAGGAGATGATACCTTACGCTTTCGACCTGTCCGAGAAGCTCAAAGAACCGGTTATCTTCCGTACCACCACCCGGATCAATCACTCCACGGGTATCGTGGAATTAAAACAGATCCCGCAGCGTGTGGTCAAAGGCACGTTCATCAAAGATCCCATGCGCTGTGTAACCGTACCCGCAGTTTCCCGGAAACTGCACGCGAAGCTGTTGGAAAACATTAAAAAGGCGGAAGCGATTGCCGACAGTTCGGCATACAACTTTACCGATGGCGACGGCAGCTGGGGTATCGTCTGCAACGGCGTCTCCTACAGCTATGTCACAGATGCCGTCAAGGATCTGGGCATAGAAGAAAAAGTCAAGATTCTGCGCATCGGGTTCTCCCACCCCATGCCTGCGGCTCTGGTCAAACAGTTCATCAAGGGCTGCCGGAAAATCCTGGTGGTGGAAGAAGGCGAACCTTACATGGAAGAGATGATCAAGGTGTTTGACCAGGAAGAAAAACTCAACGTTCCCATCCACGGCAAGGGCGACGATCTTTTTTCGCGCCTGTATGAATTCAATCCCGCCCAGGTCAGGCAGAACATTGCCACCTACTTCGATGTGCCCCACACGGCTCCAGCAATGACGGACCTGTCGGATGTGCCGGAAATACCGCAACGGCCGCCCAATCTTTGTGCCGGGTGCTCGCACCGGGCAACCTTTTATGCCATCAAACAGGCGGCAAAAGGAATGGATGTCATCCACCCGACGGATATCGGCTGCTACACCCTCGGGTTTCTACCGCCCATGGCCATGGGTGATTTCGTTATCTGCATGGGTTCCTCGGTGAGTTCCGCCTGCGGTTTTTCCCAGGCAACCGACCAAAAAGTCATCGCTTTCATCGGCGATTCAACTTTTTTCCACTCGGGCATTTCCGGCCTGGTCAACGCTGTTTTCAACAACCACAACTTTACCCTCGTCATTCTCGACAACGGCACCACGGCTATGACCGGCCACCAGCCCAATCCCGGTGTTGTTATGGAAAATTTCAACCTCAGCGGGAACGGTCGTATCTCCATTGAAGCACTTGTTAGAGCCATGGGTGTGCAGCATGTTTCACTTATTAAACCCTACAAGCTGAAAAAAAGCATCGCCGCCATAAAAGAGGCCCTGGACTATAAAGGGGTGTCGGTGGTCATTGCCCAGGAAACCTGTACCCTGTTCGCCAAGAGCCTTAAACAGCTCAAACCCCGCGCATTTTACGTCAGCGATAAATGTAAAAACCACAGGGAATGCATCACCACCTTCACCTGCCCTGCTTTTTCTCTCAAGGACGAAAAACCCGTGATCGACCCGGACACCTGCGTGGGCTGCGCGGTCTGCGCCCAGATATGTCCCGAGAATGCCATATTACCCTTAAAAAAATGACAATAGGATTTTAAAACATGGATACAACAAGATTGATCATCGTTGCGGTGGGCGGCCAGGGGAACCTTCTGGCATCAAAGGTATTGGGGGAAGCGGCACTGCTCTCCGACATTCCGGTCAAAATGAGTGAAATTCACGGCATGGCGCAGCGTGGTGGGGTTGTCGAATCGGCCATTGTTTTCGGCGACGCCCAAAGCACCATCATATCGGACGGCGAGGCCGATGTACTGGTGGGTTTCGAACCATCCGAAACCCTGCGCGCACTCAACAAATGTAATCCCGACACCGTGGTTATCACCAACACCGCCCCCCTGCCGCCTTTCACGGTCGGGCTCGGCATAGGTGTTTACCCTGAAATAGACGTGATCGAACAGCAGATCAAAAATAAAACCGCGAGATTGGTTTCTTTCGATGGCATCGACCTGGCCAAAAAAGCCGGTAATGTCATGTCCCTCAACATCGTTCTCCTGGGGGCTCTGATTCAGTCCGATATTCTTCCCCTAACCCCGGAGAGTATAAAAAAGGCCATTGAAACCACGACCAAGAAAGCCTTCGTGAAAACGAATTTGGAAGCATTCCAACTCGGGTTTGAAGCAGCCAAGCGTACTTAAAGGTGATGAAGAGATAGCGATCATTTGCGGTTTACACAGATCTCCAGTTTTATCTTATATTATTTCGATTTGAATTTATCCGCGCCTTTTAATAAACCCTGACCCTGGTAAGCCGTGATAAGTTTAAATCCAAGCGAGCGTGAAGGAGGAAAAAGATGCCCTGGAACAAAGAATTTGAATGCATGCCGGTGGAGAAGCTTCAAAAGTTTCAACTGGAAAAATTCAAGGAGACCATTGAGTGGGTTGCCCAAAAGGTCCCTTTTTATAAAAATAAATTTAAGGAAATGGGCATCAAGCCCGGCGATATCAAATCTCTTGAAGATGCGGCCAAACTCCCCTTTACCATCAAGGAAGACCTGCGTGACAACTACCCCTTCGACCTCTGTGCGGTGCCGTTAAAGGATGTCGTCAGAGTGCACGCCTCTTCCGGAACCACCGGAAAGCCCATCACCGGGCCCTACACCCAGGCAGACCTTGATCAGTGGACCGAGTGCATGGTCAGAAATTTCTGGGCGGCAGGCGTACGGCCGGAGGATATCGTTCAGAATGCCTATGGCCACGGGCTTTTTACCGGTGGCCTTGGATTTCACCAGGGCGCCGGCAAACTGGGATGCACGACAGTTCCCACCGGTGCCGGTCTGACCGAACGGCAGATTACACTGATGAAAGATTTTGGCGTCAACGTTCTCTTGTGCACCCCTTCCTATGCGCTCACCATCGCCGAACGCGCCGAAGAACTGAAGGTCGACGTCCGGTCACTGCCGGTACGTGTCGGCATTTTCGGCGCCGAGCCCTGGACCGTGCCGATGCGCAGAGAGATTGAAGAACGCATGGGCATCAAGGCCATGGAAGCCTACGGTCTCACCGAACTGGGCGGGCCGGGCGTTGCCTTTGACTGCAAGGAGCAGAACGGTCTCCACATCAACGAAGACCATTACCTGGCCGAAATCGTGGATCCGACAACCATGGAGCCGCTGCCGATGGGCGAAAAGGGTGAACTCATTTTCACGTCGCTGCAGCGCCGGGCCATGCCCATGATCCGTTACCGGACCAAGGACATCACCAGCCTCAGCAGAGAAACCTGCTCTTGTGGCCGCACCTTTTTGAAGATGCGGAAAGTCTTCGGCCGCACCGATGACATGCTGATTATCAGTGGTGTCAATGTATTTCCCTCGCAAATTGAATCCCTGCTGCTCGATTTAGACGAAGTCGAGCCCCAGTACCGCCTGATTGTCCGCAAAAAAGGGTACCTGGATCAACTGGTGGTCCAGGTTGAAGCCAAGCGTGAAGTGTATGAGGCCGGCAAGGAAAAACAGCTCGAAGTCGAAGGAAAAATCATGGGCCACATCAAGGGCAACATGGGGATCAGCGTCGAAGTCAACCTGGTTGAACCCAAGTTCATCGCCCGCAGTGAAGGCAAAGCCCTACGCGTCGTGGACGAAAGGCCAAAGCAGGAGAGATAGTAGATACCCACGGGCTCACACCCGTGGTCTTCTGCTGATTTTTTATAATTTTTCACTTTTTGAAGCTCTATAAGGGGAGGTAACCGAAATGAAAAACACAACGGAATTCAATCCCCAGTCGTTTGCCGTCATCGGTGCCGGGCCTGTCGGGTCCATTGTGGCAGCGTTCCTGGCCAGAAACGGCTATGATGTCACCCTCTGCGATATCATACCGGAACTGGTCAACCCCGCACTGGATCCCGGAATTATTATCGACGGCGCCGAAGATCTTAAGCAAAAGGTTACCCGTGTCTGTACCAGCGTCGACGAACTGGGCGACTACCACCCCGACGTGGTCTTTATAACGGTCAAGGCCAATGCCCTGCCCCTGATTGTCTCGGCCATCGAAACGTTTTACAAAGAGGGTATTTATGTGGTCAGCTGGCAGAACGGCATCGACACCGAAAAAGAGATCGCCGTGACCCTGGGTGACAAGGCGGCCATGCGAGCCGTTGTCAATTACGGATGCGGCCTGAAGGCACCCGGGCACGTGCATATACCCTTCCATCACCCGCCGCACTTTATCCAGGAACTGGATCCGGAATCAAAACATGCTGCCGTTGCCATTGCCACAGCCCTCACCCAAAGCGGCCTTCCGACCGAACACACGGATCAGATCATCTCCATGGTCTGGCGCAAAGGCGTACTGAACGCCTGTATGAACCCGGTGTGTGCGGTCACCGGTCTGACCATGGCTCAAAGCATGACCGATCCAATTATATTCAACCTGGTGGACAACCTGGTTAAGGAGTGCATCAAAATTGCCCGGGCCAATGAAATCAGCCTGGGTTGGGATTTTTACCCCCATGCCATCGAATACATGAGCAAGGCTGGAAATCACAAGCCCTCCATGCTGATAGATATTGAAAACGGCCGTAGAACTGAAATCGATTACATCAACGGAAAATTTGTTGAATACGGTGAGCAGGCCGGTATAGAAACGCCTTTTAACATCACCCTGCGTTCTCTCGTGAAAGGCCTGGAATCCAAAAAATGACCAACCCGAATCCGATCTATGCCGGTGTTGACGTTGGGGCGTCCCGGACCAAGGTTGCCCTGTTGAACCCGGAATGCAAACTGCTCGGCCACTGTGTAAAAAAATCAGGCACCGACTTTACCGCAACCGCAGATTTCTGTCTCGAATCCTCCCTGAAAATGGCTGATACGTCCGTGCGGGACATGGTAAAGGTGGTATCAACGGGATACGGCAGGAAAAATGTCTCCTATTCCGAGGAAAGCAAAACAGAAATCGGCTGTCACGCCAAAGGCTGTTATTACTATTACCCCCGAGCCATCACCATTATCGACATCGGCGGCCAGGACAACAAAGTCATCAAGCTGGATGCAACCGGACGGCGGATCAGCTTTAAAATGAACCGGAAATGTTCTGCAGGTACCGGGGCTTTTCTGGAGGAGATGTCCCCCCGACTCGAAATCCCGCTGGAGGAGATGGACGGTCTGGCCAGACAATCGACGGAAATGGTTAAACTGGGCAGTTTCTGCACCGTTTTTTCAGCGACGGAAGTTCTTGAGAACATAAGGAAGGGAAAAAAAATTCCCGACATCATCAAGGGGTTGTTCCATTCCGTCATCAAGCGGGTCATTGAAATGGACGCCTTCACGGAAAATGTGGTCATGACCGGAGGTGTCGTCGCCCACAACCCCTATCTAGTAACCATGATGGAAGAATTTATCGGCAAAAAAATCCTTGTCCCGAAGCATCCGCAACTTACCGGCGCTATCGGAGCAGCGTTGTATGCCATGGCGTAATATCAACACTGGATAAATTGTTTGGAGTAGCATTTTAATCTCGGTGTATTGATTAATAAACGCAACACATCGCATCTAAAGTACTGCACGATTTAATTATTAAAATATTGAATTATTGAATAAGGAGGAGACTATAATGTCTGACGAAAAAAAAGTTACCATCCGTCGGCTCAGCACCGCTAAGGACATGGGAAAATTCATGGCCGACTACTATTATGAACTTGACGATGCCGCTAAAGACGATAAGCAAAAAATTGCCTGGTGCACCAGTGTAGGGCCGGCTGAAATCCTCCGGGGCATGGGCTTTCTGACCTATTTCCCTGAAACCCACTCGGCCATGCTGGGAACGACGCGCATGGCAACCGACCTGATTCCCAAAGCCAACGCCATTGGATACTCACCGGATATATGCTCCTATCTTACCGCCGATATCGGTGCTTTTCTGGAAGGGGTAACCCCCCTTTCCAAGGTCTTCAAAGGCATTGAAAGCCCGCCAAAACCGGATGTCCTGGTATTCAACACCAACCAGTGCAGGGATGTGCAGGACTGGTTTGCCTGGTACGGTGAAAAATTCAACGTGCCGGTGGTGGGCGTACACTCCTATGTTGGCGTCAAAGAGGTCACACCTTCCCACATTACATCCATTGCCAGACAGATGGAAAATATCGTCGAACCCCTTGAAAAAGTTGCCGGCCGCAAACTGGACATGGACGAATTCAAACACGCCGTGACCCTTTCCAGGGAGTGTTCCGACCTATGGGAAAAATGCCTGGCGGCAGCATCCGCCACCCCTTCCCCCCTGACCTTTTTCGACGGGACCACGCTCATGGGACCGGCGGTTGTCGGCCGGGGCACGCAAAAAGCCATCGATGCCTATAAACTGCTCCTGGCGGAACTTGAAGAGCGTGTGGAGCAGGGTCTTGGTGCGCTTGAGGAAGAGCGCCACCGGATATACTGGGACGGCATGCCGGTCTGGGGCAGACTCGGAATGCATTCCAAACTGTTTGGTGCGCTCAAGGCCAATGTGATAGCATCCACTTACTGCAGCAGCTGGATTTTCACCGCCCTGGATGCCGAAGACCCCTTCAACAGCATGGCCAGAGCTTACACGGAACTGTTCATTGTCCGTTCCGACGATTACAAGGAGCAATACATCAAGGACAAACTGGACTACTTCAACGTTGACGGCATCATCTATCACGATGCCAAGACCTGCCCCAACAATTCCAACTGCAGATACGGAATGCCACAACGGCTGGCAGAGGAAACAGGCATACCCAGCCTGACCATCAATGGAGATCTCAACGACCTGAGGCTCCTGTCAGACGAACAGACTAAAACAAACGTGGAAGCATTTATCGAACAACTGGAAGAAAATTGAGGAAAGGGCGAATAGCCAATATCCAATAACAAATGATCAATGTCCAAGTGTAGATAGCCAACCTGATCATTGGAAATTGGGTATCTACTTGTAACTTTTTTAAACGCATCCGATATTTCTGTATTGGAATGGAGGTAAAAAATGCTGGATAGCTTATTTCGCCCCAAATCGGTAGCCGTCATCGGGGCATCAACCAAGGAGCTTTCCATCGGCAATCGTGTAATTCGCAACCTTGTCGATTTCGGTTTCAAAGGTCCCATCTTTCCCATCAACCCGAAGGCCGATGAAGTCCGGGGGGTAAAGGCCTACAAATCGATCCTGGATGCACCGGACAACATCGATGTGGTCCACATGGTAATCCCGGCCAAGTTTGTCCCCCAGGCTGTGGAAGACTGCGGGAAAAAAGGGGTTAAAAACATCATCATCAACTCCGGCGGGTTTTCGGAAATCGGCCCCGAAGGAGAGGTCTATGAAAAAGATTTCATGGTCCGGGCTAAAAATTACGGCATCCGCGTGCTGGGCCCCAACTGCCAGGGCATCATCAATTCGGACCCTGACATTCGCGCTTATTGCAACTTTACTTTTACCAAGCCGGATATCGGTCATATTTCCATCGTTGCGCTCAGCGGGGGTGTTGCCGAGGTGATTCATCAAGGATTTTCATCCATGGGGGTAGGCACCCGCATCTATGCTTCCAATGGAAATGCCTGCGACATCACTATCCCTGAAATTATCCAATACCTGGGCGACGATGACGGTACGCGTGTCATTGTCACCTATGTTGAAGGCCTCAGGGATCCCGCCACATTCATGAAGGTTGCCCGGGAAGTTGCGGCAAAAAAACCGATCCTGGCCATGAAGGCCGGCCGGACCACGGAGGGTGCCAAAGCAGCCGCATCGCACACCGGGGGACTGGCCAAGGAAGACCTGGCCACCGATCTGATTTTTAAAAAAGCCGGCGTTCTTACCTTTATGGATGAGGGGGAACTGATCCAGGCCGCCGTCGCATTTGCCACCCAGCCCATCCCCAAGGGAAACCGTATAGGGCTGATTACCAACACCGGAGGGCCGGCCGTTATCGCTACGGACATACTGGTGGGTGCGGGTTTGGCCATCCCCCCCCTTTCCGAAAAAACGGAAACATTCCTCAAGGCAGAACTCTTTCCTGAAGCTTCCGTCAACAATCCGGTCGATGTCCTGGCCACCGGTAATGCCTCCCATTACCGCGCCTGCATGGATGCCATGATCGCGGATGACAACTATGATGCCCTCTACATCAATTTCGTAACCCCGTTTTTCGTGGATACCGACAGCATTGCCAAAGAAATCGCCGCGGTCAACCAGCAGGCTGAAAAACCGATGGTCTGCAACCTGATGACCGATAAAAATGAGTGGACCGAAACCGTCAGGATACTAAAACAAGGCGGTGTGCCCAGTTTCAGCCTGCCCGGAGAAGCAGCCCGTGCCATGACGGCCCTGGTACGCTACAACGATATTCGTTCCCGGAAAATTGGCCAACCCGACATTTTTAAGGATGTCGACACATCACGGGCCAAAGGAATACTTGAAAAAGCATCCTCGGGAACCGGTTTTCTACCGGCCGAGGATGTATACCAGATCCTGGAGGCTTACAAGATATCAACCGCCGACTGGCGCATGGCCACATCTGCCGAATCGGCAGTCAAAGCCGCCCGGGAACTTGGCTACCCGGTCGTGGTGAAGGCTGATGCAGCCTCGATTGTCCACAAAAGCGACATGGGCGGCGTGGCTGTCAATCTCCCGGATGAGTCCGCAGTCCAAACCGCTGTAACGGCAATGGAAAAACGCTTCGATGCTCCCGATCTCAAATTTTTTGTCCAGAAATACCACGAGGGCGGCATGGAAGTCATTCTGGGTGCCAAAGCGGAGCCCGGATTAGGCCACTTGATCATGTTCGGCATGGGCGGCATCTATGTGGAAGTGCTCCAAGACGTAGTCTTTAATCTCACGCCGGTTACCAGGTTCGAGGCTGAGGAGATGCTCGGCGCCATTCGGCTCTCTCCCCTGCTAAAAGGCGTACGCGGTGAAAAAGGTGTCTACCAGGCCGGTATCGTGGAAACTATTCAGCGGCTATCCCAGCTGGTGTCAGATTTTCCTGAAATCCAGGAACTGGACCTGAACCCCACGCTGGCGTTTGAAAATCGGATCGTCGTGGTGGATGCCAGGATTGGTTTAAAATAGGATTCAAGGGGCCAAGGGTCCCCAGGGGTCGAGTGGAATGTTCTTAGTTTTTTGCTATAGGCTCCGATAGGATAGTCGTCTAAGAGCCAAGAGCTAACAACTAATAGCTTTTTTTACTTGAACCCTTGAATCCTTGAGCCCTCGACCCCTTGGACCCTTTTTTCAGTTATACCGGAAGAGAATTAAAGTGAATAATCAACATCAAAAACCGAACAGTGGATTTCCAAGGGAGGCGTGTGGCAACTCAGATATGAAGATAGAGCATCGCGATTCCTCACTTGGACATTGGACATTCCTTGTTGGACATTGGATATTTATGTGGTTTTATGCATGACCAGCAACACCTTCTGAACGATCAAGGTAAATGACAAATTATATGGAAGCCCATGGAGGTAAAATGACCGCCTGGATGAATCTCGGCCAACAGCTGAAGATGAACGCAAAAAAATACCCGGCAACGGTTGCGCTGAAGGATAAGGATAGACACTTCACCTATCCCGAAACCAACCAGCGGGTAAACCGCCTGGCCCACAGCCTGCTTTCCCTTGGTTTGTCAAAGGGAGACAAGGTGGCTGTTTTCATGGAAAACAGTATTGAAATCGTGGAAATATTTTTAGCCACAGCCAAAACAGGCTTGATCATCGTTCCGATCAACTTCAGGCTGGTGGCCAGGGAGGTGGAATACATTGTCGACAATTCCGATGCCGGGGCCTTTATCGTCGATACCGAATTCGCGCCCATGATCGACACCATCAAGGAAAGTCTGCAAAAAATCCCTGCCGAAAACTACGTTGCCGTCGGCCCTACCTGCCGAGGCTACCTTGAATATGAATCCTTTATTGCCGATGCACAGGATAACGAACCGGATATCGATGTTGATTCCCGTGACACCTGGATCCTGATCTACACCTCCGGCACCACCGGCAAGCCCAAAGGTGTAGTGCGTTCCCACGAGTCACACATTGCCTTCTACCTGATCAACGGTATCGACTTCGGGTTTAACGCGCATGACATCTGCATGAATGCTATGCCCCTGTGCCACATCAATTCCACCTTTTTCACTTTTACGTTTCTCTATATCGGCGCTTCGGTATACATCCATCCAGCCCGGTCCTTTCAGCCCGTTGAAATCCTGGAGATCATCGAGCATGAAAAAATAACCTTCATCTCGCTGATCCCCACCCACTACAACCTTATCCTAAATGTGTCCGAAGAAGAGTGCCGATACGATGTGACGTCTGTCCGAAAGCTTTTGTGTTCCTCGGCACCGGTACGCAAAAACATGAAGCTGGCCATCATAAACTTCTTTTCCGGTGTGGACCTCTACGAAGGCTACGGGTCTACCGAAGCCGGTATCGTCACCGTGCTGAAACCCGAAGATCAGATGAAAAAACTCGGGTCCATCGGCCAGGAATCCCTGGGTACGGACGTTGTAAAGGTATTGGACGAAAACGGACGGGAGGCTGCTGTCGGAGACGTGGGTGAACTCTATTCCAAAGGCCCCATGCTTTTCGACGAATACTACAAACTGCCCGAAAAGACTGAAAGTTCTTTTTGTGACGGCTGGTTCAGTGCCGGCGACATGGCCCGCAAGGATGCTGACGGTTTTTTTCAGATCGTGGACCGCAAGGACAACATGATCATATCCGGCGGTGAAAACATCTACCCCAGCGAGATCGAGGAAGTCGTCGGCAGCCAGGAGTGCGTCTTCGACTGCGCCGTCATCGGCCTGCCGGATGACAAGTGGGGCGAAAAAGTAGTCGCCGTCATCATCCCCAAAGACACCGTCGAAAGCGAGGTTACCGAGCGGATGATCATGGATTGCTGCCGGGAGCAGATGGCCGGATACAAACGCCCAAAAAAAATCGTCTTCATTAAAGAGGATGAGATGCCCCGCACACCGACTGGCAAGATTTTACACCGCAAACTGCGTGCTAAATTTTCTGAAATGGCAAAAAAAATTTAGCACTGAACACAGGGCTTCGTCCTGCTATTATTATCGTTCGACCTCATTTTAAACAATGTTTTTAAACGTATAACTATACTTTTCATAAAAATCAGTTAATAGGAACGGTAAAAAAATCTAAACATAGCGGCGAAGCCGCACACACTAATAAATTTTTCCGATGCTCTTCCAGGAAAAATTTATTAGAAAGGGAGGAATGACCGATGTTGAAGAAAGCGTTTATACCGTACGGGGGATATTACAGCACTCCATTCTGCAGGTGGCAGGGCAGTCTGGCCAATGAAAATTCAATCGTGCTTGCGGCGGAGACGTCCAAACGGTGGCTGGAATCAAAAGACTTGAACCCAGGGATATTCGACTACCTCTACCTTGGTGTGACCATCAGTCAGATTCACCAGTTCTATGCCGCACCCTGGGCAGCGTCTCTCATGGGTGCGGAGGGCATTCCAGGTGTCACATTGGCTCAGGCGTGTACGACCGGTACCACCTGCCTCTATCAGGCTGCCGTCGGCGTGGAAACCGGATTGTATCAAAACGCCTATGTCATGACCACGGACCGCACATCCAACGGACCGCACACCATCTGGCCCAACCCCAAAGGTCCGGGCGGAGAAGTCATTTCCGAGAACTGGCTCATGGACAACTTTAACAGTGACCCCAATGTGGGCATGAGGATGATTGAAACCGCAGAAAACGTGGCCAAAGAGGAAGGCATCACCAAGGAAATGTGTGATGACCTCTCCCTGAAACGCTACGAACAGTACACAATGGGACTCGAAAATGACCGGGAGTTCCAGAAACGCTACATGTTTGCGGCAGAAGTAAAGCTCTCCCGTAAAAAAACCATTCTGGTGGAAGAAGACGAAGGCATCATGCCCACCTCGGCAGAAGGCCTGGCAAAACTCAAACCGCTCATTCCTGGAGGCGTGCAGAGTTTCGGAGCCCAGACCCACCCGGCGGATGGAAACGCCAGCATCATTGTGACCACAGAAGAGAATGCCAAAGAACTGAGCAGCGATCCTTCAATCCCTGTTCAGGTCATCACCTATGGTTTTTCCAGGGAACGCAAAGGATATATGGCCGCCGCCCCTGTCCCGGCCAGCCGCATGGCCTTCAAAAATGCAGGGCTGAGCATCGCTGACATCAAGGTGATCAAAACGCACAATCCCTTTATCGTCAACGACATCAATTTCGCCAGGCAATTCGATATCGATGCCAATGCGATGAACAACTACGGTTGTTCCATGATCTTCGGCCATCCTCAGGGATCAACGGCAACCCGCCTGATCATGGAAGGCATCGAGGAAACCGCCCTTAAAGGCGGCGGTTACATGCTCTGGACAGGTTGTGCCGCCGGCGACTGCGGTGCGGCACTGATATTGAAGGTGGGATAAGTTTTTTGGAAAAGTAAAGAATCCTGGACCCCTTGGATCCTTATTCGTGCTAATAAAAATAGCCCTTCACCAAAACGTTTTTAGATTTGATGAAGGGCTATTTAGTTTTACAACGTTGTTGAATGCCCGCTATACGCGGCTATTTTTTATTTTATCCAGCGCGGCTTGATGAACTTCCCATATGGATAAGGCGTCAGCGGCGGATCGGTAAAGATAGGCTGGAGTTCACCACCCTGCACCTGGTAGTGTACCACCGGTGCCGCGGCTTGCGCCCGCAGGACATTGTCCTTATCCCACTTGATCAGACCCAGTTCACCCTCATAGCCGTTTTCCTGAATATAGGCATTCACGGCCTTGAAGTCGTAGGCATCGCCGACCTTTTCAACCGCATGGGCCCAGGCCTTGACAGCGGTATAGGCAATCCAGGCACCGGCCGGGACCTGGTGCTTGTTGATCTTCACGAACTTGTCAACCCACGCTTGAGCTGCGGGATTGGGCGCCTTGGGGCCGGGCAGACCACTGGGCATCTCACCGATAATACCATCGGCGGCCGTCCCCAAAGCGTCTACCACTTCGCGCGGCGTGACCCCCCAGCCCAGACTGATGATGGTGTTGGTGGGTTTTTTTAAAAACTGTTGGATAAAAGTGATATTTTCCTGTCCGCTGGGAATCTCCATGTGAATGATGGCGGGTTTGATCCTGCGGATTTGGGACAGCATAACGCCCCACTCGTTTGTGCCGTAAGGCACGGTCTCTCGCTTGGACACTTTCCAGCCATTTTCTTTGAAGCTGGCTTCCAGGGTGTCGCCCACTTCAAGCCCCCATGAATCATCGGTGTTGATGATCACGACCTTTTTATTGGGATATTCGTAGGGCAGCGCCATCAGTGCGCGAAACATGCTCTTGGCCTGCTCGACGCCTACGTCGGTGGTCTGATAGATGTTGTAATACTTCTTAGGATCCTTTTTGAAAATATCAACCGCCGCCTGGGAACCGTCATCGGCAAAAAAGGGCGCATCATATTTACCATAAGCCAGAACATCCTGGCCCCACCCAGCCCAGCCGGCATGCACCGAGGCCACATTTTTCTGTCCACACAGGTAATCAGCCGCCTGCATGACGACTTCAGGCTCATACCCCTTGGAGTCAAAACGGATGATTTCAAGTTGTTTGCCCAGCAGGCCGCCCGATCCGTTAATCTCGTCGATAGCCATTGTGATGCCCTTGAAATAGTCCGCACCTGAACCGGCAGCCCAGCCGGTCATCGGGATCGGAACACCCACCGGAATGGTATCGGCGGCCATGGCCGCAGGTGTAAAAAACAGACAAACCGCCATTACCAACGTCAATAGATTGAATCTTTTCATTTTATTCCTCCCCTTTTAATTGAATAGCGCGTTGTTAGACATACATGTGCATCACCTTGAATATTAATGAAACCTCCCCGCGGCAAGCCGCGGAGTATCACCCTATTGGGCTTTATAATCGCTATCGAAATCGGGATCGCTATCGAAATCGAAACAATATGACACTTTGGCCCTAAAAGAGATTAACCGGCCTTTAATTTTTCACGCATTTCTGCATCAGTTCACCGGCTAAGCGCTTTTGAAAAAAACCCATAATGCCGTTTGGCAGGGCCAAGACCAGAATAACGACCAGGGCACCCATAGCGACGGCCCGGTAAGCGCCCAGCGGCGCCATGAACTCACTACCGGCCACCACCAGAAAAGCACCCACGACGGCGCCGGGAAAATGGCCCAGACCACCCACCAGCATCATGACCATCAATATGCTGAACAGGTCCATGTCCAGCATGCGAAAAGAAAGCACCCCGTAAAAATGGCCATAATAGGCCCCGATGATACCGGTTAAAAATGAGGTCAAGGCAAACACCATGAGTTTATATTTGAAAGCACTTATCCCTAAGCTCATGGCAAAATCTTTGGAATCTTTAAGGGCCAGAAAAGCCGTTCCCCAGTAAGATTTTATGGCAAACATAATGATCAGCACACAGGTGAGGGACACCAGCAGTGTCAGGTAAAACGTCGGGACGATATTGGCGGAACTGAAGGTATAGCCTAAAATTCGGATGGGTGGGATGGTCAGAAGACCGACGGACCCGCCAGAGCCCAGGGCGATGCCGATCTCGCCCCGCAGTGTCGGCTGCAGGGCCATGTGTACGCCAAAGGTCACCAGGGCCACATAGGGCCCGGCCAGTTTGAGACAAGGCAGGCCCACAAGGACCCCCATACCGGCGGTGAACAAGCCGGCGATCGGGATAGCCAGCACGGGTGTAATGTGATAATCGATGGCCAGAATGCCGGAGCAGTAGGCGCCCATAACGAAAAAAGCCACCTGTCCGAACGAGAAAATGCCGGCAAACCCCATCATCACATCCCAGCAGGAAGCCACAACCGCCCAGATGAGACACATGACCAGTATGTTCATGACAAACCTTACATCGCCCACGAAAAGGGGCAATACTGCCATGAACCCGTAGGCCACGCCAATGATGATGGCCATGTGTTTCAAGCGCATACCTTACTCACCTTTTCCCATCAGACCCTGGGGCCGCAACGTCAGGGTCGCCAACAACAGCACAAAAAGTGCAATAATACCGTAACTCATGCCGAAGATCCAACCCACAAACGCCTCCATCATGCCGATGATGAAAGCGGCATAAAGGCCGCCGCGAATGGATCCCATACCGCCGAATGCCGTAACCACCCAGGCTTTGATCATGATGGTACCACCGGACATGGGATTGATGAACCACTTCTGGCTCAATAGAATCCCGCCGAATCCCACCATCACTGTCGATATGGCAAAGGTGGAGGCAAATATCCGTTCTTTGGGAATGCCCACAATTTTGGCTCCGACGGGGTTCTGGGCCACGGCTTTGACAGCCATGCCGATACGCGTGTTGTTGAGCATCCAGCCAAAAAGTAAAATGCCCCCGAGGGACATGAAGAAAATCATGATATCCTGGTAGGCAAACACCAGCTGGCCGACCTCAAGCGTTCCCTCCAGCATAGGGGGTAGTGATTTCATACGCACACCAAAGACCACCGTATACAGACTGGTCAGGAAGAGCGCAAGTCCCAGGGTCAGCATCATGACCTTGTTTTCCCAGTCCTCGCGCTTTCTCAATGGGGCGATCATGAGTTTTTCCAGTCCATATCCCACGGCAAACATCAGGGGCATAACGATGATCAGGATGACCAGGTATCCGCCGAATTGAAGCCCGAGACCGAAGATCAGAATCCAGGCGAAGTAGCCGCCCATGTTGAAAAAATCCCCATAGGCAAAATTAAACGCTTTGGTCACACCGTAGACCAGGGTCATGCCCACGGCCATCAGAGCATACACGGAACCGGTGGACAACCCCGCGATAATCACATCGGTGATCTCATACAGCAACAGGATGGTGTCTTCGCTTAGCATTGCGCCTCTATTTTAACATGTCTTAAAAATAACATCAGCTGATAATTATTAAACCCGGTGTGGGAAAATTCGAAATCACAATTCTCAAGCACCAAATTCCAAAATTCGACATCCAAATTCGACAAACTTGCAAAAAATCCGAAATTCCGTCATGCCTGCGAAGGCAGGCATCCAGAACTATCTGAAAACACTGGATAGCGCTAAAGCTTCACTTCGTGCCCCGCCTTCGCGGGAATGACGCTAAAGGACGTTTAAAACTTTTTCCAGGGCCATCAGATCTCAAAGAGTAACCAATGCATTTGGCGATCTGTAATTTGATCATTGGGATTTGTTTGGTGATTGTTGATTGTTTATTGGAAGTTCAACTCACCCATAAAATGATATATGTTTTCGCCTACATCCCCAGAAATATTTCCTTTAAATGCTCATTGCTCAAGGCTTCATCTTTATTGCCTTCAAACGAGATCTGCCCCTCTTCCATGACGTAGATTCTGTCCGCCAGTTCGGTAATCTGGGGAATATTCTGTTCCACCAGGAGGACGGTTTTACCCTCTGAACTGATTTGCTTGATAATGGCGAAAATTTCATGCCGCAGACTGGGCTGAAGCCCCAGTGAGGGTTCGTCGATGCACAAAAAATCCGCATTGGACATCAGGCCCCTGGCAACAGCCAGCATACGGGCTTCCCCGCCGCTCATGGTTGAGGCGAGCTGCTTTTTGCGCTCCACCAGGCGGGGAAAGAGGTCAAATACCCACTCCAGATTCCTCTTTTCATGGGCCCGGGCATTTTTGGCGTAAGCGCCCAGCTTGAGATTCTCAAACACTGTCATGTAGGGAAAGAGCTCTCGATTTTCTGCAATGTAGATCAAACCCAGGTTGACGATGTTTTCGGTGGCCATGCCGATGATGGAGTCATCTCGGTATGTGATCCTGCCCGTAACATTGTCCACCAGACCGCAGATGGACTTCAGCAGCGTGCTTTTTCCATGGCCGTTCGGCCCCAGCATTACGACGACCTCGCCCTGATCTACGTGCACGGCAACATCTCGCAACACGTGCGATTCTCCATAGTAGACATCTAAATTGCGGACTGCAAGCATCAACCATCACCTAAATAACATGCAATCACCCTGGGATCATTAACCACTTTTACAGGCTCGTCCTGGCAGATCTTACGCCCGGATTCAATGATCAACAGGCTTTCGGTAAGCTCGGTGAGCACCTTCATGAAATGCTCGATGATAATGATAGTAACGCCCAGATCCTGGTTGATCCTGGCAATAAGGCCCATGAGATTTCTGATCTCGGTGGCATTGCACCCGGCCATGGGTTCGTCCAGCATCAGTATCTTGGGTTTGGTGGCCAGCGCGGCACCGATCATCAGCTTCTTTTTTCCCAGCAGGTTCAACAGACCGGTTTTCTGATACCGCTCCTTTTCCAGATCGACAAAACGAATCACTTCCTCCACGTGGTCCGGATCGAGCCCGCCTGCCGTGCCAAAGCGGCTGCCCACAGAAATGCCTTTTTGCACACTCAGGCTGGGAAAGGTCTGGGGAATCTGAAATGTGCGGGCAATGCCGGCCTTGGCTATGCGATAGGGCGGCATACCGGATATGTCCCTGCCGTCAAATTCGATTTTGCCTTCAAATCTGTAAAAACCGGTTATCAGATTGTACAGAGTCGACTTGCCGGCGCCGTTGGGGCCGGCGATACCGAATATCTGCCCCTTCCGCACCTCAAAACTCAGACCGTCCACCGCTGCCAACTCGCCAAACCGTTTTGTAATGTTGGAGGCTTTGAGCATCGATTACCTTTTCGTCATTCTTGAATCTTTTGCGTCAGTATTATCACATCAACCGTCAACGGGTCTATCATTAAAAAAAAAACCGTGTCAAGGCAGTAATTTCACAGAGACCGCCATTGCACTGACCTGCTCACTGCCTCTTTAAACGTTTCAAGATATGGGTGCCGGTCGGTTTCAGGGTGATATCGCCGAACAGAACGATTCACCAGATGCTGCAGAATACGACCGCCCCCAGCCAATTGCGCCACGCCAAGTGCCGTTAATTCCGATGATGGCGGCACGACAACCTGTCGATTCAACACATCGGCCAGGAATTGGCAGAAATACGGATTGGCCGATAGTCCGCCATCTATCGAAATCTCATTCTTAATTGTTGTGAACGCATTCATCGCCGCGATCACCTCGGCCGATCGAAACACGATACCTTCTAAAATCGATTGCATTAAATCTGCTGGCTGGGTATCCAGTGATAGGCCGATCCATAGCCCTCCCGCCGTTCGATCCCAGTATGGGCAACCCAGGCCGGAAAGGGCGGGAACAAAAACCAGCCCCCTTTCGATTGTACTGGGCTTTGTAAATTGATTGATCTGATCATAGGTTTTAAACAAACCCAGAGACTTGGCCCAATTAATTGCCGATCCGGCGGAATATACCCCCCCATCCAGCGCATATACGGGGTTTAGACCCTCAAATCGCCATGCTACCGTTGGCAGCAGTCCCTGCTTGGCTGGTTGACAGGGCGTATCTCCGGTGACCACCAGTGCAAACGCCCCCGTACCGAAAGTGATCTTGGCGTCACCGGACTTCTTACACCCATGCCCATATAATGCCGCCTGCTGGTCAACGATACTTGCTGTGACGGGGATGTGACGCCCCTTGGACATGATTGTGCCAAAATCACCCGTTGTTGAAACAATTTCGGGTAATGTCTCTATAGGCACCCCAAAGAGATCACATAGTTCTTCATCCCATTGCCCGGTGCGCAGATTCATCAGGGATGTTCTGGATGCCGTACTGATATCTGTCACAAATCGGTCGGCGAGACGATCAAGAAAGAATGCATCAGTGGTGCCCAATCGGAGTTTTCCACGCTGAAGCCGTTCTCCGGCTTCGGAAATATTTTCGACGATCCAGGCAAGTTTGGTTGCAGAGAAATAAGAATCTAGGGGCAACCCTGCTTTTTGAAAGACCCGGTCTTGTACATTTTCAGATTTGAGTTTATCGATGGTACTGTTTGTTCGATTATCCTGCCAGACAATGACAGGTGATACCGCCTGTTTTGAGTCCGCATCCCAAGCCAGGCAGCTTTCTCCCTGGTTATCAATACCAATAGATAGCAGGCCATCACAACTATCAATACAAAGTTGGATGTTTTGAATTAATTCTTCCGCGTCATGCTCCACCCAGCCCGGTTTAGGATAGAACTGCCGGTGCTCAATTGTTTTAACAATCCTGCTTTCACCCGTGTCTTCGACTAGTAACGCACGTGTACTTGTCGTGCCTTGATCAATTGCAAGTATCGTCATTAGACCTTTCCATCATAAGCATAAGGTGGTATCCATCTTTATTGTTGGATCAAATCCCGATTAGTTGTAGTATTGTTGGATTGAGTGATCCAAATCGGGATCGCTATCGAAATCGAAACAATAGGACACTTTAACACAATAAGCTTGATGTCTTTTGCTTCTCGATAGCTTGCGTCGCATATCAGTACCCATTTTATTTAAATCGCATCATGTTCGCGCATGATTTTGGTATTAAGCGCATGGTTTAGCTTTGGATAAATCCCTGCACTACGTGACCGTGCATGTTGTCGGTCGAAATAATACCGGTTTATCGGGATTAGGATAATGATATTATATTCAGGGAAACGCGGAGTTTTACGTGTAGCAAGTATTCGATCCCGATCCCGATAGCGATTTCGATCCCGATGAAATCATAAGAAAATAAACATTTGTTTTAGTAAAACGAATATCCCGTCATCGGGGAATCCTGGTTGCTCCCTCGGATCCTTGAACCCTTATCTCCAACTCTTTTGGAGAAGAACTTTATTTTTTAAATGTCATGGAAACTTATATCGGACGCCTCTTTCGGTAAGGGAATGATAACAACCGGCTTTCGCGTTCGACGCAGAACCTTTTTCGCCATACTCCCCAGAAAAGTCTGGCTAACGATGCCCTTGCCATGGGTTCCCATGAAAATCACGTCACAGTTTAATCTGTCTGCCGTTTTTAGTATCTCCGCGGCCGGGTAGCCTATGCGAATCTCAATTGAGAACTTAGTCTCCGCAAATTCAGGATCTTCGGCGCACACCTTATCGTAAAATACCTTTAAGCGTTTTTTTATACGATCCTCGGCATGCGCTACTCTTTCTTTCTCTTTTTCGATAACAAATTCTTGGCCGGTATGGCCCGGCATAAAAATGTAGGTGTTTGTACCTATTACCTCTATAACATGTAAAATGACGATTTCCGCATCGTTCCGTTTTGCGGAATTTACGGCATAACTTAAGGCATAGGCCGAATTTTTGGATAAATCAGTGGCATAAAGAATTTTTTTCATTTTTGGGATCATGATGTTTCTCCTTTCTGTTTTGGTTTTTTACTATAGCCGTATTCCAGGATAAATACAATATTTCGGCAACAGAATTTTTATTGACAAGGCCCACGGGCAAGAGTAAAGTTCGTGCTTCTTGTCTATACCAATCTGTGGAATCATATACGAGCAGGACCGGTAATCTCCTTCATTTATAGTAAAGGCAGGAGGGACATCATTATATGCCAAAATTTGTAGTTTATTACGTTAAATACGTTGATTACATTTCCACCAAGCTCGGTCGAGCAACCATGTATACCATCTTTCTAATGATCGGCGTATTGCTGTTGGGGGCCATCACGCGAAACATCCTGAACATGCCGCTATCCTGGACCATCGAAATGGCGCAATTCATCATCACCGGTTATTACCTTGTCGGTGGCGCCTATTCGATACAACTGGGAGACAATGTTCGCATGGATCTGCTCTATGACCGGTATTCGGAAAGAACCAAGGCCAAGATCGATGTATGCACGAATATTTTTATGGTGATCTACCTGGTTACCTTGCTGATCGGCTCCATCTCCAGCACCATGTATGCCATCGAATACGGACAGCGGAAGTTTTCTCAGTGGAATCCGTCGATGATCCCCATCAAAGTCATCATGGTCGTCGGCATTTTTTTAATGCTCCTGCAAGCCATATCCACCTTCTTCAAAGACCTGGCCACAGCTAAAGGAATCACCATTTCATGAGTTACGAAGCGATTGCACTAACGATGTTTGGGGGCATGCTGGTCATGTTGTTAACGGGCCAGCGGGTATTTGCCGCCATCGGATTTGTGTCGGCGACGGCCTCGTTGTTTTTATACGGAACCGGTGCCGTTGAAATGCCGTTCAATGCGGCCTTCAACCTGTTTAACTGGTATCCCATGCTGACCCTGCCCATGTTTATCTACATGGGGTATATCCTTTCAGAAACCGGTATCGCGGATGATTTATACGGGATGTTTCATGTCTGGTTCGGGGGGCTTAAGGGGGGGTTGGCCATCGGCACCATCGGCCTGATGGTGGTTATTTCCGCCATGAACGGGTTGAGCGTAGCGGGGATGGCAATCGGTGCGACCATTGCACTTCCGGAGATGCTGCGCCGTAATTATGACAAGGTAATGATCACGGGGGTGGTGCAGGCCGGCAGCTCTCTGGGCATTCTGGTTCCACCTTCCGTGGTGCTGGTACTCTATGGCATGATTGCCCGCCAGCCTGTCGGCAGGCTCTGGCTTGCGGGTGTTATTCCGGGATTTATGATGGCCGGATTATTTGTCATCTACATTGTCATCCGGTGTATGATACAACCAGAACTGGCCCCCACGGTCAGCAAAAAAGAACGGGATATGCCGTTTAGCGAAAAGCTCAAGCTGCTGAAAGCGGGCATTATCCCCTTTTTAATTTTCTTTTTTATGACGGGACTGTTCATCATGGGCATTACCAGCCTGGTGGAAAGTTCCGCTGTTGGCGCTTCTGCGGCAACCATCGCCGCCATTGCCAAACGTCGCCTCACCCGGAAAGTCATGGAAGAAACTCTCAGACAAACCCTGGGCATCACCTGCATGTTTATGTGGATTATCCTGGCAGCCCTTTGTTTCGGTGCTGTGTTTGACGGCATCGGTGCCGTGAAGGCCATTGAGTCCCTGTTTATTACAAAGTGGAGCTTAAGCCCCTGGCAGGTGCTGGTCATGATGCAGTTGTCCTACATTGTCATGGGGATGTTTTTGGACGACACGGCCATGCTGGTTATCGTTGCGCCGTTGTATGTACCCTTGATTGTTTCGCTGGGATTCAACCCGATCTGGTACGGAGTTTTATATACGATCACCTGCCAGATCGCTTACATGACCCCCCCATTTGGCTATAACCTGTTTTTAATGCGTGCCATGGCGCCGCCTGAAATTTCGATAGCAGATATCTATCGCTCGATTATTCCATTTGTGCTGGTGATGACCGTTGCATTGGTACTAATCATGATTTTTCCCCAAATCGCGCTCTGGCTACCAGATTATGTTTATTCAAGAAACTAAAATGGCGACCCGATATCAATCATCAGATTCCAGCAACCATCTACAACCCCAAAGGAGGTAAGCGATGAAAGACAAAAAAAACGTCACCGAAACCAAAACCCAGATTCAGGATCAAAAAACCAGTCGCCGGGATTTTATCAAGAAGGCCGGTGTGGTAACGGGTGTCGCAGCCGCATCGACTGTGTTTGGCAGCGCTCCCTATGCCTATTCGGCTTCCAACCCCATTAAATGGCGTTTACAAACCTATTCCGGCGCTCCCTTGGGTGCCCACGTCATCAAACCTCAAATTGAAGCGTTTAACCGCGCTGCATACGGCCAGATGGAGATCGAGTTGTTCTACGCCGACCAGCTGGTGGCCACCGATGAGCTCTTCCGTGCCATGCAAAACGGCACTATCGACGCGGTGCAGAGTGACGATGCCACCATGGCTTCCCCGGTTGATATCAGCGTATTTGGCGGATACTTCCCTTTTGCAACACGTTATAGCCTGGATGTGCCTGTTTTATTCAAGTACTACGGCCTGGATCAAATCTGGAAAGAAGCGTATGATGAAATCAAGGGCGTGGAATGGCTCAGTGCCGGCGCCTGGGACCCACTGCATATTTTTACCAAAAAGCCTATTCGGAGCATTGCAGACATGAAAGGTAAGCGTGTGTTCGGGGTACCCACAGCCGGAAAATTCCTGTCGCGTTACGGCCTGGTGCCTGTCACGCTCCCCTGGAATGATATTGAAGTCGCCATTCAGACCGGTGAACTCGATGGGGTAGCCTGGTGTGGTTTTACCGAAGCGTATGAAGTCGGCTGGGCCGATGTGTGTAACTATGCCCTGTTAAACAATGTGACCGGCGCCTGGTTTGGCTCCTATTTTGCCAACAGCAAGAGCTGGGCAAAAGTGCCGCCGCATCTGCAGGAGATATTCAAACTCTCAATGGACAGCTCACATTACTACCGTCAGGTCTGGTATTGGGGTGGGGAAGCCAAGCTGCGCGTGGAAGGCAAGAAGATGGAATTGACCACAATTCCGGCAAAAGAATGGGATAAGGTAGTTAAAGATTCAGAAGAGTACTGGGATGAAGTATCATCCATCAGCCCGCGAGCTGCAAAGGTTGTCCAGATCTTTAAGGAGTATTCTAAAGTCATGGAAAAAGTGGGTGTGCCCTATCGGTACGATACCTAAGTGTTAACCTCATCGCCCCTGCATGAATGCGTGCAGGGGCGAGATCTATCCGCTATTAAACGATCTTCGTCGGCAGGTTGTTGAAAAAAGAAGGAATCGACATGCGCGCTGTCCCACGTCTTTTAGATCAGGAATTCACCCAGAACATCTGTTATGACCTGTTGCCGGAGTGGCAAGGGCTCGATGTAAGCATATCCACACTGAGCGGTGGTATTACCAACAAACTCTATCGAATCCAGTCTAAAAAAGGCGATTATACGGTCCGGGTATACGGGGATAAGACAAATCTTTTTATCGACCGTGAAAATGAGGCACATACCATCCAGGAAATGGCAGAAATCGGTGTGGGATCGCGCCTCGTTAAATTCATACCTGAAAAGGGTGTAACAATCGTTGAATTCATCGATGATGCCATTGTGTTAACCAACGATCACTTTCTAGATAAATCGCTGCATGCTAAAATCGTCGACCCGATTCGGAAAATTCACACCAGCGGGGTGAAACTCAAACGGATATTCAATCCCCTGCTGGAGGTCATGAAAATGTCCGCCATCCTGCGACAAATCAATGTCGAGTACCCGGAATTCGACATCCCAGACACCATCCAGAGACTCATCAAACTGTCGGGAATCATCAATATTCCGGAATCAGAATACACGGCCTGCCACAACGACCTGCTGGCAGACAATTTCATTCTTATTAAAAACGAAGCAGCACACAAATATGACGCGTCCATGTATCTCATCGACTGGGAATATGGCGGCATGGCACCCAAATACTATGACATCGCAGACATGTTTCAGGAAGTTCTGGTGCCCCGTAACGTGGAAAAAAATATCGTGAAGGCTTACTGCAGCGGGCGAAAAATTGATCGAACCCTCTTCTTTATTGATCTTTTCAAGCCCTTTCCCGACATCTACTGGCTTCTGTGGAGCCTGATTCAGCTCAACGTATCCAAAATCGAATTCGATTACTACCAGTACGGCAAAGTCAAATATCACAATGCCCTTAACAACATGACCTTCATTAAAGAAAAGTACGGCGTTGCCGTTTAAAAGAAAAACACAGTGGACTTAAGACATAAGAAAGGGTTAACGCTCCAGGACGGCGGCAATACCCAACCCCCCGCCCCCGCAAATGCACTCCAGGCCCAGATGGGCATCCCGTCGCTTCATTTCATGCAGCAGTGTCACCAGAACGCGCGTTCCCGTACAGGCAATCGGGTGGCCTAATGATATCCCGGAACCGTTGACATTGACCCGGCCATAAGCATCGGGCCCGACACCCATCTCCTGTAAGTCAGCCAGCACCTGGGCCGCAAACGCCTCCTGGACTTCGACAAGGTCCATATCATCGATGGAGAGGCCGGCCAGAGCCAAAGCCTTTTCCACTGCCACAGGAACGGTTTTGTAGGCCCGTTGCGGGTCTTCTCCTGCTACCGCACAGGCTTTGAACAGGGCCAGCGGATCGAGTCCCAGTTCGGTTGCTCTTTTTTCCGAGACCACGACAACTGCTGCGGCGCCGTCGTTTTCCGTGGAGGAATTTCCCGCCGTGCAGACCCCGCCGAGAACCGGCCGCAGGCGCGCCAGTTTTTCGAGAGTTGTGCCCGGCCGGGGGTTTTCATCTTTAGCAAAGATAATGGGATCGCCTTTTGATTGGGGTACCCGCACCGGCACGATTTCATTTTCGAATCGGCCGGCCGCCATGGCGTCACAAGCCTTCTTCTGGCTTTCGGCTGCCCAGCGGTCACACAATTCCCGCGAGATATGTTCTTCTTTGGCTGCGGTTTCCGCCCAGGACATCATGGAGGGAAGAATCCCATATCGTTCTTCAGGTTGTGACATCACCCGGGCCCGCTGGATGCGGTCGTAAAATGGCAGTCCCCATATGGACAGGTCACCGTGTCCTTTGGGCATGCCCCTGGTGCCGCCAACACCCCACTTCACACTGCCGGGAAGATAAAATTCCGCATTGCTCATGCTTTCCACACCGCCGGCAACGATGATATCGGCCTGCCCGCTCTGGATGAGTGCCGACGCAAAACGCACAACATCCAGGCCGGTACAGCATCGCCTGTCGATGGTCACACCCGGAATTTTTTCCGGCCATCCGGCTTTGAGCAAGGCCATGCGAGCGACATTCACAGATTCTCCGTTCTGGTAGGACTGCCCCATGATGACCTCATCAACCATGCCCGGATCGACGCCGGCCCTATCCACGGCGGCACCCAGCACACACGCAGCCAGGTCATAGGCTTCGATGGTCTTGAGTCCCCCTAAGTATCTCCCCACCGGTGTCCGCACCGCACTGACAATGACTGCCTGGTTCATCGATACGCTCCTTTCAAAAGGTCGCAACTTTATTATGAAAGCGCGATGCATCTACTGTCAACTGACTATCCCTATGCCTCAGTCTGTAACACATTTGGACAAGACCGATGTGGGTGTGATACAAAAATCATCCATTGCTCTATTGACGTTTCTAATGTGATCACATATGAAGCCTGCAAGTATGCTCCGTCAAGGAAAAAACTGTAAACGATTGAATCCGTAATTGAAAGCCTAATGAATAAACCCTGTGGTTGCAACAGTTAAGGTAAATACCTTAGTGCAATTGCCGAATTAGAGGAGGCTTTACCATGGAGATAAAGAAAATATTTGTTGCCGGTGCCGGTCTGATGGGGGGCGGCATCGCCCAAGTGTGTGCCCAGGCCGGTTATGATGTGATCATGCGGGATCTTGAGGGAAAAATATTGGAAAAAAGTCTGGCCAGTATCCGCTGGTCCGTTGGCAAAATGGTGGAAAAGGGAAAGGTCGAAGGTTCGATCGATGAAATCATGCAGAGACTCAGGCCGAGCCAGGATCTGCAGGATGCCGCCGATGCCGATTTCGTCTTCGAAGCGATCATCGAAAACCTGGAGGCGAAAAGAAGTCTGTTTGCCGAGCTGGATGGCATCTGCCCAGCCCATACGATATTCGGCACCAACTCCTCGGCCATTCCGGTAACCGAAATTGCAACCGCGACCCAACGCGTGGATCGGTTTGTGGGAACTCATTTTTTCAGCCCAGTTCCCTTGATGAGAGCGGTAGAAGTGGTCAAAGGCTATGCAACCAGCAAATCCGCCGTCGATACAGCCGAAAACCTGTGTAAGTCATTGGGCAAGGAAACCATACGGGTTAACCGGGATGTGGCCGGCATTGTTCTGAACCGGCTCAACTTTCCGAGCACCATCGAGGCCATAAAGCTGGTCGAAGCGGGCATTTCAACTGTTGACGATATCGACAAAGGCATGCGGCTGGGTTTTGGGCGGCCCATGGGGCCTTTTGAAACAGCAGACCTTGCGGGCCTGGATATCGGTTACAATGCCATGCGGGCCGTGTACGCGGAAACCCGAGACCAAAAATTTGCGCCCCCCATGCTTCTGCAGCGCAAGGTCAAGTTGGGACAGCTGGGCCGGAAAACCGGAATCGGCTGGTATCGGTACGATGATAAGGGAAACAAGCTGGGCCCGGCCGAATAAAAATTACTACACAATTTATATATAACGCGGCTTCGCCGCTAAAGGTTTGCGATTCTTTAAAATATGCCATCTGCAGCTACTATCCCAACCAGTTTTTTTAGAGCCGCGGGATTCCTGATATCCGGTGTGTTTCTATTCTCCACCCAGGATGTTATCATTAAATGGATAAGCGGCAGCTATCCTGTGCATGAGATCGTCTTGATCCGAAGCATTTCAGGCATTGTTCCGCTACTCTTTCTATCCCATTTCCTGGGAGGATTGCATGCACTGCGCACCAGGCGTTGGGCAGCTCATATTGCCAGGTCCCTCATCATGTTTGCAGCCTACACCTGTTTTTATCTATCTATGGCAGCCCTGCCCCTGGCAGAGACGGTTAGCCTGTTTTTCTCGTCCCCGTTATTTATCACCATGCTTTCCTCAATAATGCTGGATGAAAAAATCGAGATGCGTTGCTGGACAGCGGTTGTGGTCGGATTTCTTGGGGTGATCCTCATGCTAAAACCCAATGTGAGCAACATCAACCCGGCAGCGCTCCTGGCTGTGCTCTCCGCTTTCTTTTACGCATTAGGATCTGTCATCACACGCAAACTGGGAAAAACCGAAAGCGGGGTCGTCCTGGCTTTTTTTCCTACGGTCACCTATATCCTTTTTGCAGCGATTATAGGCTTGCTGCTCCAGCACATTTCAATTGACGATGTCTCCCACCCCAGCCTGGGGTTCCTGCTCCATGCGTGGTGCCTCCCGTCTCAAAATGACCTGCTGTGGATGATACTGCTGGGCTTCTTGGCAGCCATAGGCTTTTTCTGTCTATCCCAGGCCTATCGCCTGGCCCAACCAGCCACGATTGCTCCCCTGGAGTACTTTGCCGTGCCCATCAGTGTTATCTGGGGATATGCTATCTGGAATGAAGTTCTTGAGCCCCAGTCCATATTGGCGGCCCTGCTTATTATCGCCAGCGGTTTGTATATCCTGGGACGAGAATCGATGACAGGCGCTAAAAATCTGCTGCATATTTTTAAAATCAAAATCAGAAGATAGGTATTTTAATTATTGTACACTAACAACAGGAGATTTTGTATGTCGACCCAGGAATGGCAAAGTGATATGGTAACCATCAAAGTGGATTATGAAAAGTGTACCGGACAGGGAGAATGTGCGGAGTCGTGCCCATCATCCGTCTATGAAGTGAAGGCAGGCAAGGCTGTCGCAGTCAATATTGACGATTGCATCGAATGCTGTACATGCGTCGATGTCTGCCCGGAAGAAGCTATCATCCACAGTGCTTGCTGAGGTCTCCGTTGTTATACTTGCACAGAGCGATTTGCTCATATAAGGATGTGCCTATATCCTGATGAAGTTGAGCATGCAATTTTTTGTTCATGCGTTAAGGGCTGAAAAGGACGCTTCGACCACCTTTGCGCCTTGGAAAATCGACCGCCCTTAAGCCGGCTGATTCGGTGTCCACCAGCATCCGGGCAAAAGCGGCCTGGCTGACATGCATTGTGGGTTCCACAACCAGCAATCGCCCTCCATCCTTCAGCATGCTTTTGATCTCCTGGAAAAATTGCAAGCGGTTTGGCGTTTCATGAATCATGTAAAAAGCCAGGATGAAATCCGCTTTGCAGTTCAATCCGATATGATCTGCTTCACATTGATGAAATTCCATGCGGTCCTGCATACCGTACTTTGCAGCTTTTCTCTTTGTGTGCGCGATCATTTTTTTCTGTAGATCAACGGCAATGACCTTGCCGTTCGCGCCGACAAGTTTGGCCATTTCAATGGAAAAAAAACCGGGCCCGCAACCGATATCGATCACGGTGTCCCCTGCTTTGATGTAGGGCCCCGTGATCCTTTTAGGGCTCTGAATGATTTTTCTGAACCGATTGTCCAGAAAAAACGAAATGGTATGCGGACATACGTGCGGTGATTTCGGCTGCGCTTCTGTTTTGGTTAACATGGTTTTCTCCTTTTCCTGTAAATCCGCACTCAGTGTATATCTTCTATACACTTATTTCAAAAATTTTTTACCGCATGGCCCGCTTGATAAAATCTTCGGCCTTGGCAATAAAATCAAGCATAAAGTCAACTTTGTCTTCGCTCAATTCCAGAAAATAGGCTTTAAATCCCCCGTCCATGGTTTCGTGCCAGTGCTTGTGTGCATAATAGGCTGTTTTCCCTTTCGAGGTCAGTTTGACGATGGATCTGGAACTGTTTTTAGGATCGGCAATTTTAACCGTAAGCCCCTTTTTTTCCATCTTTTTCAAGTTTTGTGACACCGCCCCCTTGGTGATGCCCAGAAGCCCGGCGAGATCGGTGACACTGTAGATTTCATCGTTGTCGCCGCTGACCTCGATAATGTGAATTTCACGACTGGTGAGCGGTTCCTCGGTTCCGAACCTACGCGGCATCTTTTCAAGCTGTGCTGCCAGTTTGACCAGCGTGATAAACCTTTCATGAATGAAATGGATCTTTGAATCTTGCATGTCTAAAGAGTATAGCACCTATACACTAATGTCAATATTTTTTTGACCCCCCTTAGCAGGGATAAAGCTCTCGAATAGGTATATCGGAATACGGCAACAAAAGGGTGAGACATCCGCATAGTTTGGTAATTTAGCGGCGAAGCCGCGTCTCGTAATAAAAAGCCCCATCATCGCCAATGCGAT
>Ga0164313_10000564_pt1 | contig 30520 bp, 25 predicted proteins | sample GuaBasSedimGuay4_FD_113735 | JGI IMG/M metagenome (GOLD analysis project Ga0164313, IMG submission 113735) | Subseafloor sediment microbial communities from Guaymas Basin, Gulf of California, Mexico - Guay4, Core 4569-4, 0-3 cm | ecosystem: Environmental > Aquatic > Marine > Hydrothermal vents... | reverse complement strand
GGGCTCGAGCGCTTGCCCGCCGCCATGGGCCGCGCCCTGGGCGAGCGCCTGATCACCGGCGCCCCGGCCGAGCAGGTCGCGGCCGACGGCGACGGCTGGCGCGTGCAGGCCGGCGGCCGCAGCTACCGCGCCCGGCGCTGCGTGCTGGCCCTGCCCGCCGCCCCCGCCGCCGCGGCCTTGGCGCAAGATCAGCCGGGACTCTCGCAACCACTGGCCGACATCTCCAGCGAGAGCGTCGTGTCCCTGGCCCACGCCTGGCGCCGGGAGGACCTCTCGCACCCCCTCGACGGTTTTGGATACCTGGTGCCATCCTGCCTCGGCGCTCATCACCTGGGGACGCTGTTCAGCTCCTCGCTCCAGCCGGAGCGGGCGCCCTCGGGCACGGTCATCATGCGCACCTTGCTGGGCGGCGCGCGCCGGCCCGAGCTGCTGCAGCGCGACGACGAGGCGCTGCTGCAGATCGTGGTGAGCGAGGTGGGCGCGCGGCTGGGAGCCCGGGACGGCGCGCGGCCGCTGTGGAGCCACGTCACGCGGCACGCGGCGGCGCTCCCGCGATACGACCTGGAACACCCGGCCCGGCAGGCTACGATCGACGCCGTGCTGTCGGAGCGACCCGGGCTGGACATCGTGGGCAATCATCGGCGGGGGATCAGCGTCAACGCCCTCGTCACGAGCTCGCGCGAGCTGGCACGGGAGCACGCCGCGGGCAGCGGGCCCTGATGTGCACGCGGGACACGGGCGACGGGACGCCGCAATCCAGGAGACTCCATGCGTGAGGCCGACGCTCAGCTCGTGCTGCTCTGCCGCGCCTTCGAGGAGGCCGACGGCGAGGGCCTGCTGCTGAGCGCCGCCCAGCGCGAGCGCGCCGGCGAGCAGGCGCGGGCCGAGCTGGGCGACGCCGCCGGGGACGAGCAGGCCGGGCCGTTCCTGCTGGCCCGTGCCCAGCGTCTGCTGCCCGCGCTCGAGGCCGAGGTGCCCCAGCTGCACGGTGTGCTCAGCGCCAGCCGCCTGGGCGCGGGCCTGGCGCCCTGGATCGTGGGGCTGGCCGTGCTGCTAGGCCTGGCCACCAACGCCCTGGGTCCCGACGGGCGCATCCACATCCTGTTCGCGCCGCTGCTGGGGTTGGTGGCCTGGAACCTGGCGGTGTACGTCGTGCTGACCGTGCTGGCGCTGCGGCGCCTGCTGCCCGGATGGGGCGCGCGTGGCGAGGAGCCTGGTGGAGGGCTGGGCGCAGGCGCTCCCGCCAGCCCAGGCGGGGGTTCGCCTGCCGCTGGCACGCCCGCCGGGGCACAGGCTTCGGCGACCGCGAGCGCGGCCAGCGCAGCGCGACAAGCCGGCGGCCTCGTGGCGCGCTGGGCCAGCTGGCTTGTGGAGCGCTCGCTCTCCCGCGCGCGCGTGCGGCAGGTGCGGCACCAGACGCTCATCGGCGCGGCGCTCACACGCTACGCCAACACCTGGCGTGAGCTGGCCGTGCCGCTCATCAGCGCGCGCCTGCACATGCTGCTGCACCTGGGCGCCCTGTCGCTGGTGGCCGCGACCGTGGCGGGCATGTACGTGCGCGGCCTGGGCCTGGAGTACCGCGCCAGCTGGGAGAGCACCTTCCTCAGCGTCGACAGCGTCGACCGCATCCTGGGGCTGGTGTTGGGCCCGGCGGCGCGGGTGCTGGGACAGGAGCTGCCGTCGGTGGCCGCCTTCCACTACCCGGAGACCGACGCGGCCGCGGGCTGGATCCACCTCTACGCCATGACCGGGCTGCTGTTCGTGGTGCTGCCGCGGAGCCTGGCCGCGCTACTGATGTCGCGTCGCGCGACGCGGCTCGCGGGCGAGGTGCCGCTGCCGCTGGGCGAGGGCTGGGCGCGGCGACTGCTCTCGCCCGTAAGCGGCGGCCGCGCGCGCGTGGACGTGCAGCCCTGCAGCGTGCGCACCGAACCGCGCCAGGCCGATCGCCTCTCGGCCCTGCTGCACGACGTGTTCGGCACGCGCGCAGAGGTCGTGCTGCACGACGCCGTGCCCTACGGAGACGAGCCGCCGCCGCTGCCGGAGAGCGACGCCACGCAGCGCTGCCTCGTGCTGCTGTTCGGGCTCTCGGCCACGCCGGAGGCCGAGGTCCACGGGCGCCTGGTGTCTCGCTGCGCCGCGGAGGTGGGGTCGGGCGCGGGAGCAGAAGCCGGCCCCGGCGAGGACGACACGGAGCAGCGCCTGCTGATCCTGGTGGACGGCAGCGGCTACGCGGACAGCGTGGGCCGCGACTCGCCGCGCATGGCGGAGCGCCGCCGGGCCTGGGATCGCGTGCTGCGCGAGGCCGGCTGCGGCGCCGCGCATATCGACCTGAGCGCCGACCCGGGCCCGGGCGTACTGGAGGCCCTCGGCGCGGGGCTGTTCCCGAGTGCGCTGGGGGCGTCCTGATGCAGCGCATCGCGCTCTCGCTCGTGTCGCACACCAACGTCGGCAAGACGACCCTGGCGCGCACGCTGCTGCGTCGCGATGTGGGCCAGGTGTTTGATCAGGCCCACGTGACCGAGGTGGCCGAGGCCTGGCCGCTGATCCAGACCGAGGGTGCCGAGCTGCTGCTGTGGGACACGCCCGGCTTCGGAGACACCGCGCGCCTGGTGCAGCGCGTGCAGAACGAAGGCAACGCGCTGGGCTGGTTCCTGCATCAGGTCTGGGACCGCGTCACCGACCGCGCCCTGTGGTGCAGCCAGGAGGCCCTGCGCAACGTGCGCGAGTCAGCCGACGTCGTGCTCTATCTGGTGAACGCTGCCGAGCACCCCGATGAGGCCGGCTACGTGGGCCTGGAGCTCGACCTGCTGGCCTGGCTCGAGCGCCCCGTGCTGGTGCTGCTCAACCAGACCGGCGCGGCCGACGAGGGCCGCGGGGCCGAGCGCTGCAGCGAGTGGGCCGCGCACCTCTCTCCGTGGCCCCACGTGCGCGGCGTCATGCACCTGGACGCCTTCGCGCGCTGCTGGGTGCAGGAGGCGCAGCTGCTCGAGCGCGTCTCCGAGCTGCTGCCCGTCGAGAAGCGCCCGGGCATGGCCGGTCTGATCCACGCCTGGAACGGCCGCAACATGCTGGTGCTGGAGAACGCCGTGGCGGCCCTGGCCAACCTGCTGACCGAGACCGCGTCCGACGTCGAGACCGTCACCGGCTCGCGCGCGGGCGGTGGACGCAAGCGCGCCCAGACCGCGCTGGTCGAGCGCCTCGAACGACGCTTGGCGGAGTGCCTGGACGAGCTGGTGCGCGGCCACGGCCTGACCGGCAAGGCCGCCGCCGGCGTACGCGAGCGCGTGGCCGACTTCACCGTCTCCGGCTTCCTGGCCCTCAACGAGAAGGAGGGCGCCTTCTGGGGCGGCGTGCTCTCCGGCGCCGCGGGTGGGGTCAGCGCCGATCTCATGGCCGGCGGGCTGACCTTCGGCGCGGGCCTGCTGATCGGGGCGCTGGCCGGGGCCCTGGGCGGCGCCGGCCTGGTGCGCGGGCTCGCGCTGGTCAAGGGCGAGGACGCGCCGCGCGTGCGCTGGGAGCGCGAGTTCTTCGACGGCCTGCTGCGCCGGGGCCTGCTGAGCTACCTCGCCGTGGCGCAGTTCGGTCGCGGTCGTGGCGACGTGGACGACGAGGTGCTCGCACAGGACGGCAGCCCGTGGACGGCCGCCGTGGACGCGGCGATCGCGCGCAACGAGCGCTCCGTCCGTTCGAGCTGGCGCGCCGCGCGCGAGGGACAGGACGAGGCCTGGCGGCGCATGGCCTCGCTGGTGGACACGCTGCTGCGCGAGGTGCTGGCCACGCGCTTTCCCGAGGCGGCGGGCCTGCTGCGGCTGGAGCCGGGCGGCGCGCGCTCCCGCGCCTTCGTCAGCAACCTCTCCCCATGAGCAGCGACATGAGCAGCGACATGAGCAGCGACGTGAAGATCGACTACGTGGAGCTACCCGCCGCGGACTTCGACGCGCAGCAGGCCTTCTACGCAGGCGCTTTCGGGTGGTCGTTCACGGACTACGGACCCGAGTACCGGGCCTTCTCCGACCAGCGCCTGAACGGCGGCTTCTACAAGTCGGAGCTGCGTTCCACGACGGACACCGGCGCCGCGCTGATCGTGCTGCGCGCCAGCGACCTGGAGGCCACGCAGTCCGCGGTGTCGGCCCACGGGGGCAGCATTGCCAAGCCGATCTTCGCGTTCCCCGGCGGCCGGCGCTTCCACTTCAAGGACCCACACGGCAACGAGTTGGCGGTCTGGTCGGACACGTGAGCCTCGGCCCACCGCGCGATCAGTTCATCGTGTACGTGCAGGACCAGCAGGCCGCCACGCAGTTCTTCGAGCAACTGCTGGGGCGGGAGCCGCGCCTGGATGTCCCCGGCATGACCGAGTTCGTGCTGCCCGGGGGCGCGGTCCTGGGGCTCATGCCCGAGGCGGGCATCCAGCGGCTGCTGGGCGAGGCGCTGCCCGACCCCGCCGCGGCCCACGGGACGCCGCGGGCCGAGCTCTACCTGTTGGTCAAGGACCCGCAGGCCTATCAGCAGCGCGCGCTGCAGGCCGGCGCCCGGGAGCTGAGCCCGCTCACGCCGCGCGACTGGGGGCACGAGGTGGCCTACGCCCTGGGTCCGGACGCGCTCGTGCTGGCGTTCGCGCGGGCGAGCGACGGGTGCGCTGACGGTTGACGGTGGTGATCGCAAGCCCCTCGCCCGCGCGGGGCGTCAGGGCATGACCACGGCGCGCAGGGTGTTGCTGACGGACCAACCGCTGGCGCTGCTGGGGTCGGCGACCACGGCAGCCAGGTAGAGCTCCACGCCGGGGGGCAGCTCACCCACGTCGTCGGGCACCTTCATGCTGAGCCCGAGGAACCCCTGCGCGTCGGTCGTGAATCCGCTCAGCGCGCCGCCCGACGGCGGGGCCGGGTCGAGGCCCAGCAGCGCGCCGCGGAACGGCAGCCGGGCCGGCTCCAGGCTGAGCAACATGAACACCTGCTGTGATGCCGGCGCGCCCTCGAGCAGCAGCGTGGCCGCGGCGCCTGGCCGGGTGGAGCCGTGGCCGCTGAGCGCGGGCGCGTCGCGCTGCTTCGACGCGAGGCTCTGGCTCCACTGCGCGCCGAAGCCCATGTACAGCTGGTTGGGCTCGTCGCTCGTGTTGCCCACCAGCAGCTCGAGCGCGCCCACGATGGGCCGGCCGTTGAGCGGGTCGGGGTAGTCGAACACGTCGGCCAGGGCGATGCAGCGCGTGTTGCCCAGGTCCTCCACGAGCTGACCCTCGTCGACGCGACGATAGGCGCGCTCGGGCCGGCTGAACGCGTGCGCGCCGCGACCCATGTAGAGCGCGTTGCGGGCCTTGCGGTTCACCACTACGATGTCCATGACGCCGTTGTTGTCGAGGTCGGCGAACTCCACGTCGTAGCTGTCCTCCTGGTTGGCGTCGAGGGCGCTGCCGTGTACGCGCTCGAAGCGCAGGGCCGTGCCCTCGGCGGGCGTCAGGTTGTGGTAAAGGGCATTGCTCTGGTCGCGGTTGGCCACGGCCACCTCCGGCAGGCCGTCGCCGTCGAGGTCGCCCACAGCCAGGCCGAAGCTGCGGCCGCCGTCGCCGCTGAGCACGTCGACCAGCGGCTCGAACGCGCCCTCGCTCCCGGCCTGTCGTCCGCCCATGTTCACGAGCACGTCGTTGTGCTGGTCGCTGCCGTTGGCCACCAGGATCTCGAGGTCGCCGTCGCCGTCGAGGTCGGCCAGGTCCACCTCGCGCGAGCTGTTGGAGCGCTCCAACGAGGCCACGCCCTCCAGCCGGGCAAAGCCGGACTGGCCCGGGCGCTCGCCGTGGGTCGCGCTCGGCGGCAGGCGCAGGAAGATGTCGTTGGGTTGGTTGCGGTTGCTGACCACCAGGTCGAGCAGGCCGTCTCCGTTGAGGTCGCCGAACTCGGCGTCGTAGGCCTGCCGGCCGTCGCCCAGCCCGTCGATCTCCCACAGCTCGAAGGCCGGCGCGGGGCCGACCTGCGGCGGGTGGCCCTGGGCGTCGTCCGGCTCGTTTTCGCTCCCGCCGCCCGACGCATCCGTGCGCGTGCCCGTGCCCGTCGCGAGCGTCGCGTTGCGCAGCACGACGTTGGGCAGGTTGTTGCCCACCACCAGGAAGCCGTCGAGGTCGCCGTCGCCGTCGAGGTCGGCGAAGTCCACGCCCTTGCTCTTGCGCGGCCTGATGAGCGGGTCGTCGGGCCGATCGAGCCCGTCAAACGTGCCGTCTCCCTGATTGACGTGCAGCTCGTTGGGTTGATCGTAGTTGAGCGCGAAGAGGTCAGCGAGGCCGTCAGCGTTCAGGTCGACACACTCCACCTTGCGCGTGTCGCCGGGCTGCCGCGTGAGGGCCGAGCTGCTCAAGCTGGCCAGCACGACGTTGACATCGCTCGCGCCGCGAGCGCGCTCGCTGGCTTGGCGCTCATGCGCCTCATGCGCGGCGGCGTCGCTCAGGGGCTGCAACCGGAAGCGCGAGACCAACGTGCCCAGCTCGGGCGGCGCGAGCGAGCGCTCGCCGTGCTGTGCTCCCGTGCCGGAGGGCTGCGAACCCGGGACCGCGCCCGGGTCGGCGTCAGCCGGGGGCGAGGGGGCGCCACAGGCCGCGGTCAGCAGCACGAGTCCAAGGGCGAGCGCACCCCGCATGCCGGTCTTCTCCATGGTCGAGCCCATCAGGCCCTCGTCGGTCGTCGAGGGCCTGATGGTACTCGGCCGTCGTTCGCGTCCCAGGCGGCTTGCTCGCTGCCCGCGCGGTTCAGCTCACGGGGATCGCGATGGTCTGGGTCGTGGTGTTGTTGTCCCCATCCGTGACGCTGACGCGCCAGGTTCCGGGGGCGAGGTTGGGCGTGCTGCCGAGCGGCGGCCAGAAGACGCCGAAGGCGCAGTTGTCGGTATCGACCGGGAAGTCGTCCTGCTGCGGCATGCCCACCGAGTTGCCGTTGCTGTCCACCTGCTGGAACGAGATGTTCACGCTGGAGCCGGCCGACTGCCCCATGACGGTGATGCGCCCGTTGGACGTGTTGCCGTCCTGGGTGCTGTTGTGGGCGCGCAGGCGGATGATCTCGAGCCGCTTGTTGAGGGCTCGATCGGCCTGATTGACCCCGAGCGGGCTCTGTCCGCCGTCGCCCGGGTCGGAGACGTCGTTGCCGATGTCATTGCCGACCAGGGGCTGGCCTTGTTTGGCTGCGGCCTTCTTCACGCTGGACGTGAACTTCTTGGACTGCGCGTTCATGAGCGTGATGGAGCCGGCCAGGATGGCAAACAGCCCGAGCCGCGCCCTGTCCCACGACCCGCAGCCCCCCGGCTGCATGCCGAGCGGCGCGGTGAAGGCCAGGAAGGGCAGAAAGCCGTAGTAGTACAGCGCGTTGTAGCCGCAGTTCGACATCTGCGGCAGGTAGCCCCAGTACAGGCCGTAGACCGTGTTGATGAAGCCCATGTACGCCAGCGACATGAAGATCATGGCGCGCTGCTGCTGGTTGAGCGTGGGCGACCCGGGCGGAGGCGGCCCCTCAGTGGGCGACGGCAGCGTGCCCGCCTTCATGTCCTTCAGGATCTGAAGGTACTCGGCCTTGAGGTCCTTCTCCGCGGCCTTGATGGCCTTCTTGTACTCGCCCATGAGCCGGTTGACGCCGGGGATACTGGTGCCCTTGTCCCCGTTGGTGAAGGCCTTCTCGACGTGCTTGCGATCCATCACCACGAAGACCTGGATCTCGACCTCGACGGTCTGCGCGCACTTGCCGCCCGCGCCGTCCAGCGTGATGGTCACGGTGGTCGAGCTGCCAAAGGTGCCGGGCTGCGCCGAGACCTTGAACGAGCGTGACGAGTTGGCCTTGGTGCCCGGGTCGGACACGCTGGCGATGTTCTCGTCGTCTGAGCTCGCGGACCAGGTGGGCTTGCAGCCGTTGAGCTTGATCTTGACGCTGGCGCTCTTGCCCTCGTCGATGACCAGGACGCGGTTGGCGGGGCTGACGGTCACGCCGTTCTGCGCATGCAAGACCGGGCTGGCCAGGGCGAGCGCGGCCGCGAGGGACAACAGGGTGCGGGCGATCATGGGGTTTCCTCCTCCAGTTGGCGGGGCGTCGCGGTGGAGACACACCGCCGCCCTGGGTCGTCATGCAGCATAACCGTCCGTTGCAACGGCACCTCAGGCCTGCTTCAGCATCTGCTCCAGCCGGTCCAGGCCCAGCACGAGGTTGTCCATGGGCGGCCCGAATGAGAAGCGCATCCAGGATGTGTAGGGCGAGGTCCCGGGGCGTCGCCCGCCGGGGTTCACGTCGAAGAAGGGGCCCGGAACGGTCATGACCTTGAGCTCGAGCGCACGGCGGAAAAAGGCCATGGAGTCGTTCAGCGGCTCGGGCAGGCCGTCGAGGCAACCCCAGACGTAGAAGGTCGACTCGGGCTCGCACGCGAAGCGCACGCCCAGGGCGGTCAGGCGCTGCACCATGACGTCGCGCTTCTTGGCGAACTCGGCGCGCACCGCGGAGGTCTCCTGCTGCGCGACGTCGGGTTGCAGCGCCGCCATGGCCGCCCGTTGCGCCACGCGGCTCGGTCCGCCGTCGAGCGCGCTGCCCACGCGGTTGATGGTCTCGATCATGTCGGGCGGGCCGGCGATCCAGCCCACGCGCCAGCCGGGGTAGCGGTGGTTCTTGGTGAGCCCGTCGAAGAGCAGCACCGGGTCGCGGTCCACGTCCTCGACGTACGCGGCGGCGCTCACCGGGCCGTCCGCCGGCCCCCAGGAGCCGTCCGCGCCCTTGGTGTAGATGAAGTGGCTGTAGAACTCGTCGAGCAGCAGCAGCATGTCGCGCTCTCGGCCCAGCGCTACGAGCTGCTTCAGCTCGTCCCCGGCGATGGTCCCGCCGGTGGGGTTGCAGGGGTTGCTCAACATGAGCGCGCCCAGCCCGTGCTCGTCGATGGCGCGGCGGATGCGCTCGGGAGGCAGGCGGAAGCCGTCCTCCTCGTGGGCGCGCAGGCAGACCGGCGAGAGGCGCGCCAGATGCAGCTCCAGCATGTCCTGGTACGCGGTGTAGTCGGGGATCTGGTAGCCGATGGTGGTGGGCGCCAGGGCCGCCAGCGCGCGCGACAGGGCCAGGCGTCCGCCCATGGCGACGGAGATGTTGTCGGGGCCGTACTGGCTCGACATGCCCTGGCGGTGCTGGCGGTTGATGTCGGCAGCCACGGCCTCGCGCAGCTCGACTGTGCCGCCGATGGGTCCGTAGGCCTGGTCGCCCGGGTCGAGCTCGACGCGCGTGATGCGCGGCGGCGCACCGGCCATCTGGCCCACTTCGGGCTGGCCTTGGCCGAGGTTGCACCAGTCAGGGTGACCGTTCTCGAAGCCGAGCTTGCTGGCCTCGTGGACGACCCAGATCACGCCCATGTAGGGCACATCGCGCAGAGCAGAGGACACGGGCAGGGGTGTTCCGTCGGGGGGGAGTCGCTATCGCCGGAATCCTAAGCCTCTGCGGCGTCGCCGGGGAGAGGCCAGCGCGTGATTTTCGCCGCGCCTGGCGCTGCGCCCTGCCGCCGCTGCGCTCCCGGCGGCGTCAGGCCGCGCGGTCGCCTGCTGCGCCAGCAGGTCGGGGCCAACGGGAGCGTCTTTCCGTGGCTGCTGCTCGCGCCGCAGGACGACGACCCGGCGCAGGCACACGTCCTGCGAGTCGAGCTGCACGGCGGCATGGGCGCGCTGCCTGGCCCGAGGACTGGAGCTCGAGGTGCCCTGAGCGCTGCTCTGACCGGCCCAGGCTCACGCGCGGCTTGCAAACGACTTATGCACCGGTTGTGGATAACCAGGGACCGGCCGGAAAGAGCTGATCGGGGCCGGACTGCACCCAAGTCGGCCAGGACTGTCCCCCGTCGTCTCGCCCGGCGCGCCGCGGGCTGGTTCGACCGGCTGGGATGGGTCACGCTGGCCCCGGCCCCGCTGCTGTCCAAGCCCGGCGGCTGCGCGACAGGTCGTGCCGCTGGGGCCGGCCGGCGCCGTGCCCAAGCCTCTCCCCACGAGCTCCAAGCCATGATCGTTGCCCATGTGTCGTGCGTCACTCGAGCCGTGTTGCTGCTGGCGTGGGCGGGGCCCTGGCTGCCCGTGGCCCTGGCGGCGCCCGTGCCCGTGCCGGCGCAGGAGCAGCCGCCGGCCATCGTCAACGGGGATTTTGAGCTTGAGCCCGGTGGCGCGGATCCGGTGCCCGGCTGGAGCGTGCAGGTCGAGCAGGCTGACGGCGCCCTGCCCCCGTCGGAGGTGCGCGTCAGCAGCAAGGATCGACGCACCGGACGGCGATGTCTGCAACTGAGGGGCGACTTCGGCACCGCCGCATGGCAGTCGGTCAAGCAGGAGCTGAGCGTGCGCCCGGGTGGTACGTATCGGCTGAGCGCTTGGACCAAGACCCTGGGCGTGGTGCGCGAGGGCATGCAGCTCGAGGGTTGCTCGCTCACGCTGACGCTGTTCGACGCGGAGGACGCCGTCATCACGCGCCGTGTGATCCTGCCCAAGCGACCGCGCGAACGCTGGACCCAGTACCACAGCGAGGTGCTGGCGCCGACGTCCACGCGCCGGGTCCTGCTCAGCGTGTCGTTGTCCATGAGCGGAGAGCTGTGGGTGGACGACGTGGCCCTGAGCATCGATGGCGGCTGGGAGCTACCCGCACCCGAGCTCCTGTTCACGGAGCGCTTCGAAGGCGGCGCCATGTCGCCCGAGTGGGAGCCTCTGTTCGTGGGTGAGGGGCGTCCGTCGCAGGCGCGCCCGGAGCGCCTGGCCGACGGTCGTTACGCCGTGGTCTTCGTGGCTGATGAGGACACCGAGCGCTTCGTGGCCATGAGTCGTGAGCTGGCCGTCGCACCCCAGGACACGCTGTACCTGTCGGCGCGCACACGGGCCGAGGTGCCGGGCGACGGCCAGGTGGAGCTGCAGCTGAGCCTGCGCTTCCTGGATTCGGCCGGCGAGCCTGTGGGCCCGCGGCGCGTCGACTCCCAGCCGCCGGGGCCGGGGTGGAACGACACGGGCTTGATCGCGGTGGCGCCGGAGGGAGCGGCCACGGCGCGCGTCTCCATCGGCCTGTACGGGGCCGGCCAGGCCTGGGTCACCGACATGCACCTGCTGGCGGAGCGTGGCAGCGCGCCGCCCTACGCGGGCTGGCTGGAGCGCGTGGGCAGCTACGTCATCGTGCACCTGCCGCCCGAGCATCGGGAGGCTCGGCACCTGATGACGTTGGTGCGCGAACTGGATCGCGCGGCCATCGCCGCCCGTCGCGCAGCCGAGGCTGAGGCCGGGGACGCGGCTGATTCCTCCGGGAAGCCCACGCCCCCGCTGCACGTCTGGTTCTACCTGGATGATGTCTCTTGCGAGGCGCTGTCCGGCCTGCAGGCCCCGTCGCTGAACGTGCACGACCGCGTGGCTCACGTGCTCGACGCGCGGCAGGCCAGCCAGTTGGTGACGCAGCTCTACGGTGGTTGAGGTCATCCGCAGAAGCTGCGCGCCACGCGGACGCCTGTGCGCTACCGTGCGGCGCCTGCTGCGCTCCGGAGCTCGCTCATGACTCAGCGCATCCTCGTCTCCTGGAGCACCGGCAAGGACAGCTCGTGGATGTTGCACCAGCTCCAGCAGCGGCGCGATGTCGAGCTGGTGGGACTGCTGACGACCTTCAACGAGGAGGCCGACCGCGTGGCCATGCACGCCGTGCGGCGCGAGCTGACCGAGGCCCAGGCGGACGCCGCGGGTCTGCCGCTGTGGCCCGTCATGTTGCCCTCGCCGTGCAGTCACGAGCTCTACGCCGCGGCCATGTCCGAGGTCATGGCGCGCGCACGCAGCGAGGGCGTGACGCACGTGGCTTTCGGTGACCTGTACCTGACCGACATCCGCGCCTACCGCGAGCGCCAGATGCAGGACACGGGACTGGCGCCGGTGTTTCCACTCTGGGGCGGGCCTGAGCCCGGTGGGTCTGCTCGCGTGGCGCCCCGAGGACCGGCTGCGCTCACGCCCGCCCTGGCTCGCTGCATGCTCGACGCGGGGCTGCGCGCGGTGCTCACGGCCGTCGATCCCGTCCAGCTCGACCCGTCCTTCGTGGGGCGCCCGTTCGACGCGGCGTTGCTGGCCGACCTGCCCCCGTCGGTGGATCCCTGCGGCGAGAACGGGGAGTTCCACACCTTCTGTTGGGATGGCCCCATGTTCCGCCAGCCCATCCCCGTGCAGGTGGGGGAGCGCGTCGAGCGCGGCGGCTTCTGGTTCGCCGATCTCGTGCCGGCAACGACCACGCTGGCGCGCTGATCCGGGTCGTCGGCACCGTCTGGGGGCGGCCGGTCATTCCTGCTGCCCCACAGGGCGGGTCGCGCCCGCTGACGCCCGCCGGTCCGGCACGTAGACTGCGTCTCCACCGCCCGGGAGCTTCGTGATGGCCGAGCCGAAGACCAAGCCGAACAACGCCAGCGTGAAGGCGTACCCGGACGGCATCCCCGACGACACGCAGCGCCGGGACGCGCGTCGCGGCGTCGCCCAGGCCGTGCTGGCGCCGTGTGTGCTGCTGCTGGCGTTGTGCGCGAGCGCCGCGGCCCAGGGTGTGCGCGCAGGCGGCTCGCCCATGGCGCCCGGCGCCCGCGAGGCCATGTGGCCCGCTCCCAGCGCAGAGGACTGGGCCCGACCGTGCCTCGTCAGCTGGCAGCGCAACTGGCAGGACGCGCTGGAGTTGGCCGAGTCGACCGGGCGCGCGATCCTGGTCTGCGTCAACATGGACGGCGAGATCGCGTCGGAGCACTACGCCGGCATCCGCTACCGCCAGCCCGAGATCGCGACGCTCTACGAGCCGTACGTCTGCGTCATCGCGTCGGTCTACCGCCACACGCCCCAGGATCACGATGCGCAGGGCCGGCGCGTCCCGTGCCCACGCTTCGGCACCGTGACCTGCGGCGAGCACATCGCCATCGAGCCGGTCCTGTTCGAGCAGTACTTCGAGGACACGCGCGTGGCGCCGCGGCACATCATGGTCGAGCTCGACGCCAGCGAGAGCTACGACGTGTACTACGCGTTCGATACGCAGTCGGTCTTCGACACCATCGAGCAGGGCGTGGCGGGGCGTGAGTATCCGCCGGCGCCGCAACACGCTGAGGGTTCGGTGCTCGACCTGGTGATCAGCCCGGACGTGCGCGACCGGCAGGCCGTCGAGCAGGCCTACGCGAGCGGCGGACGCGAGCAGCGCCTGCAGATCCTGGCGGCCGCGGCGCGCCGTCCCGACCGCGCCTCCGTCGACCTGCTGCGGCTGGCGCTGGCGGGCTTCGATCTCGAGCTGGCGCGCCTGGCGCGCGGCACCCTGGCGGGGGCCACCGAGGAGGGCGCCATCAACCTGATCCTCGAGACCCTGCGCACACCGCTGACCGAGACCGAGCGCGAGGGGCTTGTGGCGGCGCTGGATCGCATCGGCGAGCGCTCGCCCCGCGCGCGCATCCTGGCGGCGGTGCAGCACGGGCTGCAGGGCGGGGCGGGCACGCTCGACGTGCAGGACTGGGCCGCGGCGCTGGGTGAGCAGGCTCCGCCTCCGCTCTACGAGAGCGCACTGCAGGCGCGCCTCGAGAGTCAGGCAGATGTGCTGGAGGGGCGAGACGCCGGGCAGCACCTGGCCCTGGCCGAGGCTTTCCTCGCCTCCGCCTACGAGTTCGTGGGCGACGACGACGAGCACAGCCGCTACCTGCTCATGGACGCGCGCGACACGGCGCTCTCGGCCGAGCGCTTGGGGGCCTCGGGTTGGCGCGTGCACGCCGCGTTGGCCGTGGCCCGCTACTACCTGGGCGAGCAGGACCTCGCGCGCGAACGCGCGCTGCGAGCGGTGCAGGCCGGCATGCCCAGCGACGTCCAGAGCTGGAGCACCATGGCTGTGCTGGCCATCTTCGCGCAGCAGCGGCAGGAGGCCATCAGCGCCGCGGTCAACGCCAAGCAGGAGTGGCCGGCCGAGTGGCTGGCCGACGTGCACAGCGCCTGCCTGCTGCTGGCGCGTCACCCACACGGCACCGAAGAGCAGGTCGTGGCGCACTACGATTTCCTGGAGTGGCTGGGCGCTCGCGCCGAGGCCGAGGACGCGCTCGAGGCGGGGCTGGCTCGTTTCCCGGGCAGCTGGGCCCTGCACGCGCGCTTGCGCTGGAAGGTCATGCGTGACCGCGGCGCCGAGGCCTTGGAGCGGGTGTACGCCGAGCGCATGGCGCGGCCCGGCGCGCCGCCGGAGCTGGGTTGGTTCGCCGGCTTCGCGTCCCTGGTGACGGCGGAATTCCATCGCCGCTGGGGAGACGACGCCGCCGCGCTCAAGGCCTACGACCGGGCCATCGACGTGTACGAGCAGGACGCCGCGCGGCTCGCCGAGGGCGGCGCCGAGCGCAGCCTCGCCCACGAACACGACATCGCGTTGGCGCTGGCGGGCAAGGCGCGCGTGGCCTACGAGGCGGGCGACGACGGCGCGGCCGTGGAGCTGCTGCTGGCGTCATTCGCGCGCATGCCGGACGCCGCCGCCAGCCAGGACGGCCTCAACATCAGCCCGGCCGACACGGCGCGCCTGTTGCGCCGTCGGCTGCAGGACCAGGGTCCGGCCGAGTTGCTGACGCGGCTGGAGCAGGCCCTGGCGGCGCTCGACCCTGAGCTGCTGGAGCTGCCCGCTTACGAGCGCGGCGATCCCGCCGCCAACACCGGCGATGGCCGGGCGCCCTGGCGTGGCCGCCGCTCGCGAGGGCCGTGACACAGAAGCCCCCACGCACGCGCGCGTCGCGGAGTGCCCCTTTCCGTGGCATCATGGGCGCGCCGCAGGGCGACGCCCTTGGGGAGCCACGCAGCATGACAGCCCGACCTGCCGTACTCATCGGACCCGCCCTGCTCGCCACGGCGCTGCTGCTGCCTGCCTGCGGCGAGTCGACGTCCGCCCCCGCGGAGCCGCCGTTGTACACGCACTTCGAGGTCGAGGTCGGCGGCGTGGACGGAGGCGGCAGCCGGGCCACGCTCGACGGCGTGGTGTTCGAGGTGAGCTTCGACGTCGCCATCAGCATGCCCGGCAACGCCGACTCACACGTGCAGATCAACGGCAGCTCGCACCTGTCCTTCGTGCCGGACGCGCGGCAGCCGCTGCTGGACGGCCGCGCGCTGAGCGTGGCCGGCGGTCGGCTGATGATCGGAGACACGGACCACGGAGCCATCGCCCCCGGGGACGTGGTCGTGGTCTCGTCCGACGGCGTGCAGATCGAGCGCGTGGCGCCATGAGCTCTGATCTGCTCGACGCTTGGCGCCGCAACCACGCCACCAACGCCATGCTGCTGGAGGCCATCCCGGACGCGGCGTTGGAGGATCGATACAGCCCGCGCACGCGCACGGTGGCGTCGCAGTTCGCGCACATGCACAGCGTGCGCGTGTCCCACCTGAAGCGGCGCGGCAAGCGCCACCTGGGCAAGCTGGCCAGCTTTGCGCGCGGGGCCGAGCCGGACCGTGACGAGCTGCTGGACGCGCTGGTGGCCTCCACCGAGGCCGTCGGTCGCATGTTGGACGACTGCGAGCGGGACGAGGGCGTGCCTAGCTGGAGAGGGCCGCCAGCCAGCTACCTGGGTTACTTCTGCGCGCACGAGGCGCATCATCGCGGGCTGGCGATCGTGTCATGCCGGCTGTCGGGCACCAAGCTCGACCGCGACGTGCTCATGGGCCTCTGGGCCTGGAGTCGCCACTTCGAGTGGCAGGACGAGGGCTGAGACAGGCGCGAGCGGTCCGTCCGCCGGGCTGCGGCGGGCTGCCGTGGTCCGTCCATCGACCCGCGCCCAGAGTGCATGATGCCGCTCGGATGCGCTGCGCTGGCGGCCGCGCGGCTCCGGGGGCAACTGGCCGGCGCAGATTCCCACTCACGACGCATTCCCCAAGGAGACAGACCGTGCCACCCGATCCCTACTACCTGGGCTGGGGCACGCTCGCGCTGATCAACGCCGGGCTGGCCCAGAGCAAGAACCGCAGCGGCCTCAACTGGTTCCTGCTGACGATCTTCGGTCCCATGGCCACCCTCTGCCTGGTGGCCTTCTGCGATCCCCTGGAACCGGACGAGCTGTGAGCCACGGCGGCTCGCGCCCATGCGACCACGCCCGCCAGAGCGGAGGCCGACACCGCGGCCGACACTGCGGCCGGACCAGCAGCTCACCGAGCGCTGAGCGTTGACCATGGAACGGAACGAGGGCGCCATGACAGGACAAGGATCCACCGGCAACGTGCTGGCTGCCATCTGCAGCTTCTTCATCCCGGGCCTGGGGCAGCTTGTGCAGGGCCGCCTCTTCACGGCCGCCGTGCATTTCGTCCTGGCCGCCTTGCTCTGGTGGATTCTGCTGGGCTGGATCGTGCACATCTGGTCGATCGTCGACGCCGCCCGCTTCCGGCAGCGGGACGCACGGTGAGCGCTTGGCCCGAGGGTACGGCCGGCCTCGACATCTATCTGCTGGACCAGCTCCTGCGCGGACGGGTGGGGGGCCACGCGCGAGTGCTGGACGCCGGCTGCGGCAAGGGCCGCAACCTGACCTGGTTCCTGGCGCGCGGTCACGACTGCCACGCCATCGACCGCGACGCCGAGCGGGCCCAGGCCACGCGCGAGCTGTTCGCGCGGTACGCGGCGCCTGAGGTGGCCCGCGGTGTCCAGGAGCGCGTGCGCTGCGAGGCCATCGAGGACCTCAGCGCGCCGGAAGCCGCCTTCGATCTGGTGATCTGCAACGCCGTGCTGCACTTTGCGCGGGACGAGGCGCACCTGCGCGCCATGCTGGCCGCCTGCTGGGCGCGCGTGGCCCCCGGCGGCGTGTTCTTTGCCCGGCTGGCATCGACCATCGGCCTGCCCATGGCGCGCTGCCAGTCGCTGGGCGGTCGCCGCTATGTCCAGCCCGACGGAGACACGCGCCTGCTGGTGGACCAGCAGCTGCTGCTCGAGCTGACGGCCGACCTGGGCGCCGAGCTGCTCGACCCGCTCAAGACCACGGTGGTGCAGGATCGCCGTTGTATGACCACCTGGGTGCTGGGCCGGCCCGCCCAGGCGTAAGCGCCTGTGGGGTGCCCGCCCAGGCGCAAGCGGCCCCGTGGGGTGCCCGGACAAGCCCGCGCCCTGCCCGCCAGCCGATGGCGCAAACCCCGTCACAGCCGGTCCATGCCGGTGTTCTTGCGTTTGTACCAGAGTCTGATACTTTAGGCGCATGTTGACCGTGCGGCTCGACTCCCCGGTGCCCCTGGCCGACCAGCTCGTGGCCGGGCTGCGCGGCGCCATCGCCCGCGGGGAGGTCTCGCCGGGGGGCAGGTTGCCCACTGTGCGCCAGCTCGCCGCCGACCTGGGCGTGCACATGAACACGGTGGCCCGGGCCTATCGCGCCCTGGAGAGCCAGGGGCTGGTGAGCACGGTGCGAGGCCGCGGCACGCAGGTGACGTCGGCGACCGAGCGCAGCGGGCGAGCCGCCCAGCCGGCGCAGTTGGCGGCCCAGCTGGCGGGCTCTCTGGCCGACGCCCGCTTGGCCGGTCTGAGCCGCCAAGAGACCGAGACACTGGTAGACGAGGCGCTCGACGCGCTCTGGCCGCAACCGACCACCGGTCAGGCCGACAGCCCGCACGACGGCCCGGCCCCTGGGCCACCCACGGATGGGGCTCCCCCGCAGGAGGCAGGATGACGATGCTCTGGTTCGATCGCTTGTACCCCGCGTTCATGTTGGCGTTTCCCGCGCTGTTCACGCTCTTCGTGGGGCCGCGTGAGGGGGGCGACGAGGCCCTTGCCCGGCGGCTTCGGCGGGGCCTTCTGCTGGCCACCGTGGCGGCGCTGGTGGTGCACGTCGGCGTGCAGATGGTCTACGAGCGCCGGGGCCTGCCCAACGCCGCGCTGCACCAGGTCTGGGTCGTCGTCTTCCCCATGCTGGGCTTCATGTTGCTGTGGTTCGGCTTGGCGGGGCGCGTGCTGGCGGCGCGGAATCCGGGCTGGCGCAACGTCCACGAGGCGGCGGGCCCCACCCGCAGCGCGTCTCTCACGCCGCGCCATGCGCCCCACGCGGAGCCCTCGCCGCTGCTAGTGCTGGGCTGGGCGCTCTATGCCGGCTGCGTGGCCCTCACCGGCTGGGCCGTCTACACCTCCGCCAATCCCCTGCCGCTGCTGGGTCTCATGTTCTGGCCCGGGTTCGTCTGGGGTGCCCGCGCCTCGCGCCTGGAGTCGGAGCCCCTCGATCGCGCCGGCTCAGCCGCGCTGGCCGCCGAGTACGCCGCCTTCCGGCGCTTCAAGGCCGCGGGCTTCGTGCTGTGCGGCATGGCGGGCAGCGTCGTCTTTGCGGGAACAGCCGTACTGATGGTGGTGCGGCCCCAATGGGCCGGCCTTGCGGGCGGCTTCGGCGGCGCCGCCGTGGGCCTGTTGGGAGGCATCTTCGGCACCCTGGCCAGCGTCCGCCGGGCCAGAATCAACGCGCACCTGCAGCAGCTGGAGCGCGATACGGGCGGGTCCTGAGGCGCGACGGGCCCGGGCTGGTAGAATCGCCGGACGCGCTGAGGAGGGCGCAGGACGAGCTCCCGCCGCGCAGGCGGCAAGGAGCCCCGTCGCAGGGCCCTCTCACCCGGGCACGTTGCCCGCGCGGGGCCGGCTTGGCGGCGTGCCCCACCCCACGAGTCCCAGGAGTTGATCTTCATGCAGGACCTCATCGCCCAGTGCGAGGCCAAGGTGCTGGCCGGGCAGGATCTCAGCATCGACGAGGGCGAGGGCCTGCTGGCCGCCGCTCGCGATGGGCAGCTGGAGTCGCTGCTGGGGGCCGCCGACCGGGTCCGGCGCCACTTCCTGGGTGACGAGGTGCACCTGTGCTCCATCGTCAACGCCAAGAGCGGTCGCTGCAGCGAGGACTGCGGCTTCTGCGCCCAGTCGGTGCGCTTCCAGACGGGCATCGAGGAGTTCGCGCTGATCGACGGCGAGCAGGCGAAGGCCGCCGCGCGCGAGGCCGCGACCAACGGCTCCGAGGCCCTGGGGCTGGTGGCGGCCTGGCGCGGTCTCTCCGCCGGCACCGAACTCGACAACGTCTGCGATGTCATCCGCGACGTGAGCGAGCAGGGTCAGGTGCACTGCGACGCCAGCCTGGGCCTGATCGATGACCCGCAGGTGGCCGAGCGCCTGGCCGAGGCCGGCCTGCACACCTACAACCACAACCTGGAGTCGGCACGCAGCCACTTCGAGAGCACCGTCGGCAGCCACAGCTACGACGACCGCCTGCGCACCCTGCGGCTGGTGCGCGAGGCCGGCATGTCCGTCTGCAGCGGCGGCATCGTGGGTATGGGCGAGAGCCCGCGCCAGCGCGTGGAGCTGGCCGTCGAACTGCGCGAGCTCGATCCCGACATGGTGCCACTCAACTTCCTCAACCCCATCGAGGGCACGCCCCTGGGCGACGGCGGGGAGACGCTCAGCGCCGAGGAGGCCCTGGCCACCCTGTCCGTCTTCCGGCTCATGCTTCCGCGCCATCACATCATGGTGGCGGGCGGGCGCGAGGTCGTGCTGGGCGAGATGGTCGAGCGCATGTACGAGGCCGGCGCCAGCGCCACCATGGTGGGCGACTATCTCACCACAGGCGGCACGCCGGCCGCCGACGACCTGGCGCTGCTGGATCGGCAGGGGCTCCAGGCCCGCGGTCGCGCCGTGCAGCCGGGGCCGGGCCGCGCCGCGCGTCTGCCCGACAGTCCGCGCCCGGGCCCGGGCCAGCGCGATCCCTCCCCTGCGGGGGCCTGAGCTTGACCACCGGGGCCTGTGAGCTTAGCGCCTCCGTGCGTGATGCGCTGGCAGCGCTCGAGCAGGCCGGGCTCACGCGCAAGCTGCGGCTGGTGCAGCGCTGCGGACCCGTCCGCGTACGCCTCGACGAGACGGAGGTCGTGAGCTTCGCGAGCTGTGACTACCTGGGTCTGGCCACGCACCCGCGCCTGGCCCAGGCGGCCGCCCGCGCCGCGCAGGAGCACGGCACCAGCGCGGGCGGCGCGCGCCTGCTCTGCGGGCACGACGAGCAGGTCGCCGCGCTCGAGCACGAGCTGGCGGCCTTCTTCGGCGCGCCCCGGGCGCTGGTCTTCTCCAGCGGCTATCTGGCCAACCTCGGGCTGATCCCCGCGCTGGTGGGCCCGGGCGACCTGCTCGTGTCGGACGCGTTGGTACACGCCAGCAGCGTGGATGCCTGTCGTCTGTCCGGCGCGCAGGTCGAGGTGGTGCCCCACAACGACCTGGACGCCGTGGCCAGCGCGCTCGTGGGGCGCCCCTCGGGCAGCCGCGCGCTGGTGCTGGTCGAGGGCGTCTATTCCATGGACGGCGATCTGGCCCCGCTGCCCGCCCTGTCCGCCCTGTGCGAGCAGCACGGCGCCCAGCTGCTGGTGGACGACGCCCACGGCCTGGGCGCGGTGGGGCCGGGCGGCCGCGGCACGGTGTGCGCCACCGGCGCGCCCCTGCCCGCGCTGCAGGTGGGCAACCTGGGCAAGGCCCTGGGCAGCTACGGCGCCTTCGTGCTGTTGGACGAGAGCCTGCGCGAGCTGTTGCTGCAGACCGTCCGCAGCTTTGTGTTCACCTGCGCCTTGCCGCCTCCCGTGGTGGCCGCCGCACGTGAGGCCCTCCTCGTCCTGGGCGACGAACCCTGGCGTGTGGCCCAGGCCCAGGACCGCGCCCGGAGCCTGCGTGCCGCCCTGGCCGAGCAGGGTCTGACCCCGGGAATCCCGGCAGAAACCGGTGATCTCGCGCCTCCTCAGGATTCATGTGTCCGGTCGGGGGCCTTGTCCACGCCCATAGTCCCGGTGCTGGTGGGCGATGGGGCCCGGGCCCTGTCGGCCTCCGCGCTGTTGTTGAAGCGGGGCTGGCTGGCTCCCGCCGTGCGCCCTCCTACCGTCCCCCGTGGTGGCGAACGCTTGCGCCTGACCGTGTCCGCCGATCACACCGACGAACACTGCCGCGCTCTTGCCCGTGATCTGGCGGAGGTCTTGTCATGACCCAGATGGAACCGAACCCGATGCCCGAGCCGGATGAGGGTACGCCCGCGCCCACGCGCCGCCGCGCCAGATCCAAGCACGGCCCTGGGTCCGCGGCCGGTAGCTCCTCGGCCTCAAGCGGCACGTCACCTGGCGCAAGCTCCGGCGATCGCCCCGACCCACCGTTGCGCTCGAAGCGGGCTGCGGGCGACGAGAGCGCGCGCGGCCGCTCGCCGCTGATGGCGCCCGGCGCGGCGTCCGCCACCGCGCGTAGCAACGCCGAACTGCAGCGCGCGGACCGGCGCGTGCTGTGGCACCCCTTCACCCAGCAGAAGGGTTGGATGGGCGAGGACTTCCCCGTGATCACCTCGGCTTACGGCTGCTGGTTGATCGACGCCGACGGACGCCGCTACCTGGATGGCGTCTCGTCCCTGTGGTGCGCGGCACACGGGCACCGGGTGCCCGAGATCGACGCCGCCGTGCGCGCTCAGCTCGAGCGCGTGGGGCACAGCACCCTGCTGGGTCTGTCGTCCGAGCCCGCCGTGGCCCTGGCCGAGGAGCTGCTGTCGGTGGCGCCCGCAGGCATGTCGCGCGTGTTCTACAGCGACAGTGGCAGCACGGCCGTGGAGGTCGCGCTCAAGATGGCCTTCCAGCACGCGCGTCACACCGAAGGCCACGACACCAAGCGCACGCGCTTCCTGTGCCTCGACGGGGCTTACCACGGCGACACCATCGGCTCGGTGTCGGTGGGGGGCATCGAGCTGTTTCAGCGCACCTTCGGGCCGCTGCTGTTCGACGTCGAGCACGCGCCCGTGCCCACCGGGCCCACGGCCGCCGATCGCGCTGCGGACACCGAGCGCTGCCTGAACGAGCTCTCGGCCATCCTCGACACCATGGGCGACAGCTTCGCGGCGCTGGTGCTGGAGCCGGGCTGCCAGGGCGCCTCCGGCATCCGCCCCTACCCCGAGGGCTTCACGGCCGAGGTGGTCGAGATGGCTCGCCGCGACGGCCTGCTGATCATCGCGGACGAGGTGGCCACGGGCTTCGGCCGCAGTGGCGATCTGTTCGCGTGTGAGCGCGAGGACGTGCAGCCCGATCTGCTGTGCGTGGCCAAGGCCCTGTCGGGCGGCTACCTGCCTTTGGCCGCCACGCTCTGCTCGGAGCGCATCCACGACGCCTTCCTCGGGGCGCACGAGGAGCTCAAGAGCTTCTTCCATGGGCACACCTTCACGGGCAACGCTCTGGCCTGCGCCGCCGGGCGCGCCAGCCTCGAGCTGTGCAAGCGCTCCACGTTCCTGCCGCGCGCGAGGGCTCTGGGCGACCGCATCGCGGCGGGGCTCGCGGCGGGGCTCGAGGGCCACGCGCACGTGCTCGAGATCCGGCGCTACGGCAGCATGTTCGGCATCGAGTTGGTGGCGGATGTGGGCGTCGACGACGCGCACGGTCGGCGCAGCGGCGTGCAGCCCTTCGCCTGCTCGCGTCGTACCGGGCACCTGGTCAGTCTGGCGGCGCGGGCCCGGGGCGTGATCGTGCGTCCGCTGGGCGACAGCGTGGTGCTCATGCCGCCGCTGGCCTTGAGCGACGACGAGGCCGACACGCTGGTGCAGGCTACGGTGGAGGCGGTGCAGGAGGCGACGGCGGACACATGACGGCGCCGGCCCTGCTCATCGGCGGGACGGACACAGGGGTCGGCAAGACCTACGTGGCCTGCGCCCTGGCGCGGGGTCTGGTGCAGCTCGGTCTGCAGGTGGGCGTGATGAAGCCCTGCGAGACGGGGGTGCCTGGCGGTCGTCCGGGCGCGCCGGGCCTGCTGCCGCAGGGCAGCGACGCCGATCGGTTGGTGCGCGCGTCGGGTTGTGTGTCGTCATCGGAGCTCGTGCGGCCCTACGCCTATCCGCTCCCGGCGGCGCCGGCGGTGGCGGCCCGGCAGGCGGGCAGCGCGATCGAGACGCGCGTGCTCGACAAGGCCTTCGCCGCCCTGCGCGAGGCCCACGACGTGCTGCTCGTAGAGGCCTCGGGGGGCCTGCTGGTGCCGCTGGCGCCCGCGCTCACCGTCGTCGATCTGGCCGCGCGCTGGCGTCTGCCGCTGCTGCTGGTGGCGCGCACGGGGCTGGGGACGCTCAACCACACGGCCTTGTCGCTGCGGGCCGCCCACGCGGCGGGGCTGCGCGTGCTGGGTGTCGTGCTCAGCAGCCCCGACGGCGCGCCCAGCGAGAGCGAACGCCAGAATCTGGAGGCGCTGGAGTCGCTGATCTCCGCGCCGGTCCTGATGGAACTCCCCGCGGCCGCGAGCTGCGCTGGCGCTGGAGAGGCGGCTTCGACCGCCGCCGGAGAGGCTGCGCTCGAGCCCGACGACGAGCTCTGCCTGGCGCTGGCGCAAGCGCTGCTGGCCAGGCTGCCGCCGGTCGCGGTCTGAGCCGCCGCTCGCGCATCGCTCAGCCGGGGGCCTCGCCGGGCGTACCTGCCAGGGTCAGGCCGGCGGTGATGTGCTCCTGGGCCGCGCGCAGCTGCTGGAGCAGGGGCGATGGGCCGTCCGTCTCGCCCGTGCCGGCCAGGGACTGACCCACGGCCAGCAGCCCGTCGAGCGGGATGGCCTCGGGAGGGCGTGACAGGCTCAGGGCCTCGCCCCGGCCTACGCGGTGCAAGTAGCCGGCGTTCAGCAGGCCGTCCAGCATGGCGTTGACGGTGGCGGGAGCCAGGCCCAGGGCCACGCACAGGCTCTCGGGAGTGACCGCTTCGCCGCTGCGGAAGCCGGCCGCCACGTGCTCCATGAGCGGCACCACGGCGCCGGGGTCGACCAGGCGGTGGCGCGGCTTGTTGGGCTCGACTCCCAACTCGCGGCGGCCGCGCAGCCATTGCAGCGTGGTCGCGACCTCCAGGCCGAACAGCACCGCCAGCCACATGACGTAGACCCAGAACATGAACAGCGGGATCAGGCCCACCGAGCCCAGCAGCTTGATGGACTGCATGTTCATCAGGTAGACGCCCAGGAACTGCTGGCCCAGGCCGATCAGCAGCGCGCTGACCAGCGCGCCCACCATGGCCGGGCGCATGGCCACGCGCGTGGCGGGCAGCAGCCGGAACGCCGTCAGGATCAGCAGCCACAGCACGAACAGGCTCCACAGGCCGCGCGCCGCCCAGGCCACGCTCTGCCAGCTGTCGATGGCGTGCACCATGTCCTGGACGCGTGTGTTCACGAACACGAGCGCACCCATGGCCAGGGGCCCCAGGCTGAGCAGGGTCCAGTAGATCGGCAGGCGACGCATCCAGCTGCGTCCCTCGGGTGCGCGGTAGATGCGGTTGAAGGTCTGCTCCACCGTGGTCATGAGGCTCATGGCCGAGTAGCCCAGCAGCGCCACGCCCACCGACCCAAGGGCCGTCAGGTCGAGCGTGCGCGCGCGCGCCACCATGCCCATGATCCAGCCGGGCAGCGTCTCCTCGCCGGCCACGGCGGGGTTGTCGAAGATGCGCTCCAGGCTCTCGGCCACCATGGCCTCGAACTGTGGCCCGCCCTGCATGGCGCGCACGAGCAGGGTGCCCACCACCAGCACCGGCAGCAGCCCGAACAGGGTGCGGAAGGCCAGCGCCCCCGCCATCTGGGGCGCGTTGTCCTTGCGCAGCTGCTGCCCGCCATGGCGCGCCAGCTCGTACGCAAAGCGCGCGGCGTGCTCCCAGCGCGTGAGCTCGCTGCGGGGCTGGGTGACCACGCGGCTCATCCACTCCACAGCCCGGCGCATCTGCTGGCCCAGCGTCATGGTGGGGTCCCTCCTGGGTTTGCGCATGCGCGTGTCGGACTGTGCTCCAGAGAGTCTATCGGTGCGGAAGGGGCGTGGTTCGTGGGAGCGCTGCGTGGGAACGCTGCGTGGGGGCGCTGCGTGGGAGCGCTGCGGGGGAGCGCTGCGGGGGAGCGCTGCGGGGGAGTGCCGCGGGGGAGTGCCGCGAGATGGGGCGCGGCCCAGGCGCGAGGGCCGAAATCGATGCGATCGGGCGATTGAGGGCCTTTCCCCGGGCAACGTTGGCAGTCGCGGCATCGCTGGGCATGATGGCGACGCTGCTTGAGGCTCATCTTCTCTCTCCCCCGAAGGTCCTCCCGCATGTCTCTCTCCAGACTTGTCACCCGTCGGCGCGCGTTGGCCGCCATTGGCGCTGGCGCCGTGTCGTTGGTCGGCGCCCGTATCGTTCTCCCCGAAGTCTGGCGCACCGGCGCCGTGGGCCAGCCCGACGAGGAGACGCTCGCCTTCGTGCTGCGTTGCCTTGACGGGCTCGAGCAGACGCGCCTGGTGGACACCCACGTCCACCTGGCGGGGACGGAGACGGCGCTCAGCGGCTGCTGGCTCAACCCCGCCATGAAGAGCTGGCTGCGGCCCGGGCAGCGCCTGCGCTACGAGCTGTTCATGGGCGCCGCCGGCGTGGAGGCCGAAGCTGGCGGCGACGCGCAGTACGTGTCGCGGCTGCTGGAGCGGCATCGCGCGGCCAACCCCCAGGGCAAGCTGCTGGTGCTGGGGTTCGAGCGCTACCACGATGACGAGGGCCGTCCCGACGCCGCGCGCTCGGTCATGCACGTGCCCGACGAGTACGTGCTGGGGCTGGCGGAAGAGCACGCCGACCTGCTGCCCTGCGTGTCCATCCACCCCTATCGCCCGGACGCTGTCGAGCGCCTGAACGCGGCGGTCAAGCGCGGCGCGCGCGCGGTGAAGTGGCTGCCCTCGGCCATGAACATCGATCCGGCCTCGCCCAAGTGTCGGCCCTTCTACGAGGCCCTGGTTGCGCGCGGCGTGCCGCTCATCAGCCACGCGGGAGAAGAGTCTTCGCTCACGCTCACGGCGCTGCAGGAGCTCAACAACCCGCTGCGGCTGCGCTCGGCGCTGGAGCACGGCGTCACGGTGGTGGTGGCGCACGCCGGCAGCCTGGGCCGCGTCGACGACCTGGACCACAGCGGCGGCAGCTCGCGCCGCCTGCCGTCCTTTGACGCCTTCATGCGTCTGTTCCGCGACCCGCGCTATGAGCGCCAGCTCTTCGCCGACATCTCGGCCTTGGCCTTCGTCAACCGCGCCGGGCGCCCGCTGCGTGAGCTGTTGCTCATGTCCGACCAGCACCATCGCCTGGTGAACGGCAGCGACTACCCGGTGTGCTGCGTCGACCCCGTCACCAACACGCTGCTGCTGCAGTGGCAGGGCTACCTTGACGGAGAAGATCGGCGCCTGCTGGGGCGTGTCTTCGAGCTGAATCCGCTGCTGTTCGACCTGTGCCTCAAGCGCTGTCTGCGCGTGGAGCATCAGGGCCGCGAGCACCGCTTCTCACCCGTCGCGTTCGAGAGCGAGTGGTTGCTCGAGCGCCTGGCGTGAGCGCGAGCCGGCGCGCCAACGCGGCAAGGCGCGCCGGGCGGGCACGACGGGCGAGACGGCTGTGACGGTCGATCCGGATCCGGCTTCCGTCGCGGCAGCAGCCCCGTTCGTCCAGTCGCCGCCCGTGTCCGGTTGGAGCGGCGGGCAGGCCAGCGTGGCGCGGGTGAGCGTGGCCCTCGCGGCGGCGCTTGCGTTGCTGTCCACCCTGGGGGCGGCCGACGGATGGGGCGCGAGCGGCGCGCGGGCGGGCATGGGGCTGGCGCTGGCGGCGCTGTGTGCCGCGTTGGCGCTGGGTTGGCGCACACGCGAGGTGTCGCTGGCGCTGCTGGCGTTCGCGGCCATGGCCTTCGGCTTACCGGCAGGTCCGGCGCTGGGGCCGCTGGCCCTGGGCGCTGCGTTGCTGGTGCTGGCCTGGTTGCCCGCCGCGCCGTTGCTGAGCTGGGAGGCTCGCGGGCGTGCCGACCCGCGCGGCGCCTGGCGCTGGCCGCGGGCCGCCACAGCGCTCGCACGCCTGGCCTGCGTCGGCTCGGATCTGGCGTGGCTCTGGTGGTTCAGCACCGGCAGCAGCGCGGACGCCATGCCGCAGGAGCTGCTGCCCCGCGGGGGCTGGGTGCTTTGCGGCGAGGCCGGCGCGCCGCTGCTGGGCGCCAGCTGGCTGCTGGCCTGGGCCGCGCTGCACCTGCTGGGCTTTGGCCCGGTGAGCTTGGCACCGCGGTCCCCCGGCGCGGACGCGCTGCTGCTGTTCGACGGCGACTGTGCCCTGTGCCACGGCACGGTGCGCTGGTTGTTGGCGGAGGACCGGCTCGGCCTGGTGCAGACGGCGCCGCTCCAGGGGGCCACGGCCGCCGCGCGCTTGGACGAGCGGCAACGGGCTGGCTTGCCCGACAGCCTGGTGCTGATCACGGAGGCGGGCACGCTGCGCACGCGCTCGGACGCGGTGGTGGGGTTGCTGCTCGCGTGTGGCGGGCTCTGGCGCCCGTTGGGCGCGCTGCTGTGGGCCATCCCGCGCCCGCTGCGCGACGGCGGCTATCGCGCGGTGGCCGCGCTGCGCAGCGCGGTCTTTGGGCGCGCCAAGGACGCCTGTCCGCTGCTGCCGGCGGACCTCACGGAACGCCTGCTGCCCTGAGCGGGGGTGAGCTGCCGGTGCTGGCGCTCGCGTCGGCACCAGGGCTCCGAGCGCGCGTCGACCCGCAGCCCAGGGTCCCGGGCGACGAGCGTAGGCCGGGGCGCACTCTCCGACAAGCCGGGTAGGCCGGTCTCCCATCCGACCGGCACGCTTGGGTCTACGGCGTCGTTCCGCGCAGGGTGGGCGAAGCAGCAAAGCCCTTGGGCGCGCCGCCATCCGCAATCCAGGCCTGGATGAAGATCTCGGCCCCGCTCGGAACGCCCGCAGGCCACATCACCTCGACGTGCGAGCTGCCGGCGTTCACCGCTACGGGCAGGATCAGATCGGGGGTTGGCCCGAGGATGCCCCCCTTGAACGGCGCGTTCAGCAAGCCGGTGCTGGCCACCCAGAAGCAGGTGGGCGCGCTGGGCCCCAGCTCGGCGTCGAACACCAGCCAGGTTTTCCCGCCCAGGGTGCCGTGAGCGTCGAGGGTGGGTGTGGCGTCACCCGGCAGCCCGGCGGTCACTTCGCTGAACGTCGGCACGTCGGGCACCAATCTGTAGATCTCGCCGGCGCCCGGGACTCCGAATGCGTGGTCCACCAGCAACAGGCTGCCATCGATGTCGCGGGCCACCTCGACCAGGGAGTCGAGGCGCAGTCCGGCGCCGGGAGCCACTTCGGATGTGAGATCCAGGGTCTCCGCCACGACGGCGCCATCCCAGCGCAGCGTATTCAACGTGCCCAGGAAGTCGCTGTACACGAAGTGACCGTTCAGGCTGGGCAGCTTGGGATCGCGCGAGATGATGCCGCCGGTGATGCAGACGGCGCCCGGGCCGTGGTGGTACTGGAGCAGGGGCGCCACGTACCCGGCGGGAGGACAGCTGATTCCGGCGCACTGGCCGCCGCCCGTGCAGTCTGGTCCCTCCAGGACGCGCCATCCGTAGTTCTCGCCACCTGGCGAGCCGGCTGGGCGCAGGTTGATCTCCTCCCAGTTGGACTCGCCCACATCAACGATGTACATGTCCTCGGTGGCGGGGTCGAGGTCGATGCGCCAGGGCTGGCGCAGGCCCCAGGCCACGACCTCGTCGAGCACCGTGGGGTCACCGACGAAGGGGTTGTTGGCCGGGATGGAACCGTCGTCGTTGATGCGCAACAGCTTGCCCAACAGGCTCGTGCCGAGCTGCGCTTCGCACTGCACGCCAGGGACGTCGCGCTGGTCGCCGATCGTCACCCACAGGGTTCCTTCGGAGGCCCATGCCATGCCGCTGCCGGAGTGGAAGCCCGCAGGGACGCTGATGGGGCCGACGATGTCGACCTGGGTCGCAGGGTCCGCTTGCAACGGGTCGGCGGCCGAGCGCTCAAAGCGCCGCAACACCACCGTGTCGTTGGTGATGGAGTAGACGGCGTAGATGTAGCCGTTGGTCTCGTAGTCGGGGTGGAAGATGATGTTGCTCATGCCCGTCAAGGCCGACACGGACGTCTCCGCCGACAGGTCGAGGTACGGCGTCGGTAGGAGCAACCCGTCTTGCACCAGCCTCAGCAATCCACCCTGCTCGGACACGACGTAGGTGTCGGGGTGGCCCGGGAGCGGGCGCACGGCGGTGGGCCCGTCGAAGCCGAAGGCCAGCAGTTGCGTCTTCACATCCGCCTGGGCCGCTGCCGCGCTCGCCGATGTCAGGGCCATCAGCAGCGTCAGTGCTCTCAGCGCTCTCGTAGTCATGGTTCCACTCCGTCGTGTGTGATTACCATGGGTGAGCGTCCTGCATGCTCAACAACAGGGCATCGAAGGCCGATTGGAGCCCTGGGGACATGGTCGTGCTGTAGAGGTTGTTGGCTTCGAATGGGTCAGCGACCAAGTCGTAGAGCTGATAGCCCAGCGGCGTCGTGACCCCGTTGGCAAAGTCGAGGTCTGCCAGCAACTTGTAGCGCGTGGTGCGCGTGGTGCGCTCGTCCCGGACGTGCACCGGCTCGAACCCCGACGGCGAGAAGATCTCGGTGAACATCGACGTGCGCGAGCTGGCCAGGGTCGGCTCGGCCAGGAGCGGCGTGAAGCTCAGCGATTCCGGCGCGAGTCCCGTGGGCGACGACGCCAGTTCCGCGATGGTGGCCGGTAGGTCGGTGGGGCCGATCAACGCGTCGCTTTCCTGGCCGGAGGCCACGCCGCGGCCCCAGACGATCAGCGGCACGTTGACGCCGCCCTCGTAGATGGTGCCCTTGGCATGCTCGGGATCAAACGGTGGCGTCACGCCCCACTTTGGCGTCCCGTTGTCGCCCACGACGATCACGACGGTGTTCGCCAGCACGAGCGGGCGGATGTTGCCGAGCAGCCGGCCGATCTCGGTGTCCATGGCCTCGGTCATGGCCCGGGTGTAAATGGGGGTGTTGCCCTGAGGGCTGGGCGGCAAGTGGTAGCTGTGCAGCTCAGGTGGTGGCGCGTGGGCTGGCCCGTGGGGTGCGTTGAAGGCCAGCCACAGGAACCAGGGCTCGTCGCCGAAGTCCTCGATGTACGCCAGCGCATCGTTCACCTGATCCGTGGTGGCGTAGGTGCGGCTCTGGGTCATGACTCCGTCCACCGCCTTGTCGAACGAATAGTAGGTGTCGTTGCCGATCTGCGTGAAGTTGTCCATCGGGCCACTGTGGTGTTCGAAGCCCATCAGCAACGGGTGTTGCGGGCCGCTGAGCAGCCTGCCTGCCAGGTGCCACTTGCCGACGGCCGCCGTGTGGTAGCCGCTGGCACGCAGCGTCTTGGCGACGGAGAGTTCGCCAGGATCCAACTCGAAGTTGGTGTTCTCGTACGTCAGGGCCCGGCCCACACCGGTCTGGAACGGGTGCCGGCCGGTGAGCATGCATGCTCGCGTCGACGAGCATCCCGGCGTGACCCACGCGTTGCGGAAGAGCACGCCGTCGGCCGCGAGCAGGTCGAGCACGGGCGTGCGAGCCGGATCGGGGTGTTCGCCATAGGCATTCACGAGGTCGATGCCCATGTCATCCGCGATGATCAGCAGCACGTTCGGGCGTATGGCGAGCGCCGCCTTCTTGTCGAGGCCTGCGAGTTCGACCGTAAGCGTCCGACGCCTGCTCTGCCGAGGCGCTTGACGCTGGACTGGCGCGTCGGCCGGGCGGCGCGGATCGCCCTCAGGCGGTGACGGCCACGGGACCGACCTCGACGTCAGCCGGTTC